>Ga0123336_10000958_pt1 | contig 27444 bp, 11 predicted proteins | sample SSSSmetaG_FD_96466 | JGI IMG/M metagenome (GOLD analysis project Ga0123336, IMG submission 96466) | Glacier valley bacterial and archeal communities from Borup Fiord, Nunavut, Canada, to study Microbial Dark Matter (Phase II) - ​SSSS metaG | ecosystem: Environmental > Aquatic > Freshwater > Ice...
CCTAGTTCCAGTCGGGCTTGCGCTTTTCGATGAACGCCGTGATGCCCTCCACGGCGTCGTCGTCCTGGAAGTTGCAGGCCATCGTCGCGGCCGCGTCGTCGTAGGCCGCGGCCAGGCCGGCCTCGATCTGCCGGTAGAACAGTCCCTTGCCCATCGCGACGGCCGCGCGCGGCTTGGCCTTGATCGCGTCGGCCAGTCGCGCGACCTCGGCATCGAGCCGGTCCGCGGGCACGGCACGATTGACGAGGCCGAGCTCGGCGGCGCGGGCGGCGTCGACGAAGTCGCCGGTCAGCAGCATCTCCATGGCTTGCTTGCGCGGCACGTTGCGCGACAGCGGCACCGACGGCGTGGCGCAGAACAGGCCGAGGTTGATGCCCGACGCGGCGAAGCGCGCCGTGTCCGCGGCGACGGCGAGATCGCATTGCGCGACGAGCTGCAGGCCGGCGGCAGTGGTCAGTCCCTGCACGCGGGCGATCACCGGCTGCGGCAGTGCGGGCAGCGACTGCATCATCCGGCCGCACTGCGCGAACAGCTTGGCGATGCGTTCGGGGCGCGGGTCGGCCCGCATCTCCTTGATGTCGTGACCGGCGCAGAAGGCCGGTCCGTCGGCCGCGATCACGACGACGCGCACCGACGCGTCGACCGCGATCGCGTCGAGCGCGGACTGCAGCGCGGCGAGCAGGCCCTCGGACAGCGCGTTGTACTGGCGCGGGCGGGCCAGCGTGAGGGTTGCGACACCATCCAGATCGTCTCGGCGCAGCGGTTCGATGGCGATCGATGCGGGAAGCGGGACGTTCATGACGGACCTCGAGGGAGACGGTTTGCGATCCGGGACGGTAGCAGAACGAAGCGGCCAGGCAGAAGGTCGTCGTGAGGAAACCGAAGGTCCGCTCGTGACGCGGATGCAGCAGCGAGAGCCCCGAATGGCGAATCGGCGTCGGCGACCCGCAGCGGCTTCTCGACACACGCGGCGCCATCTGCCGTTTCAGATCCGCCCGATGTCACGCTAATGTAACGATATGTGACGCCAAAACTGCGCCTCCGAGAACTTTCGCTCTTGGATTTGCGCGAAATTGCAGCCGAATTGCGGGAAATGTGGTGTTCCGGAGACATCATGCAACGCGCTTGTCACGGCATTGAAATTTTCTGTTAGTTGTTCGCCAGTCCGCCTTCGGACCCACGCAGTGCAACCACAGAAAGGGTGTTTTCCATGAGGCATCAAGTCGTCCACCTTCCGGCCTTCCGGCTCAAGGTCGTCAGTGCCGGCATCGCGCTGATGCTCTCCGCCGGGACCTCGCACGCGCAGACCGCGGCACCGGTCGAGGCCCAGCGAGGCGAGCGGGTCGAGGTCACGGGGTCGAACATCCGCCGCACCGATACCGAGACGGCCTCGCCGATCCAGGTCTTCACGCGGGCGGATATCGAGAAAACGGGCAAGCAGAACATCGCCGACGTCATCCGCGGCATCTCCGCGGACAGCCAGGGGTCGCTGCCGACCGCTTTTTCCGCCGGCTTCGCGAGCGGCGCATCGGGCGTCTCGCTGCGCGGGCTCGGCCTCAATTCGACGCTGGTCCTCGTCAACGGCCGGCGCATGGCGCCGTACGGGTTGGCAGACGACGGCGCGCGCAACTTCGTCGACCTCAACAGCATTCCCCTGGAAGCGGTGCAGCGCATCGAGATCCTGAAGGACGGCGCATCGGCGATCTACGGATCGGACGCGGTGGGCGGCGTGGTCAACATCATCCTGCGCAGCGAATACAGCGGCGCCTCGGTCAATGCCGACGCCGGTACCTCGTCCCACGGCGACGGCACGACCGGCCGTGTCGCCGGCATCGCCGGCTTCGGCGACCTCGAGCGCGATCGCTACAACGTCTTCGGGTCGCTCGAGGTCTCGCGGACCGACCACATCAAGGCGACCGACCGCAGCGGCTACCTGGGCACCAACGACCTGCGCAGCATCGGCTACTTCGACAGCCGTCGCGGCAGCTATGCCGCGGGGCTAGGCAACTTCGGCGATGGCAGCGGCCAAGCCTTCAGTTCCACGACCCCCTACGGCACCGTGCGCGTACCCGGCGGCACGCAGTCGCAGCGGATCAACCTCACGCCCTGTCCGGAGATCAATCCGCAGACCGGCGTGTGCACCTACGACACCATCGGTTACAGCGAAATCCAGCCGAAGGTCGATCGCCTCAACTTCTTCTCGCAGGGCACCTACGCGTTCAACGCGAACAACCAGGCCTATCTCGAGGTCGGCTATTTCAAGGCACGGACCGAAGCGGTCGGCACGCCCGGCGCCGTCAGCGACGGCGGCGTCTACAACCCGGCCGATCCCGCGAACCCGCTGGTCTTCCACACGACGACGCTGTCGGCGACCAATCCCGACAATCCCACCGGCGTCGTCCGCACGCTATCGCTGCTGACAACCGACCTCGGCGGTCGCAACAGCGTGACCGACAGTTCCGTCAAGCGCGTGGTGGGCGGCTTCAAGGGCACCGTCGAGAAGATCGACTACGACGTCGGGGCGGCCTACATCGGCAGCGACCTGCACCAGACGCAGACCGGCTATGTCCGCTACAGCGTGCTGCAGTCGGCACTCGACAACGCCACCTATCGCGTCAACAACCCTGCGCTCGTGCCGCAGTCGCTGCGCGACGCGATCTCGCCGAAGCTGCAGTTCCAGTCGCAGGCCGACATCAAGCTCGTCGACGTTCATCTGTCGCGACCGATGCTGGATCTACCCGGAGGACCGCTGTCGATCGCGGTCGGCGGCGAATATCGCCACGAGCACACGAACAAGCCCGTCGTGCCGTACACCGACACCAGCGACATCGTCGGCCTCGGCTACTCAGCCTACAGCGGCGACCGCAGCATCTACGCGGCGTTCGGCGAGATCGACGTACCGCTGTTGAAGTGGCTCGAGCTGAACGCGGCGGTCCGCCGCGACAAGTACTCGGACGTCGGCAATTCCACCACGCCGAAGTACGGCCTGAAGATCAAGCCGATCGACCAGGTCGCGTTCCGCGCGTCGTATTCCGAGGCGTTCCGCGCGCCGGGACCGACCGAGGCGGGCAACTCGTCGTCGCTCGGCTTCACCAATATCGCGATCGTCACGATCGGCGACCCGTCCGTCAAACCGGAGACCTCGAAGGCCTACGGCTACGGCTTCGTCCTGGAGCCGACCCGCGACCTGAGTGCGTCGGTGGACTACTTCCACATCAAGCGCAAAAACGAGATCGTGGGAGCCGACCAAGCGGCGATCCTCGGCAGCGCGTCGCTCGCCGGCGACCCGACTCTCGCCAACGCGGTCCGCCCGGGCGCGCAGCAGAACTCCTTCATCTACTACGACGTCGACGGTGCGGTAGCGGCCGTCTCGGGCCCGTACGCCAACGCCAACTCGACCATCACCAACGGCCTCGACTTCAACATCAGGCATCGCCTAGACCTCGGTGCTTACGGCAAGCTGACCACCAACCTCAACTGGACGCACACGATCGGATTCCGGCGCACGCTGAAGGACGGCACGACGTTCGAGTACGCCGGCACGCAGGGTCCCTACGTGCTGAGTTCGGCCGGGGGCACGCCGAAGGACAAGGGCGTGCTCTCGCTGACCTACGACTACGGCGCGACGTCGGGCACGGTGCAGGTCAACTACGTCGGGCCGATGCTGGCGATCGACCACAAGGGCGAGACGCTCAACGACAACGGCGACGGGACGTTCTCGACGACCACTGCGGAAGGGGCGTACACCACCAACGGTTCACAGGTCTGCGGCGTGTTCTATCCCGGCGGTGGCGCGGCACCCGGCGGCTGCAAGATCCGCTCGTTCACGACCACCGACCTGTTCGTCAAGTACACGGGCGTGAAGAAGTGGGTGTTCACGGCGTCGATCCAGAACCTGTTCAACCTGAAGGCGCCGTTCGACCCGTACACCTACGGGGCGGTCAACTACAACCCGGCGCAGCATCAGGCCGGCGCGGTCGGCACGTTCTTCACCCTCGGGGCGCGCTACACCTACTGACCGGCACGACGGCCGGCGAAGGGAATCGCCGGTCGCTCTTCACGAGCGACACGCTGGCCTCGGGGGCAGCGTGTCGATCCAGTGTCCAGCCGATCGGCACTGGATCAGCGCGGCGTGGCGGACCATTCGCCACCGATGGTCCTGACCAGCGACACGCTGGCGATCATCCGGCTGCCGAAGATCGATACCGCGTTGCGCTCGTTGGCGAGCGTGGTCGCCTGGACCGTCACCACGTTGATGTAGCTCACGGTACCGGCCTTGTACTGGTTCAGCGTCAGCGCCAGCGACTCGCGCGCCGACGCGAGCACGTCGTCCTGCGCGGCGGCCTCCTGCTCGAGGATGCGCAACGCCGCGAGCTGGTCCTCGACGTCGGCGAACGCCGACAGCACCGTCTGCCGGTACGCGGCGACGTTGGCGTCGTAGGTCGCGATCGCCTGCGCGGTCTGCGCGCGCCGCAGGCCGCCGTCGAGGATCGTCTGTGCGATCGACGGGCCGATCGACCAGAACCGGTTGGGCACCGTGAACAGGTCCGAGGCCGACAGGCTCGAGAACCCACCGGAGGCGGACAGGCCGATCGACGGGAAATACGCGGCCTTGGCGACGCCGATCTGCGCGTTGGCGGACGCGACACGGCGCTCGGCACCGGCGATGTCGGGCCGCCGCTGCAGCAGCTCGGACGGCACACCGCTGAGCGGGACCGCCGGGGCGCGCTTGTCGTCGAAGGCCTGCCAGCGCCGCACCGGGATCGAGAACTGCGACGCCGGCCTGCCGACCAGCAGCGCGATCGCATGCTCGAGCTGCGCGCGCGAGACGCCCAGGTCGATCGCCTGCACCTGCGTCGTCTTGAGCTGCGTCTCGGCCTGCGCGACGTCGACCCGCGCCGACACGCCGCCGGCGTAGCGGTTGCGCGTCACGTCGAGCGTGCGCTGGTAGGCCGCGATGGTGTCGTCGAGTAGTTGCTTCTGCGTGTCGATCTGGCGCAGCTGGAAGTAGTTCGACGCGAGCGTGGCCTGCGTCGACAGGCGAATGCCGGCGAGGTCCGCCGCACTCGCATCGGCCGACGCCTGCTGCGACTCGACCTGCCGCCGCACCCGGCCCCACAGGTCGATCTCCCACGAGGCGCTGGCCGTGACCTGGCGCGTGGTCGATGCGTTGGAGATCCCGCTCACGCTGTTGTTGCCGCGGCCGCCGCCCGCCCGCGTCGCGGCCGCGTCCGCGGAGATCACAGGGAAGTAGTTGGCGCGCGCCTGATCGACCAGCGTGGCCGCGGCGCGATACGACGCCTCGGCCTGCGCGATCGACTGGTTCGCGTTGCCCGCGGCGTCCTCGAGCGCATCGAGGTCGGCATCGCCGTAGATCTGCCACCACTTGCCGCGCGGCACGTCGTCGGCCGGTGCGGCGAGGGTCCAGCCCTGGCTCTCCTTGAACGCGACCGGCGTCTCGACATCGGGCCGGCGGTAGTCGGGGCCGACGGTGCAGGCGGACAGCATGGCGAGCAGGACCAGGCCGGTGGAAGGCGAGCGCAGCCAGGAGGAGCCGTGGGAAGATCTTCGATTCATCGGGTCCATCGTCATGCGGGATCCAGCCTGGCTTCGCTGCGCGCCTGCTTGCGCGCGCGGCGTGCCTCGCGCCGGCGGCGCGACCACAGGCTCATGCGGTCGAGATACAGGTAGACGACCGGGGTCGTGTAGAGCGTGAGGACCTGGCTGACCAGCAGCCCGCCGACGATCGCGATGCCGAGCGGCCGGCGGATCTCGGCGCCGTCGCCGGCACCGAACGCGAGCGGCAGCGCGCCGAACAGCGCGGCCAACGTCGTCATCATGATCGGGCGAAAGCGCAGCGTCGCGGCCTCGAGGATCGCGTCGCGCGGGTTCATGCCTTCCTTCTCGCGGACCACCGCGAAGTCGATCATCATGATCGCGTTCTTCTTGACGATGCCGATCAGCAGGATCACGCCGATGAACGCGATCAGCGAGAACTCGGTGCCGGTCGCGAGCAATGCGAGCAGCGCACCGACCCCGGCCGACGGCAGCGTCGACAGGATCGTGATCGGATGCACCAGGCTCTCGTAGAGGATGCCGAGCACGATGAAGATCGTCAGCAGTGCCGTCAGGATCAGGAACGGCGTGTTGCCGAGCGAGTCCTGGTACGCCTTCGCCGTGCCCTGGAAGCCGCCGTGGATGCTCGCGGGCACGCCGATGCGCGCCATCGCGTTGTCGATCGCGCCGGTGGCCTGCGACAGCGTGCCGCCCTCGGGCAGATTGAACGAGATCGTCGACGCGACGAACTGTCCCTGGTGGCTCACGCGCAGCGCCGTGTTGGTCGTCTCGTAGTGCGCGAAGCTCGCGAGCGGCACCGAGCCGCCCTTCGCGTTCACGTAGACGTCGCGCAGCTGATCGGGGCTCTGCCAGTACTGCGGGGCGGCCTCCATCACGACCTTGTACTGGTTGAGCGCGTTGTAGATCGTGGAGACCTGACGCTGCCCGAAGAGGTCGTTGAGCGTCGTGTCGATGGCGACGGCGGTGACGCCGAGCCGCGACGCCGCGTCGCGATCGATCACGAGCGACGTCTGCAATCCCTTGTCCTGCGTGTCGGTGTTGACGTCCTCGAGCTCGGGCAACTGGGTCAGCGCCTGGCGGATCTTCGGCTCCCAGGTGCGCAGCTCGCTGAGGTCGTCGGCCTGCAGCGTGTACTGGTATTGCGCGTTGCCGGGGCGGCCGCCGACGCGCACGTCCTGCGCCGCCTGAAAGTAGAGCGTGGCGCCGGGTTCGCGCGCGGTCTTCATGCGCAGCCGCGCGATCACCGCGTCGATGGATTCCTTGCGTTCGGACAGCGGCTTGAGCGCCACGAACATGTTGCCAGAGTTGCGCTGCCCGCCGCCGGTGAACGCGACGACGCTGGTCACCGCCGGATCGGCGGTGACGATGTCGGCGAAGCGCTGCAGCTTGATCCGCATCGCCTGGAACGAGATCGCCTGGTCGGCGACCACCGCGCCGCCCATCAGCCCCGTATCCTGCTGCGGGAAGAAACCCTTGGGCACGATCGCGTACAGATAGACGTTCAGCCCGATCGTCGCGAACATGATGACGATGATCAGCGGTGCGACGGCGAGCGACCAGCCGAGCGTGCGCGCATACCCGCGCGTGGCAGCGTCGATGACCCGCGCACTGCCGCGCGCGATGCGCTGCATGACGTGGCGGTCGAAGCCCGCGATCGTGCGCCGCCAGAGGCTGCGTCGCGGCGGCGGGCGATCGATGGGGGGGTCGCCCTCGTGACCCTTCGGCTTGAGCAGGTAGGCGCACATCATCGGCGTGGTGGTCAGCGACACGACCAGCGACACGATGATCGATACCGACAGCGTCACCGCGAACTCGCGGAACAGCCGGCCGACCAGGCCGCCCATCAGCAGGATCGGCAGGAACACGGCGATCAGCGAGATGCTCATCGACAGCACCGTGAAGCCCACCTCGCGCGCGCCGCGCATCGCCGCGTCGAAGGGCTTCATGCCGTCCTCGATGTGGCGCTGCGTGTTCTCGAGCACGACGATCGCGTCGTCGACGACGAAGCCGGTCGCGATGGTCAGCGCCATCAGCGAGAAGATGTTCAGCGAGAAGCCCATCAGGTACATCGCGCCGAAGGTGCCGATCAGCGACACCGGCACCGCGACGCTCGGGATCAGCGCGGCGCGCGCGCTGCCGAGGAACAGGAACACGACCAGGATCACCAGCGCGACCGACAGCAGCAGCGTGGTCTTGGTGTCGCGCAGCGACGCGCGGATCGACGGCGTGCGGTCGAGCAGCACGTCAAGCTTGATCGCCGCCGGGATCGACGCGCGGAAGATCGGCAGCATCTCCTTGACCCGGTCGACGGTCTCGATGATGTTGGCGTTCGGCTGGCGCGAGACGATCAGCACGACCGCCGGCTTGGCGTTGGCGAGGCCGGCGTTGCGCAGGTCCTGGTTCGAGTCGACGACGGTGGCGATGTCGCCCAGACGCACCGGCGCCCCCTTGTTGTACGCGACGATCAGCGGCCGGTACTCGGCGGCGGTCTTCGACTGGTCGTTGGCGTAGATCTGCCACGCGTTCTTCCCGTCGTCGAGGATGCCCTTCGGCCGGTTGGCGTTGGTCGACGCGATCGCGTTGCGCACCGCTTCGAGCGAGATGCCCGCCTTGTCGAGCTGCGCCGGGTTCAGCTCGACGCGCACCGCGGGCCGCGCGCCGCCCCCGACGTTGACGTTGCCCACGCCGCTGACCTGCGCGATCTTCTGCGCGAGGATGGTGTCGGCCGCGTCGAACATCTGGCTCTGCGTCATCGTGTCCGACGTCATCGCCAGGATCAGGATCGGCTGGTCCGCGGGGTTGACCTTGCGGTAGTTGGGGTTGCTCGGCAGCCCCGACGGCAGCAGGTTGCGCGCGGCGTTGATCGCGGCCTGCACGTCGCGCGCGGCGCCGTCGATGTCGCGGTTGAGGTCGAACTGCAGCGTGACGTTCGACGAGCCGAGCGAACTGTTCGACGTCATCTCGTTGACGCCCGCGATGCGCCCGAGCGCGCGTTCGAGCGGCGTGGCGACGGTGGCCGCCATGGTCTCGGGGCTCGCGCCGGGCAGGCTCGCGCTGACGTTGATCGTCGGGATGTCGACCTGGGGAAGCGGGGAGACGGGGAGCAGGACGAAGGCCATCGCGCCGGCGAGGGCGATGCCGATGGTCAGCAGCGTCGTGGCGACGGGGCGTTCGATGAAGAGCTTGGAGGGATTCATTGGAACCCTCTCTTCAGTGCTCCCTTCCCCCCTGGGGGAGGGTCGGGGAGGGGGGATGCGCGCAGCGCATCCGACGGACGTCGCGCACCGGCGCTCGCTGCGCTCGCCCCCTCCCCGACCCTCCCCCAGGGGGGGAGGGAGCCGTGCCGGAGTCGCGCCTTCGTCACGGGATCAGACTCCCCGCCGGCGGCTCGCCCCCGTGCACCACCGGCTCGCTCTCGTCGCCAGCCAGGTGATGCCGCTGCCGCCACCGCTTGACGCGGCGTGCCGCGCCGTCGAACGCCAGATAGATCACCGGCGTCGTGAACAACGTCAGGATCTGCGACACCAGCAGGCCCCCCACCATCGCGATGCCGAGCGGCTGGCGCAGTTCCGACCCGACGCCGCCGCCGACCATCAGCGGCAGCGCGCCGAGCAGCGCCGCCATCGTCGTCATCAGGATCGGACGGAAGCGCAGCAGCGCGGCCTGGTGGATCGCGTCGCGCGGATTCATGCCCTGCTCGCGTTCCGCGTCGAGCGCGAAGTCGATCATCATGATCGCGTTCTTCTTGACGATGCCGATCAGCAGGATGATGCCGATGATCGCGATGATGCCGAGGTCCTGACCGGCGATCATCAGCGACAGCAGCGCCCCCACGCCCGCCGACGGCAGCGTCGACAGGATCGTGATCGGATGGATGTAGCTCTCGTAGAGCACGCCGAGCACGATGTACATCGTGACGACCGCGGCCAGGATCAGCCACAGCGTGTTGTCGAGGGATGCCTGAAAAGCCAGTGCCGCCCCCTGGAAGTTGATCGCGAGGCTGACCGGCGCGCCGAGGTCGGTCATCGCCGCGCGCACCGCCTTCACCGCCTCGCCGAGCGACGCGCCCGACGCGAGGTTGAACGACACGGTGGCCGACGGAAACTGGCCGATGTGGTTGATGACGAGCGAGGTCGGCCGCTCGATCACGGTCGCGATCGACGACAGCGGCACCTGGTTGGTCGTGCTGCCGACCGCGGCCGTCGACGTGGTCGCCGTCGTCAGCGCCTTCTGCGCCGACACGCCCTGCGCACCCTGCCCGGTCGTCGACGACACGCCGGTGGCGGACACGTAGATGCCGTCTAGCGCCAGCGGGCCGCGGCCGAACTCCGGCTTCACCTCGAGCACCACGCGGTACTGGTTGGCCTGCGTGAAGATGGTCGAGATGAGCCGCTGGCCGAACGCGTTGTACAGCGCGTTGTCGATCGCCGCGGGGGTGATGCCCAGGCGCGCGGCCGCGTCGCGGTCGATCTGCACGAAGGCCTGCAGGCCCTTGTCCTGCTGGTCGCTCGCGACGTCCGAGAACTGCGGCAGCGTCGACAGCTTCTCGACGATCCGCGGCACCCACTGCGCGAGTTCCTCCGGGTTCGCGTCCTCGACGCTGAACTGGTACTGCGTGCGCGACACGCGCGTCTCGATCGTCAGGTCCTGCACCGGCTGCATGTACATGCTCACGCCGACCACCTTGTCGACGCTGCCCTGCAGGCGGCGGATCACGTCCGACGCTCTGATGGACCGCTTGCCGTCGCCCGCATTGTTCAAACTCGCGAAGGGCTTCAGGTTGATCAGCATGCGCCCGCTGTTGAGCGTCGAGTTGGTCCCGTCCACGCCGATGTACGACGACAGGCTCTCGACCGCCGGATCCTGCAGCACGATGCGGGCCATCTCCTGCTGGCGCTCGGCCATCGCCCCGAACGAGATCGACTGCTGCGCCTCGGTGATGCCCTGGATCGCGCCGGTATCCTGGATCGGGAAGAAGCCCTTCGGGATCAGCGCGTACAGCAGCACCGTCAACGCCAGCGTCGCGACCGCGACGAGGAGCGTGAGCGGCTGGTGCTCGAGGACCCAGTCGAGACCGCGGCCGTAGCGCGCGATCACGCTGTCGAACATCGCGTTGGTCTTGCGCGCCCACCTGGGCTCGCGCTCGGGCGGCGTGTGCTTGAGCAGCCGCGCGCACATCATCGGCGTGAGCGTGAGCGACACCACGGCCGAGATCAGGATGGCCACCGCCAGCGTGATCGCGAACTCGCGGAACAGGCGCCCGACCACGTCGCCCATGAACAGCAGCGGGATCAGCACCGCGATCAGCGAGAAGGTCAGCGAGATGATCGTGAAGCCGATCTGCTCGGCGCCCTTGAGCGCGGCCTCGAACGGCTTCATGCCCATCTCGATGAAGCGCGAGATGTTCTCGATCATCACGATCGCGTCGTCGACCACGAAGCCGGTCGCGATGGTCAGCGCCATCAGCGTCAGGTTGTTGATCGAGAAGCCCGTGAGATACATCACGGCGAAGGTGCCGACCAGCGACAGCGGTACCGCGACGCTCGGGATGATGGTCGCCGGCACGTTGCGCAGGAAGACGAAGATCACCATCACGACCAGCACGACCGCGAGGATCAGCTCGAAGCGCACGTCGTCGACCGACGCGCGGATGGTGGTGGTGCGGTCGGTCAGCAACGTCACTTCGACGGCGCCTGGCAGCGACCCCTGCAGCTGCGGCAGCAGCTTCTTGATGCGGTCGACCACGTCGATCACGTTGGCCCCCGGCTGGCGCTGCACGTTGACGATGATCGCGGGGCTGTCGTTGGCCCACGCGGCGAGGCGCGAGTTCTCGGCACCGTCGATGATGTCGCCGACGTCCGAGAGCCGGATCGGCGAGCCGTTCTTGTACGCGACGATCAGGCTGCGGTACTCGTCGGCCGAACGGAGCTGGTCGTTGGCGTCGATCGTCGAGGCGCGCGTCGGGCCGTCGAAGCTGCCCTTCGCCTGGTTGGTGTTGGCGTTGGCGATCGCGGTGCGGATGTCGTCGAGCCCGAGGCCGAGCGCGGCGACGGCCTTCGGATTGACCTGGATGCGCACGGCGGGCCGCTGGCCGCCGGACAGGCTGACGAGCCCGACGCCGGGCAGCTGCGAGATCTTCTGCGCGATGCGGGTGTCGACGAGGTCCTGCACCTTCGGCAGCGCGAGCGTCTTCGACGTGACCGCGAGCGCGATGATCGGCGTGTCCGCGGGATTGACCTTGTTGTAGATCGGCGGATTGGGCAGGTCGCCCGGCAGCAGGTTGCCGCCGGCGTTGATCGCGGCCTGCACCTCCTGCTCGGCGATGTCGAGCGACAGCGCGAGGTCGAACTGCAACGTGATGACGGAGGCGCCGCCCGAACTGGTCGACGACATCTGCTTGAGGCCCGGCATCTGCCCGAACTGGCGCTCGAGCGGCGCGGTGACCGACGACGTCATCACCTCCGGGCTCGCCCCCGGATACAGCGTCACCACCTGGATGGTCGGGTAGTCGACCTCGGGCAGCGCGGACAGCGGCAGCTGCCGGTAGGCCATGATGCCGACCAGCATGATCGCCAGCATCAGCAGCGACGTGGCGACCGGGCGGAGGATGAAGGGGCGGCTTGGATTCAACTCGCACCCCGCGCGATCGGCCCCTTCCCCCATTGGGGGGAGGTCGGGAGGGGGGCCGTCGCGCAGCGAGGGCGACGAAGCTCATGGCTGCGCTCGCCCCCTCCCCGACCCTCCCCCAGAGGCGGAGGGAGCAACTGCATGAGACCCATCACGGAGGACCGCCTCCGCCCGGACTACCGCCCGGTGGCCCTCCCCCGCCCTGCTGCATGCGCTGCCGGCGCATCTCCTGCATCTTCGCCTTCTGCTCGTCCTCGGGCAGCTTCTTGATCTCTTCGCCGAACTCGCCGGCGTCGATGCGCTTCTTGACGGCCTCCCAGCGCTTCTGGCGTTCCTCCGGCGTGCCGCCGAAGCCACCACTGCCGCCGGCGCCTGCGCCTCCGGCCGGCGCAGCCACCACCGCGCCGTCGCGCGCCACCGGCTCGACCTTCGCGCCTTCGCGCAGCTTGTCGGTGCCGTCGACGACCACCACCTCACCGGTCTTGATGCCGTCGGCGATGACGATCATGTCGCCCTGCGAGATGCCGGTCTTGACGACCCGCGCCGCGACCGTGTTGTCGGCATTGACCACGTACACGTAGAAGCCCTGCGCGCCACGCTGCACCGACGCCGGCGGGATCACGATCGCGCCCTTCTGCATGTCGACCAGCAGCCGCGCATTGACGAACTGGTTGGGGAACAGTTCGTAGTTGCCGTTGGCGAAGCGCGCCTTCAGCTTGACGGTGCCGGTCGTGACGTCGATCTGGTTGTCGACCGTCAGCAACGTGCCGCTGGCGAGCTTGACCTTGCTGTCGCGATCCCAGGCATCCACCGGCAGCGTGTTGCCCGACACGACGCGCTTCATCAGCCGCTGGACGTTGGCCTCTGGGACCGAGAACACCACGTCGATCGGCTGCAGCTGCGTGATGACGACGATGCCGTTGGTGTCGGACGCGTGGATCATGTTGCCGACGTCCACCTGGCGCAGGCCGATGCGACCGCCGACCGGCGCCGTGACCCTGGTGTACGACAGCTGCAGCTTCGCGCTGTCCAGGTTGCCGCGATCGCCGAGCACGGTGCCGACGTACTGGTCGACGAGCGCCTTCTGCGTGTCGAGCTGCTGGGTGGCGATCGAGTCCTGCTCGACCAGCCTCCTGTAGCGGTCGAGGTCGACGCGCGCGTTGGCGAGCAGCGCCTGGTCGCGGTTGAGGGTGCCCTGCGCCTGCGTGACGACGACCTGGAACGGACGCGCATCGATCTCGGCGAGCACCTCGCCGGCCTTGACGATCTGGCCTTCGCGGAAGTTGATCTTCGCGAGCTGTCCGTCGACGCGAGCCTTGACCGTCACCGTCGCGACCGGCGTGACCGAGCCGAGGCCGTTGAGGGAGATCGGGACATCGGAGATCTTCGCGGTGGCGGTCCCCACCGGCATCACCTGGTTGGCGCCGAAGGGCCCGCCCTTGCGTCCGCCGCCGCCTCCGCCTTTCGAGAAACCGCCCTGCTTGGAAGCGCCGGCCGCCGCCCCATCCGCGCTCGCGGCCGTGCGCGAGCGCCACCACCAGGCCCCGCCCGCGACCAGCGCGGCGATCAGCAGCCAGATCCAGATCCGCGTGTACCAGAGACGGCGGGGTGCGGTGAGCAGTGCGGGCTCGGTCGGAGCGTCGAAGCGTGGGGGGTTGGGCTTGGGATCGCTCGGGGTCATCGACGAAAGACTCTTTGGGGGTCACGCGGGCGCGGCCACCCCCATTCCGAGGGCAGATGGCACAAAGGCGCAATTGAAACACGGCGACAGCGGCCGGACGCCGGGTCGTCTCGCCTCTTTGTCACGCGGCGTTACATCGCAGCCACGGACGTTGTGCGCACCTACGGTCGGGTCGCCCGGCGGCGCATCGGGTTAGCATGCGACGACGTCCGGGACCGTTCGATGGGCCCACGGACGCGCCGAGTCACCGCACAGGATTTCCATGAACCCCGCACCTCCGCCGCTGCCGGCGAATCTGGCCTACGTCGGCTTCTGGATCCGCACCTGGGCCTCGCTGATCGATTCGATCCTGCTGCTGATCCTCATCGTGCCGATCGGCCTGTACGTGTTCGGCACCAACGTGCTCAACGCGTCCGAGCCGCCGTCGGGCCTGGGCAACTTCTTCCTGTCCTGGGTGATCCCGATGCTGGTCGTCGTGGTCTTCTGGATCCGCCGCCAGGCGACGCCCGGCAAGCTGATGTTCCATGCCCGCATCGTGGACGCGACGACGCTCGGCGAGCCGCGGCCGATGCAGCTCGTGATCCGCTACCTGGGCTATTACGTGTCGATGCTGTTCGTGTTCCTCGGCTTCATCTGGGTCGCGTTCGACCAGCGCAAGCAGGGCCTGCACGACAAGATCGCCAACACGCTGGTGGTCCGGCCGACCGGACCGGAGTACGACTAGGCCGGCACCCGGCGGCGCCGGCCGAGCCACGCGCCGATCCCGCCGGCACCGATCAGGCCGAGCGTCCACGGCTCGGGGACGGCCCGCAGGAAGCCGCGGATCTCGCCGGCAGGGAACACGCTGGTGTGGATGTTGAAGTAGGTCCGCTCGCCGACCATGCCGGCCAGCAGGGCGGCTTCGGCAGCGGCCACGGTCCCGCCGCTGGCGGTCACGAACGCCGGGTTGTACGACGACGCCAGCGTCAGGTCGAAGGTGCGCAGGTAGGTGCCCGACGTCACGCCGAGCGGAAAGCCCGGGAAGCTCGGCGTGGTGGTGGCGACGTTGGCCGTGCCGGCATCCGGAATCGTGGTGCAGCAATGGATGTGCGACACCGTGGTGTTGCCGGTCAGTCCACTGAACGTCGCCGAGACGACCATCGTGTTGAGGAGCGTGTCGATGTCGACGAATGCGACACCGGTGCCCTGCGAGCTGTTGGTCGGCGATTCGTTGGCGCCGCTGAGCAGCGCGGTGAAGTGGATCACCGAGGCGTCGGCGGCCGGGACGACCGACAGCGACGCGACGCACAGCAGGACCTTCAGGGCAATGCGATTCATGGCGGCCTCTTTCACGGAAAGGACAATTGGAAGCAAGTCCTGTTCCTCGTCGTGCAAGCCCTTGTAAGCACGCGGTTCGCAGCGGCACGGACCCGTCGAACGGGGACCCGACTGTCAAGTTTTCCGTCAGTCTCCGGGATGCAGCCGCGGCGCACGCGCCGACCAGACGACGGTGTCCGACAGGTCGAGACGCGGTTGGACTACGCGCGGATTCGCACGCAGACCGCACACTCGTGGGCTTCCCGCTGCGATAAAACGTTGCGGGCCTCCTCCCCTTCCGGAACGTCCCATGACGCGCAAGCCGCTTTTCGCCCTCTCGATCCTCGCCATCGCGCTCGCCGGATGCGGCGAGACCGCACGCTTCCAGGTCAGCGACGGTACCGGCGCGAATCCGCAGCTGCCCGAGCCGACCAAAACCCTGATCCCGACCCTCAACGTGGCCAAGGCGGTGGGCTGGCCCGAAGGCCGGACGCCGACGGCGGCGCAGGGCACCGCGGTCAACGCGTTCGCGACCGGGCTCGAACATCCCCGCTGGCTCTATGCGCTGCCCAACGGCGACGTTCTGGTGGCCGAGACCAACGCGCCGCCCAAGCCCGACGACGGCAAGGGCGTGCGCGGCTTCTTCCAGAAGCTGTTCATGAAGCGGGCCGGCTCGGTCACGCCGAGCGCGAACCGCATCACGCTGCTGCGCGACGCGAACGGCGACGGCGTCGCCGAAGTGCGCGAGGTCTTCATCAAGGACCTGCACTCGCCGTACGGCATGGTGCTCGTCGGCAGCGATCTCTACGTCGCCGACACCGACGCCGTGATGCGCTTCGCGTACACGCCCGGCGCGACGCACATCGACGGGCCGGGCACCAGGGTCGTCGACCTGCCGGCCGGCACGATCAACCATCACTGGACCAAGAACATCATCGCCAGCGCCGACGGCGCGAAGCTCTACGTGACGGTGGGCTCGAACAGCAACGTCGCCGAGAACGGCATGGAGGCCGAGGAGGGTCGCGCGGCGATCTGGGAGATCGACGTGAAGAGCAGCCAGCATCGCGTCTTCGCGTCGGGTCTGCGCAATCCGAACGGCATGGCGTGGGCGCCCGGCGCGAACACGTCCGCATCGGTGCTGTGGACCGTGGTCAACGAGCGCGACGAGCTCGGCAGCGATCTCGTGCCCGACTACCTGACGTCGGTCAAGGACGGTGGCTTCTACGGCTGGCCGTACAGCTACTACGGCGCGCACCTCGACGATCGCGTCAAGCCGCCGCGGCCCGACCTGGTCGCGAAGGCGATCGTGCCGGACTACGCGCTCGGCCCGCACACCGCGTCGCTCGGCCTCGTGGCCACGCCGGCAGCGACGACGCTGCCGTCGGCCTTCGCCAGCGGCATGTTCGTCGGCCAGCACGGCTCGTGGAACCGCAACCCGCGCAGCGGCTACAAGGTCGTGTTCGTCCCGTACAGCGGCGGCAGGCCGTCGGCCCCCACGGTCGACGTGCTGACCGGCTTCCTGTCGACCGACGGCGAGGCGTATGGGCGCCCGGTGGGCGTGGCCTTCGACAAGCCGGGCGACCTGCTGGTGGCCGACGATGTGGGCAACGTGGTGTGGCGGGTGACGGGAGCCCGCTGAACGCGCCGCACCCGCGGCAGCGCACGCTGCGTGACCCCGACCGCAAGATGTAGCTTTACAGGGCCGAGGGGCTTGACTACTGTCGTGCGACTCGTCGGGGGGCGAGTTGAGACAGGGAGTCGCGCACCATGACGACGCCGGACCAGGTCTTCCAGCAGACCTACGCCTGGTACCAGGCGTAGGTCGCCCGCGTCCTGTCGACCAGCCCGGTTCCCGCCGCCCAGGCCGCCGCGGTCGAAGCGATGATCTGGCAGGCCCTCGGCGTCCTCGATGCCGCGGCACCGCCGGCCAACCCCGCACTCGAAGATTTCCGTGACAGCGGCGCCGACGCGGCATCGCTCGCGCTGGCCACAACCGTCATCGCCGAAACGCTCGCCGCGCTCGGCTACGTCAAGCAGGCCGTCAACGCCCTGACCCCGCCGGGCAACCCGGCCGCCGCCGTCGCGGTGCTCGGTCCGGTGATGGCGCAGATCGACCGCCTCTCGAACCTGCAGGCGAACAGCCGGTATCCGAGCGCGTTCTCGCTCGGCAAGATGCTGCTGATGATCAGCGGCGACGCCGAGGCCGCTCCGGCCGCGGGCCACGAGGCCGACAAGCTGGCGCAGCTGCTGGGCGCCGCCACCGCCGACGAGATCGCCGACGGCCAGGCCGCGCTGGGACTCGTCGCGCTGCTGGTCGGCAGCATGATCGACCGTTCGTTCACGGCACCGGCGACCGCGCCGGCATCGGGCTGGGTCACGCAGCCCATCCTGCCCGACCTCGGCGCGAGCCCGACGCTGACCCTGAAGGGCCCTCCCGGCGTGCGCGGCACGCTGCAGATGAGCCCGGGGCCGCAGAGCCGCATCAAGGCCGCGCTCGACCTGACGTTCGACCAGACGAAGCCGATCGGCGACACGAACGTCCAGCTCAAGTTCACGTCGACGGCCGCGGTCGGCATCCTCGTGCCGGTGCTGCCGCTCGGGGCGGTCCAGGTCAGCGGCGCGTACGCGTTCGGCCTCGACCTCGTGCGCTCCGCACCGGCGCTGGACATCGCGACGGCCGACGGCAGCGTGCGGTTCTCGGTCGGCACGCTGGGGATCGGCCTCAAGCTTCAGAACGAGACGCCCTCGCTGAGCTTCTTCGCGCGCGACATCGTCGCGGCGATCAAGCCGCAGGACGGCTTCCTCAAGCTCGTGCTCGGCGACGGCATCACGCTCAAGTTCGACATCGACGCGGCCGCCGACAAGGCGGGCAAGCTGCGCCTGACCAACGGCACCGGCCTCGTCGCCAACCTGCCGATCCCGACGCTGCCGACCGGCCCGTTCAAGCTGCAGGCGATCACGCTCGGGCTCGACCCGGTCGGCGGCAGCTTCAGCAGGCTGCAGGTCGAGGCGTCGGCGTCGTTCGGCGTCGCGCTCGGCCCGTTCCAGGCGTCGGTCGAGCGACTCGGCGTGCTGCTGACGCTGAACCTGGGCGGCGGCGCGCCGATCGCGTTCGCGTTCAAGCCGCCCAACGGCATCGGCCTCGCGCTCGACGCGGGCATCGTCAAGGGCGGGGGCTTCCTCGCGGTCGACGAGCAGGGCTACGCGGGCGTGCTCGAACTGAAGATGCTCGCGATCGGCGTCAAGGCGATCGCGATCCTCAACACCAGGTCGGAGGCGGGCTTCTCGCTGCTGCTGCTGATCTTCGGCCAGTTTCCCGCGATCCAGCTGTCGTTCGGCTTCACGCTGACCGGCGTGGGCGGCCTGATCGGCGTGCAGCACACGGCCAGCCCGCCGGCGCTGTCGCAGGCCCTGAGCGCCGGCTCGCTCGACGCGGTGCTGTTCCCCGACAACCCGGTCGCCAACGCGCCGCAGATCATCAATACGCTGCGCACCGTGTTCCCGGTCAAGGCGGGCGGCTTCATCATCGGGCCGATGCTCGAGCTCGGCTGGAGCACGCCGAGCCTCGTCACCGTGCGGCTCGGGCTGCTGATCGAGGCGACGCAGTTCACGCTGCTCGGGCAGGCCATCATCCAGCTGCCGCCGCTCGTGTCGGCCGACCTCGCGCTGCTGTATCTCAGGCTCGACTTCGTCGGCACCGTGGTGTTCTCGCCGCTCAAGATCGCGTTCGACGCGAAGCTGATCCACTCGCGCGTCGCGTTCATCTCCATCACCGGACAGTTCGCGTTCCGCGCGTCGTTCGGCGACCAGCCGACCTTCCTGATCAGCGCCGGCGGCTTCCATCCACGCTTCAAGGAGATCCCGTCGGACATCCCGTCGCCGTTCGACCGGGTCGGCTGCAGCTTCGACATCGGCGTCGTCGGCGTGTCGTTCAAGGGCTACTTCGCGATCACGTCGGCGACGGTGCAGGCCGGCTCCGATCTCAAGGTGTGGGCCGACATCGGCATCGCCAGCATCGAAGGCGGCTGGGGCTTCGACGCGATCTGCTACCTCGCGCCGAAGTTCTACTTCGAGGTCGACCTGCACGCCTATCTGGCGATCCACGTCTTCGGCGCCGACTTCGCGTCGGTGCGGCTCGAGGGGCTGCTCGCGGGACCGGGACGCTGGCACATCGTCGGCAAGGCCAGCGTGCACACGCCGTGGCCGCTGCCCGACTTCTCGCTCGACCTCGACGAGTCGTGGGGCACCGACCGCGCGACGCCGGCGATCACGGTCAACGTCGCCAAGCAGCTCACCGACGAGATCGCCAAGCGCGACAACTGGAGCGCGCAGCTGCCGCGCGGCGGCGAGAGCTTCCTCAGCCTCGCCAACATCAAGCCCGGACCCGACCAGGTGCTCGCGCATCCGCTCGGCACGCTCGTGTTCCAGCAGAAGCTGGTGCCGTTCGACCTGCGCATGGACAAGGCGAGCGGCAGCGCGATCGACGGCGCGAACGAGTTCGGTCATGCGGCACTGACGCTGACGAGTGCGGAAGCCGCGGTCGACGGGCTGCCTCCCGCATCCACCCGCAGCGACTTCTTCGCGGCCGCGCAGTTCTTCGAGATGTCGCAGGACGACAAGATCGGCAAGCCGTCGTTCGAGTCCTTCACCGCGGGCTACGAACTGGGCAGCGACGCGTTCGACCTCGGCGAGGTGATCCCCGAGACGCTGAACTACGAGGAGGTCGACCTCGGCGCGCCGCGCACGAAGAAGAAGGCGCGCCGTCGCGGCTTCGACGCGTTCGCGCAGAACCGTCACGGTGTGCTGATGCAGTTCGGCTCGGCCGGCCTGTCATCGCTGCGTGATCGTGCGCTGATCCAGCCCGCACAGTCGGTCGCCCTGCGCGTCGACCCCGCGCCGGTGGTCGTCACCGACCGGAGCACCACGGCGGCGGCGCTCGGCGGCAGCGTCTACACCAGCTTCTGGAAGGCCGAGCAGTCGCGCACCGCGACCGTCTCGACGACGTCGGCCGCGGCGACGAAGCTGCACGTGATGGATCTCGCCGAGGTGACCGCATGACGATCCCGTACCGCTTCATGCCGTGGGCGCGACGCGGGCTCGCGCGGGCGCACCAGAACGCCGACGCGATCGGCGCCGCGCTCGCGGTGCGTCCGCAGGTGAAGGTCGGCCTGACGCTGCAGGCTCGTCGGGAAGGTCAGCCGGCCGCCGCGGTGTCGGGCACGCTCGACCTCACGCTATATGGCCCGGCCGACATCGTCGGCATCGATCCGACGCTGATCGTGCGGACCGACCCGAAGCCGAACATCACCAACTTCGAGCCGAACTACTGCGCGATCGTCGACTTCGATCCGCCCGACTTCCCGTGGCTGCTGACGCCGGCGCGCGCGAACGCCACCGATCATCTGCATCCGTGGCTGGTGCTGGTCGTGCTCGACCGCGCCCGGGTCGCGCTGCCGGCGCTCAAGGGCGGGCGGCCATTGCCGAGCGTGACCGTCGGCCACGCGGACATCGCGACCGAGCTGCCCGACCTCGGCGAGTCGTGGCTGTGGGCGCACACGCAGGCGATCGCCGACCTCGCGCCCGCCGATCGCGGCGCGCTGGCGACGGCGCTGAACGCCGCGCCCGCGCAGAACGTGTCGCGCCTGATCTGCCCGCGCCGCCTGAAGCCGGGCAAGAACTACATCGCATGCGTCGTGCCGGCCACCGACGGCGGCGCGGCGCGCGGACTCGGCAAGCCGGTCGACGTCGCGACGCTCGGGCCTGCGTGGACGAATGCGCAGCTCGACGATGCCGAGCTGCCGGTCTACTACCACTGGACCTTCTCGACCGGCCCCGTCGGCGACATCGAGACGCTGGCGCGGCGCATCCAGACGCCCGCGCAGTACGGCGGCGACGCCGACGTGATCCGCCAGCTGCGAAAGATCGGGGAGCAGCCGGTCGCGGTCGACGGCGACCACCTGCTGTTCGATGGCGTCGACGCCGGACGCACGGTGTTCGAAGGCGCGATGGTGCCGCTCGACTTCGTGCCCGACGTCGCGGACCCGGGCTTCGCCGGCAAGCTCGAACAGATCCTCGACGCCGGCCAGGCGCAGGCCGGCGCCGGCACGCTGCCGGGCCCCGCCGTGCCGACGCTCGGGCCGCCGGTCTACGGCGAGTTCCCGGCGAAGCGCCACACCGTCGGCGTCGCGAACCTGGCCTCGCACTGGCTCGACGAACTCAACCTGCAGCCGCGCTATCGCCTCGCGGCCGGCTGGGGCGCGGAGATCGTGCGCCAGAACCAGGACGAGTTCATGCAGGCGGCGTGGTCGCAGATCGGCGACGTGCTCGCGGCCGAACGGGCGTTCTCGATGTCGCGGCTGTCGCGCGACGTGCTCAAGCGCATCGAGTCGCGGCATCTGTCGCGGCTTTCCCCGGACCGGCTGCTCGCGGTGCTCGCGCCGGCCCACGCGCGCATCAAGCTGGCCGGCAACCAGAGCCTGTTCGGCCGCATCGGCGATGCGACGCTGCCCAACGAACTGTTCGACGGCGCGATGCGGCGGCTCGTCAGCGCGCGCCGGCCGCTGTTCCGCGCGGCGCAGTGGCGCAACCGCGCGAACGTCGCGCAGGTCAGCGTGACGACGCAGATGCGCGCGCTGGTCACGCGCTTCGCCGACGCGACGAAGAACGTCGACGCGATCGATCCCAACCGCTTCATCCCGGACGGCCTGGTCGGCAGCCGGTCGTTCGACGCCGTGCCGTTGCCGGCCGACCTCGCGACGCTGGTCGACCTGCAGCCCTTTCTCGGACTGGCGGTGACGATGAGCGGCGCCGAGCTGAAGGCGATCCAGACGCAGAACGCCACGGTCCGCAAGCAGTCGCTGGGCGCCACGCGGAAGCCTCCGGCGATCGGCAACGTATGGCACGAGGGGCTGATCACCGAGACGCACACGCTGCGCATCGCCGAACTGCAGCGCGCGACATCCGACGCGCTCCCCGGCGGGCTCGCGCAACTGATCCAGAAGAGCAGCAAGGCGGGCACCGAAGGCGTGCTGCTCGCGGTCGATCACGGCGTGGTGTCGGGACAGGCGCTGCGCCTCGACGGCCGCAGCGGCGCGTTGAAGGCCTACGGTGCGCCGGTCGTGATGAAGGGTGCGCCGCCCGGCCAGACCAACGGGCGCGGGCAGCGCGTGTCGCCCGCGGTCGCGCGCATCGCGACCACGCTCGTCGCGTCGGTGCCGTTGCAGGCGCTGAAGCTGTACGGCAACACCGCGGTCTTCACCAGCCTGCCGGTGTCGGCGCTCGGCCAGGGGCCGCAGGCGCTGAAGGTCGGGCTCTCCGGTCCCGGCGACTTCTCGGTCGTGACCGGCGGCCAGGCGCCGAAACTCCCCACGATCACGATGCCGCCGGCGCTGAAGGACCACGCGACGCTGCACCGCTACTCCGACGCGTTCAAGGCCTACCAGGACATGGTGGTGCCGCCGCAGGCGTCGCTCGTGACGATCCGGCCGGTCGACTTCGCGACCGACGACGCGGCCACGCGGACGCGCGTGCGCATCGACCCCGCGCAGACCGTGCCCGCGCGCCTGGCCACCATGCTGACGCTGGGCGCGCAGGACGTCGCATGGAACGGCCGCGCGCTGACCCATCCTTACGTCGCCGCCCGCCTCGACGACGTCGCGCTGCTGCAGCCGCGCTTCGTGATCCCGCGCACCTGGGATCGCGTGATGGCGTACCCGCACCTGATCTACCCTCTGTCGCGCAAGCTCGCGAGCTTCGCGCCCGAGGTGTTCCTGCCGGGCGTGGGCGAGCTGCCCGACGACTTCATCATGGCCGTGCAGACCAATCCGCGCTTCGTCGAGGCGCTGATGCTCGGCGCCAACCACGAGATGGGTCGCGAGCTGCTGTGGCAGGGCTTCCCGACCGACCAGCGCGGCACGCCTTTCCAGCATTTCTGGCAACGCCTCGACGGCGGCGACGACATCGCGCCGATCCATCAATGGCGCGCGCAGCGGCTCGGCACGCAACCGCTGAGCGCGGCGATGACGGTGCTGCTGATCCGCGGTCAGCTGCTCGAGCGCTTCCCGACCGTCTCGATCTATGCGTACAAGATCGTCGGCGACGAGTCGCGTCCCGGCGGCGCGAGTCCCGCGGTGCCTCCCGCGCAGCCCGAGATGATCGCCGCGGACATCGTTCTGCCGATCGTGCGCGGCCATCTCGGCAAGGACATCACCTACGTCGGCTTCGACATCAAGCCGGAGAAGATCACGCAGTTCTTCTTCGTGGTGCAGGAGCAGATGACCGAGCCGCGCTTCGGCTTCGACGAACCGGACGACGACCCGAACGCGGCGCCCGAGGACGGTCCCGGCTGGCAGGACATCGACTGGAGCGAGGTCGGCGGCCAGGGCGGCGTGCCGGCCGGCAGCTACTTCGGCGGCACGGCGCTGAAGAACAGCGGCCCCGCGCAGGGCGCGCGCTGGAACGATCCGCACGCGGCCACGGTCGCCGACGCGATGCTGCAGAGGCCGTTCCGCGGCTGGTGGCGCGGCGCTGCCTTGAAGATGCCCTGACATGGCCCGCATCGAGCTCGACCTCGGCGCGCTGACGGCCGCACGCAAGAGCCTGCAGGACGTGGCCGCGTCGCAGCGCGCGGCCGACCTGGGCATCACGGCGCTGAAGGCGGCGCTCGATGCGGCCGTGCGCGACGGCGCGTCGTCGAACGTCACGGTGCCGATCCAGGAGCAGCTCAGGCAGGCGATGGCGGATCGCGCAGCCGTCGTGCGGCAAAAGCAGGCGCTGCAGGCACGCATCGACGCGCTGGCCAACGGGCTGCTGCAGCAGCAGGACCCGTCGCGCCTGGTCGGCAGCATGGACGGCCGCCAGCCGATCGCGCTGCTGCCGATGCGCATCGAGACGCGCTACGTGCCGGCCGTGCAGCCGAATGCGCAGGTGCGACCCGATCGCCTGCGCATCCGCGTCTATCCCGACGACATCAACACGATCGCGCACGAGGCCGCGCTGACGGTCGCAGAGCAGAAGGGCGGCGCCGACTACTGGACCGCGCGCTTCGCCCGTGCCGACGACGACGCTGCGCGCACGCTGCGCGACCTCGGCGTGGCGTTCGGTCGCGGCCGCGCCGCGCTGATCGTGCGCGCGATGACGCCGACGAACGCCATCCCCCCGGTCGATGCCGATCCCGCGGCCCCGCAGTTCCCCGACGTCGACACCATCGATGCGCTGGCGAAGGCCACCCGCGCGGTGCTGCTGCCCGACCGCTGGTGCGCGATCGGCTACGCGGCCAACCGCCGCGAGGTGTTCCGCGCCTGGGGCAACCGGATCCCCGACGAGCTGCTGCTGTCGCCCGACTGGCTGGCCAGCGACGATCCCGAGGCGCTGCTCGGCGGCGAGCGTGCGTGGATGGTGGACTTCGACGCCGCGCTCGCCAACGGCATGGCGCTCGAGATCACGCAGGACGACGTCAACAGCTTCGCGCTGCGCAACCACGCGCCGCGCTTCACGCTCGCCACCGACACGATCGACCGCCTCGTCGTGTTCGGCCTCGAGTGGACCAAGAGTCCCGACGACAGCGTCGCCGAGTTCACCGACCTGCTCGCCGCGCATCGCGACTCGACCGGCCTCGGCTTCGTGCCGCTCGGCACGCCGACCAACAACACCGAGGTCGCGCCGTCGGGCTACAGCACGAGCGAAGAACGCGCGACTCCCGCACCACCCGCCTCCGACACCGAGAAGGACGCATTGCAGCTGACGGCATGGGCCTTCGGCATCGATCCGGCAACGCTGCCCGCCGACCAGATCGTCAATGCGCACCTCGCCGAGCAGCGCACCGCGCTGCACATGATGAACGTGCTCTGGCGCGGGACGATGGGCCACTGGCTCAACGAGCTGTGGAACATGCCGGGCGACGAGAAGACGCTGCTGATCAAGACGCCGACGCTGTACGACCTGCGGCGCTACGCGGTGTCGTACGTGCGGCCCACCGGTCCGCTGCCGCTGCTGCGCATCCACGCGCAGCCGTACGCGATCCTGCCGATGGTCGGCAAGCGCTTCGTCGACGGCGGCGACTCGGCGCTCGAGACCGGCATCGCGAAGGTGATCGGCGTGCTGCGGCCGATGTGGCAGCTGGCGACCGGCAACGTGCCGCTGATGAAGGACGGCGACGTCGCGACGGCGCAGAAGGTGCTGCAGACCGGACCGTGGTCGCAGACCGCGTACTACCGCGATCGCGATCCCGACCCCCATCGCAGCAACATCCCGGGACCGTGGCAGAAGCCGTCGGGCCGCGAGGTGCTGATCGACGCGCTGCTCGCGCCGTTCGGCGTGAAGTCGTGGCAGACGCCGATCACCAGTTCTAGCGAGTTCCTGCCCGACGGGGTGATCCACCCCGGCTATCTCGCCGGCGTGCCGTGGGTACTCGCCGACGACCAGGACCCGAAGCTGGAGGCACCCGACGCGGCGACGCTGAAGGGCGAGGCGAACTACCTCGCGAACATCGCCGCCGCGTCGATCAAGGCGCCGTCGATCGCAGCGGGTGAACTGCAGCCGCTCCAGGCCGGCCCGTCGCTGCTCGCCGCGCTGGCCTCGTACTCGGTGCAGATGGAACAGGGCGACGCGGCCGTGGGCTTCGCGCTGTCGACGACGGCCGTCGACCGCATCGCGTCGCTCGCCACGCCGAAGATGCCGTTCGTCGAGACGGTGCTGGAGAACGAGGCGCTCTTCACGGTGCAGACGCCCAAGGAGCTCGCCAACGTCACGATCCCGGCGGCGACCGGGCGCGCGACGATCGGCGAGTTCGTCGCGCAGACCGTCGCGGCGCACATCCAGCCGGTCGCCGTCAGCACGTCGTACGCCGCGGCGACGACGCTGTTCAAGGGGATCGACCGGCTGGTGCCGCACACCCGCAACCTCGCCGGCGTCAAGCTCAGCGTCGACTACCTCAAGGACCGCACGGTCGGCGAGCTCAACATCGCGTTGCGCAGCACGCTCGACGTCTTCTCGTACCGCCTCGACGCGTGGATCGCGGCGCGCGCCAACCGGCGTCTCGAAGCGCTGCGCACCGCGACGCCGACCGGGCTCCACGTCGGCGGCTATGCGTGGGTCGAGCACCTGAAGGCCGACCAGCGCCCGGAGACCGAGGGTGCGCTGCTCGCGCCATCGCTCGGCCAGGCCGCGAGCGCGGCGCTGCTGCGCAGCGGCTTCCTCGCCAACCACGAGCAGGGCGCGTTCGACATCGCGCTCGACTCCAAGCGGGTGACCCGCGCACAGGGCGTGCTGCAGGGCCTCGCGCGCGACCAGCCGCTCGCCGCGCTGTACGGCTACCGCATCGAACGGGGCCTGCGCGACGCGCTGCTCGGCAAGTTCATCTATCCGCTGCGGCTCGCCTTCCCGTGGCGACCGGTCGGGGACGTGCCGTCCGACGAGTCGAACGAATCGGTCGGCGCGCGCAACGTGGTCGACGGCGTCGCGCTGCTCGATGCCTGGGACCACGGCGCCGGCACGGTGAAGCTCGCGCTCACGGCCGCGCTGGCGCACCTCGACCCGCCGGTGGTCGGCCCGTCGGCCGAGGACTGGGCCGCCGTGCTGCCGGTCCTCGCCGACGCGGTCGATCTCGCCGACAGCGTCGGCGACCTGCTGATGGCCGAGGGCATGCACCAGATCGTGCAGGGCAACCTCGAGCGCGCCGGCGCCGCGATGGCGATCGTCGACAAGCAGGCGCTGCCGATCGAGCCGCAGGTCGCGCGAACGCCGCGCGGCGGCGCGAGCTACACGCAGCGCGTCGTGGTGCTGTGCCCCGACGGCGCGGGTGCGTGGCCCGCGGACCGGCGCTCGCGCACCGAGGCGCGCGCCGATGCCTGGCTGGCCGCGATGCTCGACGATCCGGTGCGCTATCGCTTCGTGGCCCACGTGCATCGCGTCGTCGACGGTCACGACGTGATCGACGCGGACGACGTCGTGGTGACGTGGGACGACCTCGCGCTGTCGGCGCTGTCGGCCGTGATGCTCGCGGCCAGCGTGACCGAGCATCGCCTGTCCGGCAACGCCGAGACCGGGCTGCGCAGCCTGCTGGTCGCGGCCTTCCAGGCGAAGCTGGCCGATCCCGCGACGGTGACCGCGCTCGACATCGATCCCGACGGCGGCGCGCCGGGCACGCTCGGCCTCGGACACTTCGAAGCGCTGGCGATGACGTTGAAGGACGTGCTCGACAAGGCGCGCGTCGTGACCCGCAAGGACATCGTGCGCGTCGACGACGCGATCGAGACCGCGCTGAA
>Ga0123336_10000960_pt1 | contig 27427 bp, 12 predicted proteins | sample SSSSmetaG_FD_96466 | JGI IMG/M metagenome (GOLD analysis project Ga0123336, IMG submission 96466) | Glacier valley bacterial and archeal communities from Borup Fiord, Nunavut, Canada, to study Microbial Dark Matter (Phase II) - ​SSSS metaG | ecosystem: Environmental > Aquatic > Freshwater > Ice...
CGGGGCGACGGTGGCTGCGCCGGGTGCCGCGCCGAACGAATCCGCGACTCCCGCGATCACACCTGCCAAGTCGCCGGCTTCGGCACCAGTGGGTGATGGTCCCACCGCCCCGTCGGCTGCGGCAAGTGCTGCCCCGCCGACCGCAACGCCCGGGCCACGGTCATGACGGGTCCGCGGCGCTGCGCGAACATGCTGCTGGCGAGCGCGAGCAGCGCCGTCGTGGCGCTGTCGCTGGCGGCCGCGCCCGCGCAGGCGCAGCTTGCGGCGCTGCGCGCCGCCGCCGGCACGGCGGTGCCGCCGACCGTGGGCGTGGTCGCCAGCGGCAGCCCGGCGCGCTCGATGACGATGCAGGAGGGACTGGCGCGCCAGACGGCGATGCAGTCGCGCGCCGCGGTGGTTGCGGCGTACGCGAGCTCCGCGCATGGGGCGGCGCTCGCGGCGCTGCGCGGGGGCGTAACCGACGGCATTTCCGACGCCGGGCTCAACCCGATTGCCGACGTTCGCGCCGCCACGCTGTATGTCGCGGCGGCAGCGGCGGCCACGACGGTCGCCAATCCGGCCCCGACGACGGTCGCCGCCGCAACCGATCCGACCGGGCTCAACACGTGGGCGGGGGCCAGGGCTCCAGTCCAGACCACGGCCACCGACGGCAAGGTGACGGTCCGCATCGACCAGACGCAGCAGCGCGCGCTGCTGACGTGGCAGAACTTCGACGTCGGCGCGAATACCGCGCTCGTGTTCAATCAGAAGGATGCCGCTGGGACGGCGCAGCCGAGCTGGACGGTCGTCAACCGCGTGGCGAACGCGACCTCGCCGAGCCAGGTCCTCGGCTCGATCAAGGCCGACGGCACGGTTCTGATCCTGAACAGCGCGGGCGTGCTGTTCGGACCCGGGTCGCAGGTCAACCTGCACTCGCTGATCGCGAGCAGCCTCGAACTTGGTAATTTTGCTTCGGGCATCGTTCCGGTGAGCTCGACCATCACGAATTTCGTACTGGCCAGCATCAAGGACCGTAACACAGCCTTTCTGCAGAACGGCCTTCTGGTTCAGGGGATCAACGGGTACAAGCCGCAGATCCTCAGCGCCGCGCTGCCGGCCGGCGGTTACGACATCAACAAGCCGCTGCCGCCGACCGCCGAGGGCGGAGTATATGTCTATTCGGGCGCGGCGATCACCGCCGACGCGGGTGGCATCATCGCGCTCGCCGCGCCCGAGGTGGTCAACGCGGGAACGCTGTCGGCGACGGACGGTCAGGTCAGCCTGCAGGGCGGCCGGTTCATCGGGGCGACGCCGTCGACCGGTGCGATCGGCAGCGCCGACGTCAACGTCCGCGGTCTGATCCTCGCCAGCCAGGTTCCCTCCCTTCCTTCGGCTCCGCAGGCGCCAACGCGCGACCAGGGGATTGTCGTCAACTACGGCGTCATCCGCTCGCGCCGCGGCTACATCTCGCTCGGCACCGCGCCGTTCGGAACGGTCACCAACGTCGGCCTGCTGCAGGCGACGACGAGCGTGTCGCGCAACGGCAAGATCGCGCTGACGGGCGGCACGATTACGCTTGCCGGGGCTGACACCGAGGAGGCCGCGAGCGGCATCGTGATCGTTCCCGACGACAGCGGCGAAACGATTCCGCAGGGAACTCCCGACAGCCCGCCGAGCTTCAAGACGTCGCAGATCACCATCGGCGATGCCATCGCCTCGTATCTCTACAGCGACGACGTCAACAACATCGCGCTGCTGCCGTCGGTTGTCCACATCGATCATAACGCATTCATCTATGCGCCGAGCGCCAACCTCGTGATCGGCCACGACGCTGCCACCGGCAACTTCGACCCAAGCCGAGTTATCGCCGCCGGCGTCACCATTGCCGACGGCGCGACGATCGACGTCGCCGGCATCAAGGCGGTCGCGCTCGACGCCTCGATCAACAGCGTCAGGATCAGCCCCGCGAAACGCAACGAGCTGCGCGACACGCCCAACTACCGCGAGGTCACGACCGACGGCAGTTTCACGCTCAACGGCGCGACGCTGCTCGTCGATGCGCGAGTGTCGGGAGTCCGCGCCGACGGTGTCGCGTATGTCGGCTCGCCGCTGCTCGAAGCCGGGTCGGCCGTCAGCCAGATCCCCGTCAGCGCGGCGACGCTGATGACGAAGGGCGGCACGATTTCGATCGACGTCGGTGCGGTCACGACCTCGACCAATCTGAGCCCCTCCGCCGTGCCCGCGATCACGATCGCCAAGGGGGTGCTGTTCGACATTTCGGGCGGCTGGGTCACCTACGGCGCGGGAACGATCCGGACGAGCGAGCTGATCACGAGCGACGGGCGCACGGTCAACATCGCCAAGGCCGACCCGAACGACAGTTTCGTCGGCGTCGTCAACGGCTTCACCGCGACACAGCCGAAGTTCGGGCTGAGCGATACCTACAAGAACGCCGTCCTCGAGGGGCAGAAGGATGTGCCCGCCTATGACGAGGGGCGCGACGCCGGCGCGCTCCAGATCGTCGGCACCAACATCACGTTCGCCGCGACGCTCCACGCCGACGCTTTCGCCGGCGCCAGCCAGCGCGCCTCGGCAATCGCGCCGACCGCATCGTCGCCGCTGGCCGGCGACCTGCGGCGGCTGCAGTTCTCCAAGTACCAGCTGCCGAGCGGCGGCCTGCTGCGGATCGGGTCGTTCAGCGGCACGTCGGGCGTCGGACTCGGGCAGGATATCCTGGTGGCGGGCACCGTGCCGCCAGGGGGCGATCCGGCGACGCTGGCGCTGAGCGACGCGACCCTGTCGGCAGCGGGGCTCGGCGGGCTGCTGCTCCAGACGAGCGGCGCGGTGACCGTCGCGGGCGACGCGCGGCTGACGCTCGCCGACGGCGGCGCGCTGGCGGTCGATGCGGGGCGGGGAATCCGGTTCGACGGCACCGTCACAGCACCGGGCGGACGGATCGCCGCGCGGACGTACGAGCTTAGCGGCTTCGTCGCCGATGGGGCCAGCGTCACCACGACCGGCCTCGCCACGGTCGGCAATCCGTTTCGCACCGACGACGACATCGTAAACAGCTATGCCAGCACCGACGCGCTGCCGCGGCTGTTCGACGTGATCGTTACCGGCCGTTTGTCGACCGCCGGCAAGTTCGTCAACGACGCGCTCGCGACAGAGCTGCCGGCGGGGTCGGGGTTCATCGACGGCGGCTCGATCTCGCTGACGGTCGCACCCAAGGTGTTCGTCCCGCTCGACGGTACCACGACCCGCGGCGGCGACCTGTCGGGTAGCATCCGCCTCGCGGCGGGCGCGTCGATCGACGTTTCGGCAGGGGCGTACGTGTCGAATGCGCGGACGTTCAAGCTCGCCGCGGCGGGAGGTAATGTCAGCCTGATCGACCAGACGACCTACGCCACGGTGGCAGCGCTGCAGGGCCCGGTCGGAGGTGCCCCCGGGCCGGAGGCTGGTCAGACGGTTGGCTTCACGCCGGTCGCGCAGACTTCAACGACCAACAGCGTGTTCCCATCGCTCGTCGTCGTCGAACAGCGCAGCGGCGTCACCATTGCCGACGGCGTGCTGCGCGGATTCGGGTTCGGCGGCGGCGGTCGGTTCACCCTCGTCGCGCCCGATGTCGCGATCGGAACCGGCGGCGACGCCGCTGCCACCAGGCTGCCGCTCGATTTTCTCGCACGGACCGGGTTCGGCGCGCTCGACGTCACGAGCTATCACGCGCGCACCGTCGCCGGCGTGTTCGACAACGGCGGCGGGCCGTCCAACTTCTTCGACACGACGACGGTGACGATCGGCGCGGGCGAGACGCTCGACCTGACGCAGACGCCGCTATCGAATGTCCTGACCAGCGACCAGCAGCACGCGCTGCTGACCCTGCCCAGCGGCGGCGACGTCGGCGCAATCATCGTTCCGGTGATCGCCGTGTCGGACTATTACCGCCGGCCGGCGAGCCTGACGCTGCGCGGGCTGACCGAGCTCGACGTGGCGGCCGGCGGCACGATCACCGGAGCCGCGCAGGCGTCGATCACCGCGCCCAAGCTGCTCAACGCGGGCACCATTACGCTGGCCGGCGGGACGATCGACGCGGTCGCGGCACTGCCGGAGGCGCTCAACGGCTCGGGTGTCGGGGTAACCGCGTCCCTTTCCGAGGTGTTCGGGGCGGCGGATAGCGCCGGGCATTATGCGGCGGGCGCACTAAACGCGGCCGGACTGCGCGATGCAAAGGGTGTGCTGCTGACCAACAACCAGTTGTTCACCACCCCGGGGTCGGAGCGGTTCCTCTACTTCATCGGCCAGCTCGGCGCGAACGAGGGCATTCGGCTCGTCGCGGGCAGTCGCACCGACCTTGCGGGAGTTGCGATCCGCAACCCCGATGCGCCGCTCAAGGCCGGGGGCGGCCAGTATGTCTTCGGCCGCCTGATCGCCGGCGGGACGCTCGCGACGGCGGCCCCCCTCAACCCATCCAGCGTGACGCAGGCGCTGTTTGCGAACCCCGCCTACGGCATCACACCCTATCCCGACCCAACGAACACCTCGCCGCCGCGGCCGCCGCTGCTGGCGCAGATCGCGCCGCGCACATTGACGGCCGCGCCGGGTGCGGCGATCGATATCAGCGGAACCTCCGCGACATTCGACGTCGCGACGACAGCGAGCGACTATGCGCCGAGCCTGCAGTGGAGCGATGCGGGCACGCTCGCGCTGCGCGCGGGTGGCGGCGTGTCGGGGGCGAGCATCAGCGCGCGTGGCGGGGCACCGACGGCGACGGGTGGCACGCTCGAATGGTTCACGCCGACGATCCTCGCGACCGACGACGGCCGGTCCGGGACGAACGTCGCGTTCGCCGACCAGATCGCCCGGTCGGGCTTCGCGACCCTGATCGCCGACGGCGGGCTGACGCTCGATGGGGCGTTCAACCTCGTGCTCGGCAAGGCGCTGATCGCCCGCTCGGCGGCCTCGCTCGACGGGTCGCTCATCGGCCCCAATGCCGCGGTCACGATCGCCGCGGCGGCGCATACCGATGCGACCATCACCGCGCCGCGTATCGTCTTCGCGAGCCGGTCGGGCACCGCGCCGACGTCGGGTATCGCCACCGGCGACGCCGCGGTCACGTTCGCGGCCGGGGTGTCGGGCATCGACTTCTTCGGCGGCGTGCTGTTCGATTCCTCGATCGCCCGAACGTATCTCACCAGCGCCGCCGATGTCCGGCTCAGCGGGGTCGACGACCGCATCGTGTCGAGTGGGGCCGCTGCGCTCAACGGCAGCCTCGTCGCGGCGGGCGACCTGACCTTCGACGCCGGGCGCGTCTACACGACGACGGGGACCGGCAACCTGCAGCGCGTGCTCGAGAATGCCGCCCTTGGGGTTGCTACGCAGCCCGCGCCGTACCTGCTTGCAGCGCTCGGGGCGTCGACGATCACCTTCCTCGGCAACCACATCGACGATCGCGCGCCGCTGTCGGCGGGCTCGAACCTCGAGATCCGCGCCGACAACGTGGTGCAGAACGGGTTCCTCGCCGCGCCGCTCGGACGGATCGCGTTCGGCACGGCCGCCCATCCGCTCAACGGGCTGCAGTTCGGCACCAGCAGCGTGACGCTGGTCTCCGGCGCCGGGCTCAACGTCCCCTACGGCACGACGACCGACCTGACGCAGCTGTTCTTTGCGCCGGGGGTGTCGGCACCGCTGACGCGGCTGCCGAACGCCAGCCTCGAAATGACCGCCAACACGATCAATCTGTCGGCGGGCGGCAGGATCAAGGGTGCCGGCGGCGGCGACGTGTTCGCCTTCGAGTTCGTGTCGGGAACCGGCGGCTCGCGCGACGTGCTGTCGCGCCTCAATACCGACGCGTTCAGCTCGAACGGCTACAACGCGGCGACCGGAGTCGGCTTCCAGTTCGCCGACCGGCGGCAGGTCTATGCGCTGGTGCCGACCGCGACCGCGCGGAACATAACGCTCGTCGACCCCGTCTACTCGGCCGACTACGGCGCGGGATCGCCCGCCGACCTTTATGCGACCAGCGGCGGGCTTGCGGTGACGCTCGACACCGGCGGGGGCTTCACCGGCGGCCAGTACACGCTGCTGCCGGCGCATTACGCGTTGCTGCCGGGGGCCTATCGCCTGGTCGAGAACACTGGCGCGGTCGCTCCGGCGGCGGGCGCGTCGCAGGTGCTCCGCGACGGCGGCATCGTCCTAGGCGGGGTCTACTCGACCGCCGGCACCGACCTTGCGACGTCGCAGCGGCGCTCGTTCACGCTCGAGGCGGCGTCGACGTTCCTCAAATATTCGACGATCAAGACGACGAGCGACACGGCGACGATCACGACGATCTTCCAGGGTGCCGGGCAGTCGCTGCCGCGCCTGCCGCTCGACGCGGCGCGCGTCGTGCTCGATCCGCTCAAGGCACTCAACATCGCGGGCAGCTTCGACACGGCTCCGGCGAGCGGCGGCCGCGGGGCCGAGGTCGACATCCTCGGCCAGCAAATCGTCGTTACGCGGTCATTCGCGATCGCGGCAGAAGGCCTGCTCGTCACAAACGCGACACTCGCCAACCTCAATGCCAACAGCCTGCTGATCGGCGGCCGGCGGACCGAGAATTCGAACGACACCACTGCTCTCGACATCACCGCGACAAGCATCGCGGTCGAGTCCGGGGCGGTCATCAACGTTCCCGAAGTGATCCTCGCCGTCGCCGGGTCGGCGTCGCGTCTCAACGTTCGCAATGGCGCGACGATCACTGCCTCGGGCACGCTCGCCGACAGTCGCGCGGGCGATTATCTGATCGCCTCGAGCACGACGCCGGCGGGGTCAGACAGAGCGAGCGTCGGATCGGTACTTCGGCTGTCGAACGGCGGACAGCGCACGGTCACGCGCATCGGGCCATCCGCGGCCGGCAACGTCGCCCCTCCGTCGGCCCTCAACGTCCTCGGCGGAACGCTGACGGGCGGCAGCCTGCTGCTAGACACCAGTTATCAGTTTACCGTCGCCGACGCCGCGACCCTCGCGGTGCCGTCGATCGCGATCTCGGCGGCAAACGTCGGCTTCGGCACCGGAACCACCATCGACGCGAAGCTTGCAGCCGAACTCGCCGCGGCCAGCGACGTGTCGCTGCGGTCGACGCGGACGATCGGGGTCGAACCCGGCTCGACGCTGTCGTTCAGGACCTTGGCACTCGATGCGCCGGGGCTCGCCTTCACGCGCGCCCCCGTCGAGGGCGAAGGCGTCACGATCACCGCCGGGGCGACCCGGATCGCGAACAATGGCGCGACGACCGCGACCGGGTGCACCGTCGGCGTCGCGACCGCCTGCACGACGAGCGGCCACGCGCTCGTTCTCGACACCGCGAGCCTGACGCTCGGCTCGGGCAATTTCGGTCTCGCGCCGTTCGATGCCAGCGTCACGATCGCCGCGACGGGCGGCGTCTACGTCGAAGGCAGGGGCACGCTTCAGGCCGGCCCGGCGACGCTGACGATCACGACACCGTTCATCGCCGACCGCGCCGCGATCCTCGACCCGACGAAGACCGGCAGGATCGTCAGCGATACCGCGGCCGCGACGAGCAACTACACCATTCCGGTGATCCCGGATTACGGCTTCGTGACCAGCGGCGCAGTCACCCTCGCCAGCGTCGGGCCCGTGGCCACGCCCGGCGGCGTGCGTGCGCCGGGTGCCCGGATCGCCTTCGGAAGCCGCATTGCGCCGGTCGCGTCGCTTGCGATCGACGGCGTCGCGCTGTCGGCGACCGCCGGCATCATCGACGTCGAGGCGCGCGGCGACATCACCGTAACCGGGGCCGCGTCGCTGGCGACACCGGGCTTCACGCGCAGCTACAGCGATTCCGCGAGCACGACGACGGTTTCGGCGGGCGGCGGCACCGTCAACCTCGTCAGCCTCGCGGGAGGCATCGCCATCGGACCGCGGGCATCGCTGACCGTCGACAGCGGGGTCGGCAGTGCCGGACGGCTCAACCTGATCGCGTCGAACGGCGCGATTGCCGCTGATGGCACGCTCGGCGGCACGGCGACCGGAACGCGCGACGCGTCGCTGACATGGGATGCGGGTACGTCGGCGTTCGATCTCGATGCATTCGCGCGCCGCTACGGCACCGCGTTTGCGGGCGATGTCGTGATTCGCGCGGGTGCCGGCGACCTGACGCTCGCGGCGGGACACGCGTGGCGCGCGCATGCGATCGACCTGACCGCCGATGGCGGCGCGATCGCGATCGCCGGAACGCTCGACACGTCGGGAGTGGCGGTCGCCGGGCTGACGAGCGCGCAGGTCGACTCCGCGCGTGTCAGCGGCGGCAACGTCGCATTGTGGGGCCGCGACGGCGTCACGCTTGCCGCGGGCGCGATCATCGACACGCACACGGCGGGCTATGCCGATGGCGACCGGCGGCAGGCGAGTGCCGGCAATGTCACGCTCGGCATCGGCGATACCGGCGGGGCCATCACGATCGCGGCCGGCGCGACGATCGACCTTGGCGCACGGCGCACCGACGCGGCGCGCGCCGCGGGGCAGAGCGGCAACCGCCTCATCGCGCAGACCGTCAAGGATCCGAACACGCTGGTCGACAAGACCGTCTATCAGTTCGTCACCGCCGACACCGGCGGCACGCTGAGCCTGCGCGCGCCGGTGACCGGACCCGACGGCCACCTCGTCAACATCGGCCTGCACGGCACGGTCGTCGGGGCCGCCGTGGAGCAGGTCGAGGCGTACAAGACGTTCGACCTGCGCGGCCTGCAGGCGGCGGGGTACGACGGGCTCTTCGGCAACGCCACGACGCTCTACCTCGATCCGACGCCGACCGGGTTCAACATCCTCAGCGATACCTTCGTCGACACCGACGGGACCCAGTCGCTTCCGTATTTCGTCCGCAACTTCGCGGTCACCGCCGCCGACGGCAGCAGCCTTGCAGGCGTGCGGCTGCGGCCGGGGCTGGACCTCGTCAACACCGGCAACCTCATCCTGTTCACGCCGTGGAACTTCGCGGCCGGCACGCTCGACACCGCGCGCGCGAGTGCCGATGGGCTGCTGACCCCGCTGCCGCAACTCGGCTTCAACCCCACCAGCGGGGTGCCGTATTTCGCCATCACGCCGGGCAACGAAGGCCGCATCGTCGAGAACTACGTCGACTTCCTCTACCGCGTCGGCGGCAAGGCGAGCGGGGAGGCCCCGGTCGTCAGCTTCCTCACGACCGGCAAGCTCGACGTCGCCAGCTCGATCAGCGACGGCTTCTTCACCTTCGCCGACAAGTCGGACCCCAATTACATCAACTATCAGCTCGGCGGCGGCGACCGGGTGGTCAACCAGGCGCTCCAGGTCAACTGCGGCACCGGGGCCGACTGCGGTTCGGTCGCGACCTTCACCGACGTTGCGGCAAAGACCGTTACAGCAGCCCCGGACAATACGCTGACGATCAACGTCAACAAACTGCTGACCGGGTTCAGCCGCACCCCGGCGAACGTGCTCGCGCCGTACAACGCCGAGGCCAACTCGGTCAGCGCGCTGGGCAACAACATCGATCCGATTTCCGGCAACCCCGGCGGCGACCCGCTCGGCTTCGCGCAGTTGTTCCCGCGGCTGAGCGACGGCTCGGCGGTCCACTCGAGCAGCCTGCGCCTTGTCGCGGGGCGCGCGGCGACGGGGTCGACCGATCCGCTCCGCGTCGACCGCGCGCGCCCCGCCGACGTCGTCGTCGAGGGGGAGACCGCCTATGGCTTCACCGCGGCGGCGGGGGGGATCAGCGCCGGCAACACGCTCGACCTCAGGCTGGCAGGGAACCTGTTCGCGCTCGACGGCCTTATCGACACGACGATAACGACAGCTGCCGCGCTGACGGGCGACTCGTTTACCGCGATCAACTGGGGTGGCCAGCCGACGGCGTTCACGTCCGACCTGCGCGCGGCGGCCAAAGCGTTTTTCACCGGCGGCGACGCGTTGTTCACCACCAACACGCGCGGCGTCGTCACCGGGGTTGCGGCTCCGCTGACGCAGGTCCTGGCCTTCGTGAAGGCGATCACGCCCACCTTCCTCGCCAAGGTCGGCCGCGCGAGCGGCTATCCGCCGCCAGCGGTGCTGGCCGGGCCGCGGATCATCAACTTCGGCACGCGCGCGGCTTATGTGCGGACGCTGGTCCGCACCGGCGACGGTGCGATCGACGTCGCGGCATCGGGCGACGTTGATCTGCGCAACGGGGCGACCGCAATCTTCCGAAACGACAACAACACCACCGTTTCGGCCAGGTCCGGCCAGCAGGTCGGCGGCACGGCGATCTACACCGCCGGAGTGCGTGTCGCGAGCGCGCCGGTAACCGCGACGATAGCCGGGACGGTGACGCAGGTCGCACTCGCGCCGAACAGCGCATTCACCGCCTTCCCGGTGCAGGACATAAATTTCCTGCCGTCGCCGAAGGCGTTCGACGATCAGGCCGCGGTCCTTGCAAGCGGCGGCGGGGCGGTTTCGGTCAACGCGGGCGGCAGCCTGCTCGCGCGCCGCGACCTGTGGTCGGAGACATATCTCGGCAAGGGCAGCAGTTACGCCGGCCCCAATAACGTCGCCAGCTTCAACAGCAGCGCGGTCGGCGACGCGGCGCAGCGCTGGCGCATCGGGTCAATCGGCCAGGACACCGAGATCCGGATCGCGCCGAAATACTTCACAAGCGGGATCGGCGCGCTCGCGGGCGGCGACGTTCGGCTCGTGACCGGCGGTGAAGTGCGCGACCTGACGCTGGCGCTCGACAGCGCGACGACGACGACCACGAGCGCAGCCGGCGCGGTCGCGATGACGCTCGGCCGCGGCGACCTGACCGCGAGGGTCGGCGGCGACCTTCAGGCCGGGCAGATCGATGTCGCCAGCGGGACCGGGCGCATCACGGTCGGCGGCAGCGTCGTCGGCTTCGGCATCGAGCCGCAAACGAACAACGCGACACAATATCTCCGCGTCCGGCTTGCGCAGGGCAATTTCGACCTGTCGGCGCGTGGATCGATTGCGATGGCGGGCGTCTCGGCGCTCGGCGCGTCGCGCAGCGGCAACGATCTCGATCAGTATGCCGCCACAGGCTTCTTTGCGCCCGGCGCTTCGTTCCGCGCGACGGCAGCAGGCGATCTTGCGTACGTCAACAACCGGGTCGATCAGCGCGTCTCGTTCAAGGCCGGTCCGGTCGGCGGGTCGGTGCTGCCGCCGTCGTTCGCGCTGACCGCGCTGACGGGTACGCTTGCCCGGACGAGCTTGCCGCTGCTGCTCTATCCCAGCCGCACCGGCAATCTCGAGCTGTACAGTGCGGGCGATATCCGCGGGCTCGTCATCGCTGTCAGTGACAGCGATCCGTCGCTGCTACCGGGGCAGTTCTCCGCCGCCAACGCCAGCTTGGCGGATGTCAGCTTGGGGCTCGGCACGGTAACGGCGGATGTGGGACTCGGCTTCGGCATTCCCGGTGCCGGGCCGACGACGACCGACCGGCTGCTCCGTCTCTATCACAACGAAGCGACGACCCATGCCGGCGACGCCGCACCGATCCTGATCCACGCCGGCAACGACCTTGCCGCCTCGCTGATCAACGTCCCCAAGGCCGCGCTGATCAGCGCCGGGCGGGACGTCGTCGACCTGTTCTTCGCCGGCCAGAATGCCAATGCGAGCGACACGACGATCGTCAGTGCCGGGCGCGACATTGTGGCAACGACGGCATCGTCGGCGACCGCCAGCCTGCCGTATATCGTCAGCGGCGACTATGTCCTCGGCGGGCGCGGCAATTTCGTCGTCGAGGCCGGGCGGAACCTCGGCCCGTTCATCAACTCGGCAGTGGTCAAGAATGTAAGCTACGCCGGCGGCATCCAGACGACCGGCAACCTCTACAACCCGTGGCTGGCGAGCGGCGGGGCCGATCTGACCGTGTTGTTCGGAATCGCCAACGGCGTGAACTACACCGCCCTTCGCGAAAGATATCTGAACCCGGCCAACTTTGCGAAGCTCGACGCCGCGCTGTTCGTCGAGAACGCCGACAGCCTCGGGATCAAGCGTCCTGACCGGACCAAGCCGGTCTACGCGCCGATCCTTGCCCGGTGGCTGCGCACCAACGCACCGGCGGACTTCGCGACGATCTTCGATGCCACGCTCTATCCCGACACGGCGGCGGGCAATGTAGCGCTGGGGACGGCCGCCTATGATGCGAGCACCAAGCTCTACACCGCGTTCGCCGCGCTCGATCCGCTGCGGCAAAACCGGTTCCTGATCAACACCCTGCTGTTCGGCGAGCTCCAGCAGCCGGCACTGCCCGACGGGCCGTCGTACCTGCAGTACGTCCGCGGCTATCGCGCGATCGACGCGCTGTTCCCCGCGACCGCGGGCTACACCGACAACCTAGCACCCTATACCGTCGACGCCGGGACCGTCTCCGCCGACCACCCGCAGGGCGTTCCCACGCGCAACATCGTCAATGGCCAGCCGCAGGTCGCGGCAACGGTTGCGACGGGCAACGCCGACCTGCGGCTGGCGACGCTCCAGACGGCTGACGGCGGCGACCTGACGGTGGTCGGCCCGGGCGGTAACTTTATTGCTGGGTCGGTGGTCCGGACGTCGACCCAGGCAGCCGGGCGGGTCACGCGCTTCGGTGTCGCTGACGGCGCATCCCTACCATTTGGGCAGCTGACAAATGCCAACATCGAAAAGATCAGCGCCATCCCGATCGGCTTCGAAGGTCTGCTGACGCTCAATGGCGGGGCGATCCGCGGGCTCACCGACGGCAATTTCCTCGTCAACCAGAGCCGCATCTTCACGCAGGCGGGCGGCGACATCACCCTGTTTTCGTCGAACGGTGATCTCAACGCCGGGCAGGGCCCGCGCAGCGCATCGAACTTCCCGCCGGTCACGGTCAAGTTCGACCCCGACGGCTTCGCGCTGGTCGACAGCGCCGGCAGTGTCTCGGGCGCGGGCATTGGCGCGTTCCAGCGGCGTCCGACCGATCCGGCGTCGTCGATCATCCTGGTCGCGCCGGTCGGCCTCGTCGATGCCGGCGACGCCGGGGTGCGCGCGACCGGCAACGTGCTCGTCGCGGCCGCGCGCGTCGCCAACGCCGACGCCTTTTCGGCCGGCGGGACGATCTCGGGAGTACCGTCGGGCACGGCCGCCCCCGTCGCTGCCAACCCGGCGGCGAGCAGTTCCGCGCTTGCGGCCGCGAACGCCAGCACGCAGGCGGCCAATAACAATTCAGACCGGCGTTCGGTCATTTCGGTCGATGTGCTCGGCTACGTCGGCGGCACGCGGCTGTGCAAGGACGGCGACACGTCCGAAGACTGCCGCAAGAGCCCGGGCGGGCAGTGACCCCGGCTCGCCTTGCAGCGTCGCCGGTCGACGCGACGTCCGCCGCTGCGGTTCCCGGACTCGAGATCGAGCAGATCCTCTGTCTCGGCCGTGACGGCGGGCTCGACACGCTGCAGGTCGCCGCGGCGGACGCGTGGACGATGGCGCTCCCGGGCCTCGATACCTTCGCCGAATGGCCGAGCGACACACCGCCGCCGAAGATCTGCATCGCCACCGAACAGATAGCCGGTCCGGTACGCAACGGCGGAATCGGCAACACCTACGCCGCCCTCGCCGTGATGCTCGCCAGGGCGGGGTTCGACGTGACCGTCCTCTACCTGCGCGGAACGATGTGCGAGACGATGACCATCGCGCACTGGGTCGCCGACTATGCGGCCAAGGGCGTGACCATGGTCCCGGTGCCCGACTACGCTGCGCAGGAACGCCTGCGCACCGGGGCCGATCGCTGGCTGCACGCGCCCTACAACATGATGCGCTGGCTGATCGACCACCCGATGGACGTCGTCCACGTCTCCGAATGGCGCGGGTCCGCGTATCTCTGCCTGCTCGCCAAGCGTCAGGGCCTCGCGTTCGCCACGACCCTGTTCCTCGTCAAGACGTCGTCGCCGTGGATGTGGAACCGGTTGTACGGCGCGCGCGCGATCGAGAAGCTCGAGGACCTCGCCAAGGTCCATGCCGAGCGGCGCAGCGTCGAGCTCGCCGACGTGGTCATCGGCGGCAGCCTCCATCTCCTGCGCTGGATGGCAAGCCAGGGCTATGCGCTGCCGCGCGAGCGCACCTTCGTCCAGCCCAACGTCGTGACCTTTGCAAAGCTCGAGCCGCTGATGGCGGGACGGCTCGCGCGCGGGGGCACGCGCGTTCCGATCGACGAGTTCGTGTTCTTCGGGCGGCTCGAGCTGCGCAAGGGCCTGTTCGTCTTCTGCCAGACGATCCGGCGGCTGATCCGCACCGGCGTCGCGCTGCCGCCGCGGATCACGTTCATGGGCAAGCCCGGCGGGCGAATGCCCTCGCACCCCGATCTCGAAGCCGACGACTATCTTCGGCTGATCACCGCCGACTGGCCGACATCGGTGTCGATCCTGACCGGCTACCAGCAGTACGACGCCGTCAAATACCTGCTGAGCGGGCCGCGGCTCGCCGTGATGCCGTCGATCATCGAGAACAGCTCGATGGCGGTCTACGAGGCGGCGATCTGCGGCATCCCGTGCGTCGCGAGCGACGTCGGGGGCAACGCCGAGCTGATCCGTTCCGAAGATCACGGTGAGGTGCTGTGCCAGCCGCACCCCGTCGCGCTCGGCGAGCGGCTCGAGCGGGCGCTGGCGCTCGGCGGCTACGTCCCGCGGCCGAGCTTCGACAATGATGACAATCTCGCGCTGTGGGACCGCTTCCACCGCCAGCTCGGGGGCCCGCTGCGCGAGGCGCTGCTCGCGGCGACCCGACGTGACACGACGGTGTCGGCCGCCGCGACATCGCTTTGCATCTATTCGACCGGATCGGGAGCAGCGCTCGCCGCGACCCTCGCGAGCCTTGCCGACCAGACCTGCCCACCGCACGAGGTATTGATCGCGGTCGACGCCGAGACCGCCGATGCGATCACCGTCGCGCGCACCCTCGCCGCCAGCCACGGAGTCGCCGTGCGCATCGTCGAGGCGTTCGACCTCGACGCCGGGGCCGGCTTCGCGGCGGCGGCGCACGCGGCTTCGGGCGAGTTCGTCCACTTCCTGTGGGAGGGAGCGACGCTGATGCCGGACGCGATGGCGACGCTCCAGCGTGCCGCGCGCGCCAGCGGCGCGGACGTGCTGACCTATCTCCACCGGGTGCGCACGGCGGCCGGCGCGCTCGCTCCCGAGCTCAACGCGATCGTGCTCGGCAGCGTCTCCGACCAGTTCTTCCGGACCGACCTGCCCGAGCTTCCCCTGTTCGTGCGGCGGTCGAGTTTCATGCGGCTCGGCGGCTTCGCGGCCGACTACCGCGTCACTGGCCACGACCATGAGTTCGTCACCCGGGCGATGGTCGCCGGGATCGGCTGCGAGACGGTGCTGCGCGAGCTGGGGACGATCCTTCACCGGCCGGCCGACTGGATGCGCGTCGCGGGATACGACTCCGCCGCCGTTCCGTTCCGCGCGATCCGGCCGCTGCTGAGCGGGTCCCCGCTCGTGGTGCGCGACCTGCTGCTGTATGCGCGCGGCTCGCCGGCGCGCCTCGGTCCCGCGGCCAAGCCGCGAATGGCCGGTGCGCCCGGTGCGCCCGTCATCGTGGCGGCTCCCGCGGTACCGGACGTCCGGACGGTGTCCGCACCGGCGCCCGTCGTCGCAACACCGCCGCCTGTCCGCGCACCGGCACCGGCAGCGTTCGCGATGTCCGACCGCCTGCGCGCGCTGCTTGCCGCGGGCGACGCGGCGCGCGACGGGTCGGTGGTCGGACAATTCCTCGGCCTGCACGAGGGGCGGCTCCACGGCTGGGCGTGCGACCTCGATCCCGGGAAGCCGGCGCTCGACATCGCCGCGACGATCGACGGAACAACCCGCGTCCATCGCGCCAAGCGGCGCTTCTCGGCGTGGGCCGACGTGCCGCCCGAGGCGCTGCGCGCGGGTTTTACCATCGAGTTGACGCCGGAGTCGCGGCTCAGCGCGAACGGCGCCTCGATCGCGCTGACCGTCGCCGACGGTCGCCTGCCGCTCGCCGAGGGCGTCGCCGTGCCCCCAAGTCTCGCGCTCGAACTTAGCGGCGTCAACGGCACCTGCGAGCGCGACGCGGACGGCATGCTGACCGGGTGGGCGTCCTTCAGCGACGGATCCGACCGCGCCGTGACCCTTGCGGCCTATGTCCAGGGACTGTTCCTCGCGCGCTTCCGGGCGGACCAGGCGCACCCGTCGACGGGGCGTGGCGGTTTCCGGTTAGAGGTTCCCGAGGTGCTGCGCGCGACCGGCCGGCTGCAGATCGACGTGGTGGTCGCTGATACCGGCATTGCGCTGCGGCAGTCGCCGGTGCGGGTCGATGGCTTGCGCGTCAGCGTCGGGCGATGGCCATTCGGCTGGGGCGGCGCATGAGACTGCTGGTCACCGGCGGTGCGGGCTTCATCGGCGCCAACCTCGTACCGCGCCTCGTCGCGGCGGGCCACACGGTGCGCGTGCTCGACTCGCAGGTGCTGGGCAAGCGCGCGCACCTCGGCGATTTCGCCGGCGAGTTCGTCGACGGCGACATCCGCGATCGCGCGGCGCTCGCGGCTGCCCTCGACGGCATCGAGGCGGTCGTCCACCTCGCCGCCGACACGCGCGTGATTGAGTCGATCGCCGATCCGGCGCTTAACTTCGACGTCAACGCCGTGGGGTCGTTCCGCCTGCTCGAAGCGATGCGCGCGCGCGGCATCACCCGGCTGATCAATGCGTCGACCGGAGGAGCGATCATCGGCGATGCCGAGCCACCGGTCCACGAGGACATGCCGGCCCGGCCGCTCTCGCCCTACGGTGCGACCAAGCTCGCCGTCGAGGGGCTGTGCAGCGCCTATGCCGCCAGCTACGGCTTCGCGGCGACGTCGCTGCGCTTCTCGAATGTCTACGGGCCGCGCTCCTTTCACAAGGGCAGCGTCGTTGCGGCGTTCATCAAGCAGGTGCTGCGCGACGAGCCGATCGTCGTCTACGGGGACGGCGAGCAGACGCGCGACTTCGTCTTCATCGGCGATCTCTGCGACGGCATCGAGCGCGCGCTCGCGAGCGGGGCTCCCGGAACGTTCCAGCTGGGCTCGGGCGTGCCGACGTCGGTCACCGCGCTGATCGCCGCGCTCGCCGCCGTCGTCGCGCCGCACCCGATCACCGTCACCCACGCACCTGCGCGGGCGGGCGAAACGATGCGGACGTGGTGCGACATCGCGCGGGCGCGGCGGCAGCTCGGCTACGATCCGCGCACCCGTCTCGAAGACGGACTCGCGGCGACGTGGCAATGGTTCAACGACTCGTGGACGTCGCAGGCCGCATCGTCCACGCCGCGCGCCTGACTCGCCGCAGCGGTGGTCGCCGTCTTCCCGCCCTTCCGGAGGGGCGCGGCGACAACGTCTTGTGATCCCTTGGCAAGTTCGCAGCGAGCTCGACGCGGAGCGCAAAACCGTTCTGATGTCGCGTGAATGTCACATTAAGAAGCTAACGAGCAGTCCGAGTGGAAAGCCATTAAGAGACTCTGACGCGTCACTGACGGTACGTGCGTTACCGGCACCGGTGTAAGGTAATCGTAAGTAACGACTTCATGTTCGTGCAGTCGACCAGGTGCTTGCCGGCGTTCGATTGAGTTCCCAGAAAGAACAAGCCGGGGGGGCTTGAGATGCTCTTGTTCATCGACGAGTTGCGGCACGTTCGGGTTGTTCGACAGGGTGACGCCGGGGGCGTGCGCGAGCCGCTGGGGCGAATCCGCAAACAGGATACCGCGATCCCCGACGAGTTGTTGAACAAGCTCACTGCAGCCGAAGCGGTCGAAGTCGAAGCGGCGCTCGCGCGCCTCGTCGCGGGCGAGAAGGCCCAGTTGACGGCCGACATCGCCCGGCTGCCGGCGTCGATGAATGCGATCGTGGATTACTATCGGCACGATGCGACCGAGTTCGAACGAACGTGGATCCGCGGTGCGATCCAGGAGGCCATGCGCCTGATCCGTGGGCATGACCGCGCCGGCTCCGAGCCGGCCGACCTGCTCACACCGACCAATTGACACTCGCACGTCGCGCCAAAGGGTTCTTATATGGACACGATCATCGTTTTGGGCGGCGACGGCTTTTGTGGATGGCCGACCGCCCTCCATCTTTCGGACCTCGGGTACGATGTCGTCATCGTCGACAACCTGTCGCGGCGGAAGATCGACATCGAGCTCGAGGCGGAGTCGCTGACGCCGATCGCGCCGATGGGCGTCCGGCTCGCGGCGTGGCAGGAGGTCAGCGGCAAGACCATCCGGTTCGAAAACATGACGGTCGGCCGCGACTATGATCGCTTGCTCGATCTGTTGAAGCGGGAGAAGCCGCGCGCGGTGGTCCATTTCGCCGAGCAGCGCGCCGCGCCGTACTCGATGAAGACGGCCGGACATCGTCGCTACACCGTCGACAACAATCTCAACGCGACGCACGACATCCTGTCGGCGATCGTCGACTCGGGCCTCGACATCCATCTTGTCCACCTTGGAACGATGGGCGTGTACGGCTACGGCACGGCCGGAATGAAGATTCCCGAGGGGTATCTGCCGATCTCGGTCGACACGCCCGAGGGTCCGAAGACGATCGACATCCTGTATCCCGCCAATCCCGGCAGTGTCTATCACATGACCAAGGCGCAGGACGCCCTGTTCTTCTGGTATTACAACCGCAATTTCAGCGCTCGTATTACCGACCTCCACCAGGGGATCGTATGGGGGACGCAGACCGCGCAGACCTCGCGCGACGAGCGGCTGATCAACCGCTTCGACTATGACGGCGACTACGGAACGGTGCTCAACCGCTTCATCATGCAGGCCGCGATCGGCCACCCGATGACGGTGCACGGGACCGGAGGCCAGACACGCGCCTTCGTCCATATCCGCGACACGGTGCGGTGCATCGAGCTCGCGATTGCCAATCCCCCCGCCGCGGGCGAGCGCGTCGCGATCCTCAACCAGATGACCGAGACGCACCGGCTGCTCGACCTCGCGAAGATGATCGCACAGATGACGGGGCAGCCGTACGAGCACGTCCCCAATCCGCGGCACGAGGCGTCCGAGAACGACCTGCTCGTGTGCAACGACAGTTTCCTGCGGCTCGGATTGACCCCGACCGTTCTCGCGGAGGGGCTGGTCGATGAGGTGACCGACATTGCGGCGCGCTATGCGCACCGCTGCGACCGGTCGAAGATCCCGTGCACGTCGCACTGGCTGCCCGGAACGTCCGCCGCGACTCCGCTCAGCCTCGTTGGCGCCGCTGCAGCCGCCGACGAAGAGGAGGCGAGCAACGTTCGCTTCCTCAGCCGTCCGCGCCCGGACCGCGAGAGCGCCGGCGCGGATGTGCCGAACGTGGCTGCTGTGCTTTGACGTCGTCGGCGGCTAGAGGGTCTCGCGGAGAGCGGCAGTCGGCGCTTCGGCCGGTTCGGGAGTAAAGCAGATGGCGAAGGAGCTTTGGGGATTCGGCAGCGCGACGACGACCGCCGCCGGGGCGTCGCCGACCGGTCACGCCGGCGACGCGCGCGCGGCGAGCGTGCTGCGCGACGCCGGAACGGCACCGCCGCGCGCCGGGCCGGTCGTCGCGCTCGGCGAGCCGAAGGGCACGGCGCGTCTGGGGGCCACGCTGCCCGGCGACCGTTCCGCGTCGCGCGGCCGCTCGCTGCCCGCGGGCGCTCGATCGGTGTCGTTCGGGCGGCGGCTCTGGCTCGGCCTCGCCTTCGTCGCGCCGGTCGTACTCGGCGCGCTCTACCTTTTCTTCGTCGCCCCCGACGAATACATCACCGAATACCGATTCAGCGTGCGCGTCCCGGTAGGCCAGCAGGCTGGCGCTGCGTCGGGGGGCGGATCGCTCTCGGCGTTGTTCGGAGGCAGCCCGACGCCGGGCACCGCCACGCTCGATAACTTCACGGTCGTCGATTATGCGGGCAGCATCCAGGCAGCGCGCGACCTCGACGCCAAGCTCGGCCTGCGGACGATGTTCAACAAACCGTCCGATCCTTTCACCAAGCTCGGCGACAAGGCGAGTGCCGAGCGGCTCGCCCGTTATTGGCACGACATGGTGTTCGCAAGCTACGACGTGACCACCGGTCTCGCGGTGGTGCGGGTGAAGGCGTACACCGCGACCGACAGCTATGCGATCGCCAACGCATTGATCGGACTGTCGACCGACCTCGTCAATTCGGTCGGAACCCAGTCGCAGCAGGATAACGTCCGCTTCGCGCAGCAGCAGTTCGACCGCGCCAGTGCGCAAGTCGCCAAGTTGCGCGGCGAGCTCGCGTCGCTGCGGCGGCGGACCAATGTCGTCGACCCGGCCAAGAACGACGTGACGCTCAACGACGGTCTCGTCGGCGACCTCGCGACCCGGCGTGCGCAGGTCGCGGGGCAGCTTGGACAGTCGAAGCAGCAGCTGCAGAACGCAAACGCGCCGCAGGTCGTCCTGCTGCAGCAGCAGCTCAACGCGATCGACGACCAGCTGCGCCGGGCACGCACCAGCGGCGGCGCCCCCGACGGCGCGCAGAACATCGCGATCACGGTCGGTCAGTTCGAAGGGATCAACAATCGGCTCACGGCGGCGCAGACGGTGCTGACCGGCGCGACCCAGGCGCTGAACTCGGCCCAGACCAGTGCCGATTCGCAGCGGCTGTACCTGACGACCTATGTCCGTCCGGTGCAGCCCGAATCGCCTCAGGGGCCTGAGCGTTGGCGCGATCTGCTCATCATCACGCTCGTCGCCGGGATGCTCTGGCTGATCGGTCGGCTGGTCGGCAATTCGATCATGGAGCACGCCTGATGGCGGGGGCGGCGCTGCCGTCGTCGGGCGACCGACGCTGGGACATCGCGCTCCGCAACCAATGGAACGTTCTTACCGCGATCTTCTTCCGCGATGCGGACTCACGCCACGGGCGGCGGTTTCTGCTCGGCTATTTCGCCTCGGCGATCGAACCGCTGATGATCGTGTCGGTTCTCGCCATCCTGTTTACCGCACTCGGCCGCCATCTGCCGTATGGCGAGAGTATCCTGCTGTTCCTCGGCACGGGCGTGTTCCCGATTTACCTGTTCATCCACACCTCGGTCCGGGTGCGCCAGGCGCTCGGCATCGGCAAGCACCGCATCCGATTTCCCATCGAGCAGCCGCTCGACCTGGTCGTCATCCACGGCTTCCAGCATTTCCTGACAAGCGTTGTCGTCGCCGCCCTGTACTTCTTCACGCTGCGCCTGTTCGGCGTCGACGATGCCATTCCGCACGATCCCCTGCTGGCACTTGCCGCGTTGAGCGCAATCTTCCTGCTTGGGCTGGGTGTCGGGATCATCAATTCGGTCATCGCGCGCATCGTTCCGATCTGGGACCTGATATGGCCCGCGATTTCGCGCACGACGCTGCATTTTTCCGGGCTGTATTACGTCGCGGCGTTCCTCCCCCCGACGATCAGGACGTGGCTGGTCTACAATCCGGTGCTGCACGGCACCAACTGGTTTCGTCAGGCCTTCTATGTTTTCTATCCTACCTTCGCGACGAGCAAGGCGTTCCTGCTGGGCTCGGGGCTGGTGGCGCTCACCTTCGGCCTGCTGCTCGAGGCGGCGACGCGTCAGTACCTGGAAGCCAGGGAATAGCCGATGATCAGGCTGCGGGGTGTCTCGCATATCCTCCGCAACGGGCGCGAAGTCCTTTCCGGAGCCGACGTCGAGATCCCCGGCGATCGCCGCGTGGCGCTGCTCGGACGGCAGTCGGCGGGCAAGTCGACGATCCTGTCGCTGCTCGCGGGCAATGTCGCCCCGCTCCGCGGGGTCATCGAGCGCGCGGCGCGCGTGTCCTATGTCGCTGGGTACCAGGGCGGCTTCCGGGTCACGCAAACCGGTCGGCAGAACATCATCTTCGCCGCGCGCGCGTACGGCGCCGATCCGCTCGAGGTATTCGAGTTTGTTCGCGACGTCAGCGGCTTCGGTTCCGACCTCGACGTGCCGATGCGCCAGCTGTCGGTGACCAACCGTAACAATCTCAGTTATCTGCTTGCTTATGCGCTGCCGTTCGATGTCTATCTGTTCGACAATGTCGTTGGGCCGATGCTGTCGGAGATCCCGAACCTCGCCGAAACCTGCCAGGAAATGTACCGCCGCCGGACGGCGACGGCGGGCTCGATCGTCGCGACGCGCAACACCTATGTCGCGCAGAAATTCTGCGACTGCGGCCTTGTCCTGCGCGACCGGCGGCTCGAGTTCTACGACGATCTGCGCGAGGCGATCGCCGTGTTCAACAACGACCTGCTCGCCGCCGACGACGAGCCCGATAACCGCGGGCAGCGGCGCGGCGCACCGCTCGCCGACGACGCCGATGACGAGGAGGCGTAGGTCATGCGCCGCCGCTGCCGCCATCCCATCCTGACGACGCTGGCCGTTGCCGTCGCCGTAGCGGGCGGTGCCGCGTCGGCCGCGCCCGAGTCCGTCTGCTTCACCGCGCGCGACAACGATGCGTTGAAATTCGAGCTGATCCAGCAGGCTCCGCCGCCGATCGCGGGCAAGCCGTATCGCTTCTATCCGCTGACCGGCGTCGCCTCGATGCAGCTTGCCAGCCTCGACGCTGCCGATCCCGGCATCGCGCTGTATTATTTCCAGTGGGCGAACCGCTCGAACGCGCCGCTGACGAACGCGCGGGGCCAACTCGTCGCGCGCAAGGGCAACTTCCAGCAGGCGGCGGGCCGGGTGCGCCAGCAGCGAACGGCGTTTTCGTCGGTGCCGCGGGCGGATGCGTGCACCCTCGCGCAGGCCGCGACGGCGCTCGGCTTGCGCGCGGACGCGGCGCGGTTCGCCGCCGACGGCGGTATCCGGCTGGTGTCGGCCACCGCGCAGGAGGATGCCGGCGCGAGCGGCCCGGTCGATGTCTGTGTGGTTGCGTCCGGCGCAACGCCGCGGCGGCTGACCGGGCTGCTGCTCGACTATGAAGTGCAGGACGGGCGCAGCGCTGCCGAGACGCTCGCGTTCCTGACGCGGTACGCGACCCTGGTCCATCGCGCGGGGAGGCAGGCGATCCTGCTGACCAATCCGCTCGACGCGCCGTCGCAGGTTTACACCGGCATCACGGCCGGTAATGCGCACGCCATCGTCGACCTGTTCGACCGGACGACGATCTTCCTGTGGAGCCGCAATCGCCAAGGCGACTTGCGCGCGAGCTACGACGCGCAAAAGGCGATGATCGCTGCCGGCGGGCCGTTCGACGGCGCGCGCATCCTCATCGATTTCGAGCTGATGGGCACGCGCGTCGACGACGCGCGGCTGGTTCGCCGGCTCGTCGCCGACGATCACCTTGCCGGCGTGCTGCTGTGGCGAAACTATGCCATACAGGGTGGATCCTGCGCTTCGGACATCAACATGAAGATCGCCGCCATCGCCGTGGGGCATCCGAAATGACGGCTGCCGTTTCGCCGGCGCGCGGGGCCTGACCTTGTTCGGGTCGCGCCTGCGCTTCGGCAAGAGGGACGAGCGGTTCGCTGCGCCGGCCGTCGATCCGGCACCTGTACCTGCGCCTACGCCTGCACCTGCGCCTACGCCGGCACCTTCGCGCGCAGTCGGTATCACTGCGCCGCGGCCGCGGCCGCACGCCTTCTCGGAAGCGTCGCTGCGCGCGCAAATCGACGAGCTTCTGGCCGCCAAGCAGAACGCGCGCGCGGTCGGCGCGCTGATCGACGCGCTTCCGCAGCTTCACGCCGCGGGCTTCAACATCAAGGAAAAGCTCAGCAACCTGATCTTCCTCGGCAAGCGCATCCAGGACGCCGGCGGCGCGAAGTACGGCCACGCCAAGCTGCGCGCGAAAATCCGGTCGGTGACCGGCTTCCTCAAGGGGCATGAGCTGCCGCGTGGCGGGTTCGTCGAGCTCGGGTGCGGTGCCCACGATCCGGTTGCGCTCGCGACGTTCTTCTATCTCAACGGCTTCGCGCCCGCCTATGGCATCGATCTGCTCGCCCCGCGCGTGCCCGAGTTCTCCGCGTTGTCGATGTACGACATCGTTGCCAACATGGCGCTGTTTCCGCAGCGCTACTGCTGGCGCGGAACCGATCCCGCCGTCTTCCGCGAACGCCTCGACCGCATCGACGTTGCGCAGTTCGAAGGCGGCAATTTCGCGGCGGGCGTCGCCAGCGTCGGTGAAGTCGACCTGCTCATCGAGGATCTGCTCGACTGCGATCTCGCGCCGGCGTCGCTCGCCCTCCTCACGTCGTTCGCCGTGCTCGAGCACGTCACCGATCTGCCGAGTGTCTTCGCGCGGTGCCGCGACCTGCTCGTGCCCGGCGGGATCGCGTATCATTTCATCGACATGGCCGATCATCGCAGCTATCGCGGCGACGGCGCGTTCGGCACGTTCGCGTTCCTCTTCGAACACGAGGCGCCCGCCAACATGAACCGGCTGCGCGCCCCCGACTTCGTCGCGGCGGCGCTCGACGCCGGGTTCGAGGTCCTCGTCGACCGGCGAATCAAGGGCGATCTCTCCGAAGCCGACCGGGCCCGGCTCGTCGCGCCGTTCTCGGCGATGGCGCTCGACGACGTGACGATCATCAAGCAGCATCTTGTTCTGCGTAAACCGTTGTGAGGACCCTCGTGACAAATCGTGTCCCCTCCCGATCCGCGTCGGCGCGCCGCCTTCCCGCGCGCCGAGCATGGCCGATCGCGATCATCGCCGCCGCGGGCCTGTCGGGCTGCGCTATCGTCCCCAAGGCCGGGCCGCTGACCGCATCGATCACGCGCGAGGCGCGCGATGAAGCCGCGCCCTTCCTGCTGATCCCGGTGAGCCGCACCGCCCTGACCGAGATGGCCAGCGGAATGCCCGACGACTTCCGTCCGCTGGCGACCGACGCGCCCGCGCCCGACCTGATGATCCACGTCGGCGACACGGTCTCGATCACCTTGTGGGAGTACGGCAGCGGGCTGCTCGGTCCGTCGACCGGTCCCGGCGGCACGGGTATTACGCTCGCAGGCTCGCAGTCGGCGACGGTGCCTAACCAGTCGGTCGACCAGAGCGGCACCGTCATCGTGCCGTTTGCCGGTGAAATCCGCGCCGCGGGGCGCTCGACGCGGCAGGTGCAGGCGGCGATTCTTCAGGCGCTCCGGGGCAAGGCGGTCAACGCGCAGGCGCTCGTTCAGATCGTGCAGACGAGCGATAACGCCGTGACCGTGACGGGCGACGTCAACCACCCCGGGCGCTTCCCGCTGGCGACGTCGGGGACGCGCCTGCTCGACGCGCTTTCGGTTGCCGGGGGAACGACCGGCAAGGCACGCGACATGATGATCCAGCTGAGCCGCGCCGGTGAAGTGCGGACGACCCGGCTGTCGCTCGTCCACTCCGATCCCGTCCAGAATATTTTCCTGAAGGCGGGCGACGTCGTGACGCTCGATCAGGAACCGCAGAGCGTCGTCGTGCTCGGTGCGACCAACAAGAACCTCGTGGTCGCGTTCGACAAGACGCGGATGACGCTTGCGGAAACGCTCGGTGCCGGCGGCGGGCTCGCGGATCGCCAGGCCGACCCGTACGGCGTCTATATTTTACGCTACGAGCCGACCGCCGTCGCCAAGCGGCTGCGAAGCGAGCCGCTGCCCGACTATCTGACGACCGGCAGCATCGTCCCCGTCATCTATCAGATCGACCTGCGCGGAGCGGACGGGCTGATGCTGTCGCAGAACTTCATGATGCGCGACCGCGATCTTGTCTATGTCGCCAACGCGCCGTCGGTACAGCTGAACAAGCTGACGTCGATGATCGATTCGTTCGCGGCGATTTTCAAGAGCAACAGCGTCAATTCCTATTCGAACCAGCTCAACTGACGCTCGCCCAGCGGCCGGCTCTGCCCGATTCGGCGGGCGGTACCTGGGCGAGAGGATGCATCCTTCGCCGTCAAGCGTCCCTTGCAACGCAAGCCATCCTGAGGTCCCAGTCGGCGGCCCTCCGAAGATGGCGATAAGGGTGTCTGGCGAGTATCGGTAAAGGTTCGATCAGCAGTTCAGCTGCAGTTCCCGCTTCCTCAATGGTCCCCCATCGGCTACTTGTTATCTCCAGGTTGCCAGTCCTGAAAATTGGAATTCGAACAGTGGCAGGCAGCATGTTGATCGCGGCACCAGCGCGTTCCACCGCAAGGGTCGCGGCGGACGTGCGATCGCGGTCCGACGTCGCGAACACTTGGCTGTTCGCCAAGCTGCTTTCTACACAAAATTGCAAAACGCAAACGCTGTAAATGGAATAGATATGCGAGACTTTATAGCATATTCTATAAAGCGTTTACTTGATGCTGTTGGTCAGTCGACAGTACCCGTGCTGCAAACATACGAGAGTAATCGCATGAGTGCGTTCAGGCGGCTCGGCGTCGACCTGATATTTGATGTGGGTGCCAATCGAGGTCAGTATGCGGGTTCGATGCGGCGCGCGGGATATTCTGGACGGATAGTCTCGTTGGAACCGCTACCCGATGCTTTCGCCGAATTGCAACGCCGTTTCGTGGCGGACCAAGGCTGGTCGGGTCTCAATGTTGCCGCTGGCCCCGCACCGGGCAGGGCGCCATTCAATGTCTCATCCGATTCGGTATGCAGTTCTCTGCTCGTGCCGTCGCCTGAACTTCTGCAATCAATATCGACCGCCCGTACCGTTGCTGTCATCGATATCGAGGTTGCAAGGCTTGACGATGTATGGGCTGCACAGGGCCACGGTGCCGCCAAGCCGGCGCTCAAACTCGACGTCCAAGGCTTTGAGCGGGAGGCCCTTGCCGGTGCCGCCACGCTGCTGAAGGAGGTCGTGGCGCTGGAGATCGAGCTCGCGCTGGAGCCGAGCTACCAAGGTGGCTATATGATCGAGCAGGCGCTTCCGGAACTCGTTGTCATGGGTTTCGAGATCGTGTCGATCGGCCGCGGCTATTCGGATCCCGCGACCGGGCGCCTGATCGATATCGATGTGCTGCTCGAAAAATCCCGCCAGTCCGGAGCTGTGGCGCGGTCGTAGCGCCAATGATTATCGCCCGATCAGAAAACGCAGCATGCTGCGAACGTGCCAAGCGATATGGGTCCACTGCCGGTGGCTGGCGCGCTGCGCATCGTGGATAATCGCGTCCTTGGTGTCATAGGTCACTGACCAGCCGGCGCGGGCAATGCGACGACACAGGTCGGTATCCTCGAGATACATAAAATAGCGTTCGTCGAAGCCGCCGACCTGGTCAAAGGCGTCGCGGCGCAGCGCCAGCATGATGCCGGCGACCCAATCGACCCTTACCGCCGACCCTCTAGCGTGATAGTCCCGCGTGCGAATGCCGCGCAGGTGCCGAGCCATGAGCCGCGACGGGTTGGGGAAGCGACGCGCGCTGTCCTCGATGTAGCCAGTGCCGGATTTCACCAGCGGTCCGCAGACTCCGGCACCGGACGACGCGAATCGTTCGACGAAATGGTCCATGCTGAAATCCTCGGGCAGCCGGACATCGGGGTTAAGCACCACGAAGACGTC
>Ga0123336_10000964_pt1 | contig 27343 bp, 21 predicted proteins | sample SSSSmetaG_FD_96466 | JGI IMG/M metagenome (GOLD analysis project Ga0123336, IMG submission 96466) | Glacier valley bacterial and archeal communities from Borup Fiord, Nunavut, Canada, to study Microbial Dark Matter (Phase II) - ​SSSS metaG | ecosystem: Environmental > Aquatic > Freshwater > Ice...
CCCGCGCCCCTCGGGCCGTGGGGTGCGCCGGTCGGCGCGTCCGATCGCGACAGGGATCAGATCCCCGACAGCATCGACGCGTGCCCCGATACCCCGGGCGTCCGCACCGACGAGGTCCGGACCAACGGCTGCCCCAACAACCCCTGGGGCGCGCCCGCCGGCGCCTCCGACGCCGACAACGACAAGGTCCCTGACAGCATCGACGCGTGCCCGACCACGGCCGGCGTCGCGACGAAGGATCCGAAGACCAACGGCTGTCCCGCCGGCATCGTCGCAGTAGCGCCCGTCGCGAAGCCGCCGATCACCGTCAAGGCGCTCACCACGCCCGCGGCCATCACGCCCGTCGCGGCTCCGCCTGCCGCCGCGCCGGCGCCCGCCGCGGCTCCGCGTGCCGCGGCAGCGGCGCCCGCCGCCGCGGCCGCGCTCCCGAGCACCTGGTACAAGCCCTGGACCTGGTTCGACTGAGAACCTGAGCACCGCCTCCTGTTGATAGCGTGAGGGCCAGCTGGTCCATCGCCGTCGGGCTCCTGATCGCCGTCGCACTGGGCGTGGTGATCGGCGCCCGCTGGCATCTCGGACATCCGGGCGTTTCTGCGCCTGATGCAGGCGCAGCGGCGCGCGGGGGGACGCACGTGACGCACGTGGAGCGCGTGATTGCGCGCGGCAAGCTGCAGGTCGACCTCGTCGTTCCGACCGGGAGCGGCGCCCCGGCGCCGTGGCTGCTGTTCGTGCACGAGCGCACCTTCCCCGCGCCGGACGAGAAGGCGCGCGAGGGCGCGGCGATCGCGGTGGCTCTCCAGGAGCGCGGGATCGCGGTGGGCGTCCTCGCCTTCACCGCGCAGGAGGGCGCTCCGCCGCGCGCGGCAGGCGAGGAGATCGCGGCGGTGATCCGCGAGCTCGCGGGCCGCGCGCTGGAGCTCGGGATCGATCCGCGCCCCGTGCTCGCAGGGGACGAGGCGGGCGCCGTGCTCGTGGCGTCGCTCGCGCTCGATGCGCGCTACGGGCTCGCACCAGGCGCGGTCCGCGGCGTGGTCGGCCTGAACGGCAGCTACGACGGCGTCACCGACGCGGCGGCGGCGACGGATCCCGAGAGCCCGATCGCCCACGTGCGCGCCGACGCTCCGCCGTTCCTCCTGCTCTCGGCGCACGGCGACTCGCCCCACGCCGCGGAGAGCACGCGTGCGTTCGCGCGATCGCTCGAGCGAGCGGGCGCGAAGGAGGCGCACGCGCACCACGCCTCGCTGCGCGACGCGCACACGCTCGGCAACCTCTCCGGGCAGCGGAACGACGTCGCGGATCTCGTCGCCGCGTTCGTGAAGAACGGGAAGTGCGAGGCTGCGGGTGGAGTCGAGGAGCCCTTCGCGCTCGAGGAGGCGTGGGGCGCGCACGCGCCGCTCTCGACCGAGCCGTTCTGGGCCGACGCCGGCCTCGTCGTGCAGCGCCCGACCGACGCGCGCTTCCGCGCGCACCTCCGCGCGCTCTACGCCGAGATGTACAAGGACCTCGATCCGTATCCACTCGCGACCTACGCGGCGATCGATCTCGCCAGCTGGGTGCGCGCGCATCCCGAGCTCGGAACCGGCGACTGGCTCACGGTGACGAACGCGCGCGGCGAGCGGCTGGTGCTGTCGCGCGCGGAGATCGAGCGCACGCGGCCCGCCGTGGTGATCGGCATCGACGACGAGCGGAACCTGTTTCGCATGTTCGTCACGTACAACGTGCACCAGACCTACTCGTGGAAGCCGGAGGCGGAGGCGCGCCCGCTGCTCGTGCGCAGCGTGGGCGCCTTCCTCTACCTGCCGACCGAGACGGCGCCTGCGCCTCCCGACGGCACGCTCCACCCTGTGACGGGCGCCGACTTCGCGCTCACCTCGAAGAGCTTCGCCGTGGTCGCGCAGGATCCGCTCGCGGCGGCGCGAGCGAAGCCGCCGGCCGTCGCTGCCGCGCTCACCAACGCGCAGGGCTGCCTCCAGTGCCACGCGCTGCACGGCGAGGGCGCGCAGGCGCATCACGTGCGCGCGCGTGACGGCCAGCTCGCCGAGGGCTCTGGCTTGGCGCTCGAGGAGTACCCGCCCGAGGTCCTGCGTCGCTTTCTGTTCGAGCAGAAGGAGGTCGCGAAGGGCTTCGGCGTCGGTCCCCTGGAGCTGCCCGTGCCGACCGCGACGCTGCTGCTCGCCGAGGTCCGGCGCTGACCGTCTACTTGAAGTCCTGGATCATCCAGGTGCGCCCACCGGCCATCATCTCGAAGCAGCAGAAGGCACGCGTGTACTTTGCATTGATGATGTTCTCGTAGTGGCCACCGCCCGGGCCCTCCGCGAACATCTGGTCGAGGCAGCGCACCAGGCTCTCCTCGAGCGGGCCGGGGTAGTTCGGGCACGCGTTCTGCGCGCGCTCCTGGCAGCGACCGAACGTGCCGTGCGCGGTGTTGGAGCGCCCGTCGAGGCGTGACTGCTCGTCGGCGCACGGCTCGCCCGAGGGATCGCGCGCCACGGGGGCGCGAGAGAGGCGCGCGCGGTAGACGTTGATGCGGTCGACACAGATCTGGCGCGCGCTGCCAAACGGATCACCGGCGTTGGGGGCGGGAGGCGAGGAAGGCGCAGGCGGCGGGATGGAAGGCGTAGGCGCGGGAGGCGCGGGAGGCGGCGGTGCGTTGCCCCCGGCGCCGGGCCAGCACGTCATGCCAACAGGCGAGGGCACGCAGGCGACGCCGCGCTTGCACTGGCTCGCGTCGGAGCAGCCGCCGCAACGTCCGCCGAGGCATCGGCCATAGGCGCACTGCATGTCGTTGTCGGTCATGCAGAAGAAGCCGAACGCGGGCGGCAGCGTGGGCCCGGTGGGCTGCGGAGCCTGCGGCGGGGCCCAGGGCGCGGGCTGGGGCGGGTAGCCGTACCCGGGCGGCGGCTGCTGCGGATACGGCGGCTGCTGCTGCGGCGGCGGCTGCATCGGCGGCGGCTGCGGCGGCGGCGTGTCATCCTGGTGCTTGCACGAGGCGACGGCGATGCCGAGTACGGCGAGCGCAACGACGGCGCGACGAACGAGCATTGACGGGTTGGACGAAGGTAGCTGGCGAGGGGTGCAGCGGGGGGCGCGATTGCGGGGGGGGGTACAGGGGCCTACACGAGGAGGAGAGGGAGATAGCGGGGAACAGGCGAAGGGCGAAGGGCGAAGGGCGGAGAGGGGAAACGGGGAGCAGGGAACCTCACGGACTCACCAGCGGGCATGGCCCCATCACCAGCTCCGGCCCCCCACACTCCAACCCCAGCTCCTTCCCTCCCACGCCCTGGAAATACCCCACCCGGACCGTGTGCGGGCCGCGCTCCAGGGCGATCTCTCCGTCCGCTTCACGCGCCGCGTGCTCTCCGTCGTCCTCCACCACCCGCACGCCGTCGATCTCCACGAACACGCCGTCGTCCGCCTTCGTCACGAACCGGTAGATCCCGTCCGCCGGGATGCGGAGCCACGCGTCGTAGAGGACCGCGAAGCGCTCCGCGCGGAAGCCGGCGTCGAGCGTCAGGTGATCCAGCCGCCCACGGCGCAGCGGGGCCAGCCTCGCGAAGTCGGGCAGCTTGTGGAGGTCGCCCTCGAAGTACTTGTAGACCACACCCTTTCGCAGATCCTCCGGGCGGTTCGAGGGCTGGATCGGGGCATGGATCTTCGTCTTCTCGAAGACGCCCCGCACCACCTCGCTCGAGCGCCCTCCCGACAGGAACAGGCGCGCCGCCACGCTCGTGGGCGCGTGCAGCGTCACCGGCTCCACGTAGACCGGCGAGCGCTCGTCGGGCTCGGAACCGTCCAGCGTGAAGTGGATGATGCCGTCGGGATGGAGCGAAGGGCCGGAGAGCGTGAGCTTCGCCTCGTCCAGCAGGAGCGACTTCGCCCGTAGCCCCGCAGGCGGTTCGACGAAGTAGCGGACGCCGCTCGCGTCGAGCATGCGCCGTTGCTGGAGGAAGCGCGCCGCGAAGGCGCGCTCGTCGACCACGGCGCCCGCGGCGGAGGCGCGCCACAGCGATTCCGAGAGCGCCGCGAGCCGCGGCAGCAGCAGCAGATCCAGATCGTCCGCGGAGCGCACGTACTCCGTCCACAGCGCCCCCTCCCCGCCCAGTACGTGCGCCGACTGCGCCGCGTCGAGCCCGGGCGGCTGCGGATCGAACGCGAGCACCTTCGTCCACGGCAGGTAGCCGGAGTGGCCCGGCCCCGTGCGGGAGCGTGACTGCCAGAAATTGAAGTAGGTGCTCTCGTACGGCGCGAGCAGCACGTCGTGGTCGGCGATGGCAGCCTCGCGCGCCCGCGCCACCCCGCGCCACGCCACGACCACGCCGTCCTTCGCGAGGCCGCCCTCGAGCGCTTCGTCCCACGCCATCATGCGTCGACCGCGCGAGGCGAGCAGCTCGCCCGCGCGCTTCATGAACGCGCCCTGGAGCTGCTCCGCGCCGAGCCCCTCCTTTTTCATCCGCGCGCGGCACTTCGCGCACTCGTTCCAGCGCGTCTTCGGGACCTCGTCGCCGCCGACGTGCACGAGGCGCGAGGGGAACACCTCGGTGGTCTCGCGCAGCACGTCGGCCACGAGCGGGAACGTCTGCCCGTTGCCGGCGCAGAGGACGTCGTCGAACACGCCCCACGTCGACGGCACCTCCTGCTTCCTGCCGGTGCACGAGAGCTCGGGGTGCGCGGCCAGGATGGCGCGCGCGTGCCCCGGCATCTCGATCTCGGGCACCACGGTGACGAAGCGCTCCTTCGCGAACCCCACCACGGCGCGCGCCTGCTCCTGCGTGTAGAAGCCAGCGTGCTCGCGGCCCTCCTCGATCCGCTTGCCGCCGACCTGCGTGAGCTCGGGATGCGAGCGGATGGCGAGGCGGAAGCCCTGGTCGTCGGTGAGGTGCCAGTGGAAGACGTTGAAGCGATAGAACGCGAGGATGTCGATGTAGCGCTCTACCAGCTCCTTCGAGAAGAAGTGCCGCGCCACGTCGAGATGCATCACGCGTACCCGCTGCGCCGGCACATCCTCGATGTGCACGCACGGCAGGATGCGCGGCGTGCGCGGCGTGGCCGCGGCGAGCAGCTCGCGCACCGGCACCGGCGTGGTGAGCGTCGCCGCGCCAGGCGTGGTGTCGGGCGTGGCAGCGGCGACCGCGAGCGGCGGCGCGGCGAGGATCGGTCGCGACGAGGCGAGCTGCGCGATCGTCTGCGCGCCGTAGAACAGCCCCGCGGGATGCCGCGCCCGCAGCACCGCGAGCTGCGGGGTGATGTCGAGCGAGTAGCTCTCGTCCTCGAGATCGCGCGGCGGCTCCTCCGCGGGATCACGGCTCGGCCCCGCGGACCGCTCGAGCCGCAGCACGATGGCCCGCGCCGGCCCCGGCGCGCCCGCGGGAATTGCGCGCACGCTCGACGCCGGGATGTCGAGCCACTGCGCGAGCCGCAGCCCGATCGCGCGCGAGGCCGGGTCGTCGTCGATGACGAGGTCGGTCGCGCTGTCGAGCGCGAGGGCCCCCGCGCGCCTGACCGCGCTGCGCGGCGCCGGGATCAGCGCGAGCGGCTCGGTGCTCGGCGGCGGCTCGGGCGCGGCCGGTCCTCCTGCGTGGTGCACGACACCGCCGTCACGGCCCCCGCGGTCGACCCGCGGAGGTCGGGATTCACCCGCGCAGGCCGGCGCAAGCGCCAAAAAGAGCAGCGCGGCGGCGGCGTGCCACGACGGCCCGGCCTGGCACACATGACGGCGATGTCCGGCACGACGGTCGCGCTCGGTCACGGCGGTGCCATGATTCCAGGCAGTTCCTGCGTTCGGCGAGGTGGCACGGTGCCTGCTCATGACGGCTTCGCTCCTACGTTCCTACGATACTCTCCCGAGGTCCTCATGAACCGCATGCTCATCGCCGGTCTCGTCGCGCTCCCGCTCGCGCTCGGCGGGATCGCCGCGTGCTCGCCCAAGGACGGCACCACCGACCCGGTCACGCCGGTGCCGACGGACCCCGATCAGCTCGGCGCCCCCGTGAAGGGCGAAGGCTTCCAGGTGCGCACCGAGCTGTTCGGCGTCGCCCCCGGGCAGGAGATCCAGAACTGCTACTTCTACAAGGTCCGCGACGTCGCGAAGTTCAACGGGCTCCCCGAGAACGAGCCCGTCAATGTGCACCGCGTGCACATCGTCCAGAAATCCGGCTCGCACCACATGAACGTCTTTCGCGTACGGTCGATCGTGGGCCTCGACCCCGCGAAGGGCAACGTCAGCGGGCTCAACGGCTCCGGCGAGTGCTTCAAGAGCCCGAACTGGGCCGACTGGCCGCTCGTCGCGAACACGCAGCAGAGCGGCGGGCTCGACTGGACGTTCCCGGACGGCGTCGCGAACGTGTTGCAGCCCGACGAGTGGCTCATGCTCCAGTCGCACTACGTCAACGCGACCTCGCAGAAGTCGCCCGAGGGCGGCCAGGTCGCCGTGAACTTCCACACCATCAAGCCCGCCCAGGTGACCGCGGAGATGGGCACGCTCTTCGCGACCACGCAGTCGATCCGCGTCTGCAAGAGCAACCCGACGCCGACGTTCACGCACACCTGCCAGTTCAAGAGCGGCAAGCCCGCGCAGATCATCGGCGCGAACGGCCACTTCCACGGGCGCGGCAAGAAGTTCGAGATCTTCAACTGGGACGGCAAGTCCATCGCCCCCGACCCGCTCCAGAAGTTCTACGAGTCGCGTACCTGGGACGAGCCGCCGATGCTCCGCTCGCCCGATCTCGACGTGCAGGTCGTGCCGAACGGCGGCGTGCAGTACTCGTGCTCCTACCAGTGGACGCCGCCCACCGCGGCGGCCGGCGGCTGCGAGGGCCTCGACGCGTACGACGTGGCGAAGCACAAGGATGCGAAGCCCGACTGCTGCTACACGTTCGGCCCGATCGTCGAGAAGAACGAGCACTGCAACGCGTTCGTCTACTACTACCCGAAGCAGGAAGCCTCGGACGTCAACTGCTTCTGAGGCCGAGCGCATCGCTCACGTGACATGGTCCGCCGCATCCTCTTCACCTCGCTCCTCGCGGTCGTCGCTGCGCCCGCGGCGCTGCTTCTCGCAGGATGTCCCGGCGGGGACGATGCGCCGCCGCCGGGGGACGCGGGGCCGGACACGGCCGTCGTCGACGCGCCGGTATCGGTCTGCGACGCCGGTTTTCTCGGGGATCCGGGCAAGGATCCGATCCTCGAGCTGCGCGCGCTCAGGATCGACGGCACCGACGTCCCGCTCAACGACGGCGACGATCTCGCGGTCATCTTCCCGCCGCAGGGTGGGCGCGTCGCGTTCGTCGGGGTCCGTGCCATCAACCTGGATGCGTGCGGCATCCAGATCACCGGCGCGCTGCGCGACACGACCACCGCCCAGATCCGCGCCGACGGGCGCACGCTGAACCTCGATCGCGAGCCCGACGGGTGGGGCACCTCGGGCCACGGAACCACCGCGAAGATCGAGGAGTCGGCGCTCATCGGGAACTACTCCAACATCCCGCTCTGCCCGAACCAGTGGGCGAGCACGAACGTCTACGACGAGACCTTCGAGCTCGAGGTCCTCCTCCAGGACCGCGGCAAGCGGCAGGTCTCGAAGAAGATCAAGGTCACGCCGCGCTGCTCGGAGCCGGGCGCGAAGGAGGTGGCGTGCCGCTGCCTCTGCAAGAAGGACTACGTGCTCGGCGAGGCCTGCGGCGAGGACGCCGGCACCGACGGCGGGACCCCGTGAAGCGCCACGCGGCAACCACCGTGACCGCGCTCGCCTGCGGCGCGAGCCTCGCGGTCGTGCTGATCGGGAGCGCCTGCTCGCCGTCGCACGACGCGCCGCTCGTCGAGGCGGGCATCGACGCCGCGGACGCCGGAGATGCCGCGCCGGCGCCCATCGAATGGACGCCCGTGCTCCAGAACCTCGACGGCGCGCTGCTCGGCATCTGGGGTACGTCGGAGCGGGACATCTGGGCGGTCGGCGGGCCCCTCGGCAACACCGGCTTCGACGCGCTCGTCGTCCACTACGACGGCACCACCTGGAAACGCATGCCCGCCGGCGGAGCGAACAGCTTCTGGTGGGTGCACGGCACGAGCGCGAGCGACCTCTGGATGGTGGGTGAGAAGGGCCGCATCACGCACTGGGACGGGACGCGCTTCGAGGAGCGCAGCTCCGGCACCACCGCGACGCTCTTCGGCGTGTGGGCCGCCGCGCCCGACGACGCGTGGGCAGTGGGCGGCGTGCCCGATCAACCGACGGCGCCGAACGACGTGCTGCTGCACTGGGACGGCGCGTCGTGGAAGCCCGAGCCGCTGCCCGAGACGAACAAGGTGGCGCTGTTCAAGGTGTGGGGCGCGAGCAAGGACGACGTCTACGTCGTGGGCGAGGCGGGCATCCTCTGGCATCGCACGAACGGCGCGTGGAAGCGCGAGGCGCAGGGCGTGGCGAAGGGGCGGCTCACCACCGTCTCGGGCTGCGGCGCGAGCGAGCTCATCGCGGTCGGCGGACGCGACCTCCTCACCGGTGACGGCACGGGCGGGTGGAAGCGCTCGGACGCGCTCCTCGTCAACGACGTGAACGGCGTCGCCTGCGCGCCGCCTGGCGCGCCCGCGCGTGACTACGGACGCGCGGTGATCGTCGGCGGCGGCAGCCTCAAGCTGCGTCTCGTCGGCAGCGAGTGGCAGAACGACTTCGGCTCGCAGCCGTTCGACGATCTGCATGGCGCGTGGGTCGATCCCACCGGCGCGTTCTGGGGCGTGGGCGGCAAGTTCAGCGAGACGGCGCGGCCCTCGGTCTCGCGCCAGGGCGTGATCGCGCGCTTCGGTCCCGGCACGGTCGGCACGACGCTCGAGAAGTAGCGGCGGCTCGGCCGGCGCTCAGCCCGCGCGGCGCTTGGCGGTCTTGCGCGTCGAGCCTGCGGCAGGAAGTCCCACGAGGAGCTCGAGATCGATGCCCAGGGCCTCGCAGATCCGGTTGGCGACGAACAGCGAAGGGCCGAGCTCGCCGCGCTCGAGGCGCGCGATGTAGTTCGGCGACAACCGCGCCTGTTCTGCGAGGAACGCCTGCGTCCAGCCGTGCTCCTGGCGCGATTTGCGGATGCCGTCGCCGACCACGGCGTTGAACGCCTGGTGCTCGTCGGCCACGTCCTCGGGAGCGCGCGCTTCCGGATCGAACTTTGGCCGCCGCCCGCTTTCCTGCCCCATGCGGAAATCGTAGCTCAGGCCCTGTTCCACGCGAGGCCAAAGTTGTTCGGGTCGGTGCGGCCCACGCGACGTGGGCCCGTGTGCGACCGGCTTCCGAGCTTCCCCCGCGCGAGATCGGGATACGCTACGGACAGGTCACTGTGGAGATCGACGTCGGGCAGCTGGTCGCCGGGAAATACGAGCTCGTTCGCCTCATCGGCAAGGGCGCGATGGGCGAGGTCTGGCTCGCCACGCACGACTCCCTGGGCGGCGAGTTCGCGATCAAGCTGGTCAAGCCCAGTGACGACGTGGACGACGACAACGCCGCCGGCCGCTTCCTGCTCGAGGCGCAGATCTCGGCGAAGCTCTCGCGCCGCACCCGCCACATCATCTCGGTCAGCGATCACGGCGAGGAGAACAGCCTCGCATACCTCGTGATGGAGCTGCTCGAGGGCGAGTCACTCGAGCAGCGCATCCAGCGCAGCGGCGCGCTGTCGCTCGCGGAGACGGTCGCCGTCGTCATGCAGATCTCGCGCGCGCTCGAGCAGGCGCACAACGAGGGAATCTTCCACCGCGACCTGAAGCCCGCGAACGTGTTCGTCACGCGCGACGAGGACGGACGGATGCTCGTGAAGGTCCTCGACTTCGGCATCGCGCGCAGCAAAAAGCCGTTCCGCACGCGCTCTCCGGTCATGACCGGCAAGGACATGGTGCTCGGCACGCCGAGCTACATGAGCCCCGAGCAGGCACGCGGGCTCGACTCGCTCGATCATCGCTGCGACCTCTGGGCGCTCTCGGTCGTGGCGTACGAGGCGCTCACCGGCGACATCCCGTGGGAGGGCACGACGGTCGAGGACATCTTCCTGAGCATCTGCACGCATCGCGTGCGGCCGCTTCGCTCGCTGCGCAGCGACCTGCCGCTCAGCCTCGAGGCGCTCTTCGAAAGGTCGTTCGCGGAGAAGCTCGCCGATCGCTTCGCGACCGCGCCGGAGCTCTCCCGAGCGTTCGAGGAGCTCGTCGACCCGGAGCTCGTGGAGGCGGCGGCGGGCTCGCGCGTGATCCCGCCGAGCGTGCGGCGCATGCAGTCCGATCACGACCTCGCCAGCAAGATGGCGATGGTCCCGGCGCAGAACCGCACCGATCCCCACGGCGTGGCGGTCGGCGGCCCGGAGCGCATGCAGCCGACGAAGCGGTCGTCCGGCTGGCTCGTCGCGGCGATCGCGGCGGTCGTGACCATCGGCGTGATCCTGCTCGGGCTGCGCCTCCTGACCACGCGTGAGACCGCCACCGCCGTCGCGCCTCCGAGCAACCCCGCGGCGCCGGTGCCGAGCGCCACCATCCCGGCTCCGATCGAGCCGGCCCCGTCGGCGATCCCCGCCCAGGCGCCGACGCCGGTGGTCGCGACCGCCGCGAAGGTGCCTGCCTCCGTCGTCGCCGCGAGGCCCGCCGCGTCGCCGCGTCCGCCGGTCGTCGCTCCACCCGTCGCGACCCCGACGCCCCCGACCCCGACCCCGACGCCGCCGACCCCGCCGACGACCCCGCCGACGCCGCCGGCGCCGGCGCGAAGCGCGGCCCCGCCCGGGGACAGGAGCGGCGTCTTCTGAAACGGCTCCTCGTGCGCGTCCGGCGCTGGAAAAGGCCGGCTCTCGACTATCCCAACCGATGTTGCTAGGCTCGCGACTGTGTCTTCTTTTCTCCGATTTCAGCGCCTGACCATCGGAGCCGCCGTGGTGCTCGCGGGGCTGTCGGTCGCGTCGCCGGCACGGGCCGACGCCGAGGGTGACGCGAAGGATCTCTTCGCGCGCGCGCGCGACCTCCGCACGAAGAACGACTGCGCAGGCGCGGTCCCGCTCTTCCGCAAGGCCTACAAGGTCTACCCGAACGGGCTGGGCAGCCTGCGCAACGTCGCCGAGTGCGAGGAGCAGCTCGGGCACTACGCGTCGTCGAAGCGCGCGTGGCTCGACATCAAGCGGGCGCTCATCACGATGTCGCAGGATCCCAAGTACGACGGCTGGGACAAGGACGCGCAGGACGCCGCCACGCGCCTCCAGCCCAAGGTCGCGACCGTGTTCGTCGACGTCACCGTGAAGTCGCCCGCTGGCGAAGGTCCCGCGAACGAGAAGTCGGGCGTCGAGATCTTCATCAACGGCGAGAGCGGGGGCACCAACCTGGTCGGCACGCCGCTCGAGCGCGATCCCGGGGCCTACCGCGTGCGGGTCGCGGCGCAGTACGCGACGCCCGTCGAGCAAGAGTTCTCGCTCACCGCTGGCGACTCGAAGCACGTCACGCTGCGCCTCGTGCAGAACCCACCGGAGAAGGTGGCAGCGCCCGGCGACCCCGGGAGCGACGTGATCGTCGACACCGGCAAGGGCAAGCGCACCGCAGGCATCGTCCTGATGGGCGTGGGCGCCGCGGCGCTCATCGGCAGCGGGATCACGTTCCTGATCCGCAGCGGTGCCGAGAGCGACCTCGACAAGGCATGCCCCGATCACAAGGGCTGCACGCGCACCCAGGACCTCGAGGACACCATCGACAAGGGGAAGCTGATGAGCACCCTCACGTCGGTCCTCTTTCCGGTCGGCCTGGTGGCCGCCGGCGCGGGCGTCGGCCTCTTCGTGTGGGGCCGCAGCTCGAAGGAGGTCGCCCCGACCACGGGCAGCCTCACGGTCCTTCCCGGCCTCGGTCGCGTCGACGCGACCTGGAGGTTCTGACGTGTCGCGGCGCCTCGCGCGAGCGCGCGTGTGGTCGGTCGCCGTGAGCGCGGCGGGCGCCGCTGCGTCGATCGTGATCGCGTGCTCCTTCCCGGACGTGACGTTCGCCCCGGGCTCGGAGGCGGGCGGTGGCGGGGACGGCAACGCCGAAGCAGCCGCTCTCGACGGCGGCGGCGGAGACGCGGAGCAGCGCACCGACGCCACCCAGCGCGTGGACGAGGCCGGCTGCAAGAACCCGTGCGACTGCGACGAGGACAAGTTCGTCAACAAGTCGTGCCTCGAGGCCGGCGCGGACCCGAAGACCGCCGACTGCGACGACTTCGATCCCCTGCGCTACCCGACGAAGACGGCGTTCACGACCGAGGTCCCGCCCGCCGACAACGGTGGCGACTGGAACTGCGACACGATCGTCGAGCCGCAGTATCCGACCGGGCTCTCCTGCACGACCTCGTGCGGCGCCGAGGGCTTCACGAGCGAGCCGACCTGCGGCCAGTCCGCCGACTACTTCCGGTGCAACGGCGTCGGGCTCTGCGGCGCGACGAAGATCGATACGCGGAAACAGGGCTGCCGCTGAGGCATCGGGCGGTGAAGCCCGCGCTCGCGGCAAGGACAAGGACACCTCGGCGTACGACGGCTCGTCGAAGTAGCCGCCCCGCGACCCATGTAGACTGCGGGCGAGGAAATCGCTCGCCATGAACATTCTCGTCTTCAACGCTGGCTCCTCGAGCCTCAAGGCTCGCCTCATCGACCCCGCGTCCGGCAAGGCGCTCGTCGAGAAGAAGGTCGAACGCATCGCCGAGGGGCAGCTCGATGCCGCGGTCGCGAGCGTGCTCACGGCGATCGAGGGACACCCTGTCGCCGCGGTCGCTCATCGCGTGGTGCACGGCGGCGCGCGCTTCACCGGCGCCGCGCTCCTCGACGACGACGCCATCGCCGCCATCGAGGCGTGCGTCCCGCTCGCCCCGCTCCACAACCCCGCGAACCTCGCGGGCATCCGCGCCGCGAAGAAGGCGCTGCCTGCGCTCCCGCAGATCGCGGTCTTCGACACCGCCTTCCACGCGCGCATGCCGCGGCGCGCGACCACCTACGCCATCGACACCGCGCTCGCCGAGCAGCACGGGATCCGCCGCTACGGCTTCCACGGCACCTCGCACGCGTACGTCGCCGACCTCGCCGCGAAGCGCCTGGGCCGTCCGCTGGGCGAGCTGCGGCTCGTCACCGTGCATCTCGGAAACGGGGCGAGCGCCTGCGCCGTCGAGCTCGGGCACTCCACCGAGACCAGCATGGGCATGACGCCGCTCGAGGGCCTCGTCATGGGCACGCGCGCGGGCGACCTCGATCCGGGCGTCATCCTCACGCTCCTCGCCGCCGGCTGGGACCACGCCCGCATCGACGCGTGCCTCAACCGCGAGAGCGGCCTGCTCGGCCTCTCGGGCGTCTCCAACGACCTGCGCGACATCGAGCGCCGAGCCTCCGAGGGCGACGACCGCTGTCGCCTCGCCATCACGGTGTTCTCGCACCGCGTCCGCAAGTACATCGGCGCCTACGCGGCAACGATGGGCGGCATCGACGCGGTGGTCCTCACCGGCGGCATCGGCGAGAACAGCGTGACGATGCGCCAGCGCATCCTCCAGCGCTTCGAGTTCCTCGGCCTCGTGCTCGACGAGGACCGCAACGCCGCAGCGAAGCTGACCGACGAGGCGCCCGCGGCGCTGCTCACCGCCGACCACACCCGCACCGCGGCGCTGGCGGTGAAGACCGACGAGGAGCTCTCGATCGCCCGCCAGGCCGTCCAGATCCTCGAGGCCAGCAAGCACGCCGCGCCGCTCCCCGTGATCCCGATCGCGGTGAGCGCAAGGCATCTCCACCTCACGAAGGAGACGTTCGCGCAGCTCTTCGGCGAGGGCGCGCAGCCCACGCGCGTGAAGGACATCTCACAGCCCGGCCAGTACACCTGCGAGGAGAAGGTGAACCTGATCGGCCCGCGGGGCCGCATCGACGGCGTGCGGCTGCTCGGTCCGCTACGGCCGAAGAACCAGGTCGAGGTATCCCGCACCGACGAGTTCAAGCTCGGCATCGACGCGCCGATCCGCGACTCCGGCAAGACCGAAGGCTCGGCGCCCATCGTCATCGAGGGTCCGAGGGGCAAGGTCTCGCTCACCGAGGGCCTCATCTGCGCGAAGCGCCACGTGCACATGGCCCCCGCGGATGCGGAGGCCTACGGCGTGAAGGACGGTGACGAGGTGGAGATCGAGGTGAGCGGCGGCCCGCGCGATCTCACCTACGGCGACGTTCTGGTCCGCGTGAGCCCGAGCTACGCGCTCGAGATGCACATCGACACCGACGAGGCGAACGCCGCCGAGATCAACCCGGGCGCGCACGGAGATCTCGTCTACGCCGACGTCACCACGGCGCAGGCGAAGCTCCGCATGCGCCGCGTCCTGCCGTAGCGGGCGCGCGGCGCGCTCAGCGCGCTCAGCGCGCTCAGCGCGCTCAGCGCGGCGGGAGGTTGCGGTACGAAGTCAGCTTGATCGTCCCGTTCGCGGGCAGGATGGCGCGCGCCTCGGGCTGGTACTGGTTGGTGAGCGGAAGGACGAGGCCCGCGCCCTTCCGGAAGTCGGCATAGCCGGGCAGGATGTCCGCCTCGGCGAAGATCACCGTCGGGTCCTGGAACGTCACGGCGCCGCCCGCGTCGTTCGCGCCGTGGGGCGCCCAGGCCTCCGCCGCCTTCGGCAGCGTGGGCGCCTTCACGCTCTTGCTGCCCGGCGGCACCACGAACGTCCACGTACCGCTGCTCTCGCGCTGGTCGTACCAGGAGAGGACGATGGCGCCGCCGTCCATCGTCGCGAGCGAGGCGCCGCCCTGCGTGGTCCACGCGACCGACGGCTGAGCGATGGTGCTGGTGTCGAGCGTCGCGCTGTCGATGACAGCGGGCGCGCCGGCGAAGTCGATGTCGTTGGTGGCCGCCGGGGCGCCGCGCCGCGCGATGGAGATCACCGCGCCGACCGCGTTGTTCGGGTAGATGCGCGCGCCAGCCTGGTACGCGTCGGCAAAGCCGGGCGCGACGAGGTACGTGGTCGCCGGATCGATACGGCTCCGGCTGCCGGTCTCGTTGAGGATGCCGAGGCCGTCGGCGATCTCGTAGAGCACCGCGTTCGCGCTGGTCTCGGAGGGCAGGTTCTTCGGCGTGACCTTGGTGGTGGTCGGGCCGATCCACGGCCCGACGGCGACGGAGCCGACGCCGCCGTCGACCGGCGCCGACGGCTTGCCCTTCGCGAATGCATACGCGAGCACGGGGCTGTTGCCCGCGCCGGGCCCGAGGGCGCGCGCGAGGATGGCCGCGGTGGAACGCGTGCACGCGTTACCGAGGAAGATCTGGATGGGCGAGGTCTGCGAGTAGCCGGTGCAATCGCCGACGCTCGCCGTCATCGTCGCCGCGCCGCCATCGGCGAAGGTGCCTTGCGTGACCACGGCCAGGCTGCCGCCGGGGTCGCTGCCGTTGTCCTCGTCGCGGGCGACGAGGACGTCGCCGGGCTCGACGGCGGTCCACGTGATGATGTGTCGGTTGCTGCCGCCGCCGAGGAGGAGGCTCGCCTGCGCGGGGACCACGCCGTCCGAGCTCAAGGCCCGGCCGTCGGACCCGGTCACCTTGGACTCGAGGACCGCGCCCGCGGCGTCGTGAAACACCACGGTCACGCCCGCCGCGGGACCGAGGCCGCGGACCACGCTGACGGTGACGCTCTTCGGCGCGACCGGCGCGTCGACCGCGCTGTCCCCCACGGGCCCGGCCTCGGACGGTGGCCCGGCCTCGAAGGTGCCTGCCTCCGACGTGAAGACGCCGGTTCCGCCGCCGGATCCGGAGTCCTCACACGCGAACAGAGCAAGGGCAGCGACGACGGGAGAAGCGAGAAGGACGGCTCTGCGCATGACCTCACATCATCGCTCGCGGCCCGCCCTACTTCAAGTCACCCGTTCAGGGTCAGGGCGGTCAGGGCGGCTCCTGAAAACGGAGCACCTCGCGCCACTCGGGCACCATGTTGTCGTCCGTGACGACGAGGGCCGAGGCGGTCTTCGCCATGACGCTCGCGCGGGACTCGAGGCCCTGGTCGGTGGGCTCCTCGTCGATGGAGTCTGCGTAGAGCACGAGATCGTCGAAGAACTTCTGCCCGTCGGCGGTCGAGCGGTCGATGGCAGGGCGGCCCTCGAAAGAGAAGTCGCCGAGGGTCTTCTTCCAGCGCTGCTTGTCGAAGACGAGCGGCGCGTCGCTCACGGCCATGAAATTGTAGACGCGCATCGCGTACGGGAAGACGGTCACGGCGGTCTTCTTCACGTCGTCCGAGGACGTGGTGTTGAAGTAGAAGAGCCCGCCCGGAAGGAGGTGTGCGCGCGCGAGCTGCATGAACTCCGTGGAGAGCAGGTTCGTGATGTGCGCGCGCCAGTGCCACGTCGTGTTCATGACGATCACGTCGAACTGGTCGGTCGGGTGGCGGTGGAGCCAGCGGCGCCCGTCGTCGATCACGATCTCCACCTTGGGATCGGTGAGGATGCCGGCGACCTCCTGGTGGTTCGCGACCAGCTTCGTGTAGCCGGGGTTGATCTCGACGACCGTGAGGTGCTCGAGCCCGGGCAGATGCTCGATGACGGTCGCCCACGAGCCGGACGCGAGCCCGATCATGAGGATCTTCTTCGGCGCCGGGTGCATCGCGCCGATGGCGTACGCGCGCAGGATGCCGTTGCGGTCGTTCGCGATCGAGGTATTGAAGCGCCCGTCGTACGCGCCGCCGCCGTAGACCGTGCCGTCCTGCGTGACGGTGATGACGCCGCTCTTCGTCTCGATGATCTCGAAGAACTTCGTGTCCTTCTCGAATTTCGTCTTGTAGAGGAGGCGCTCCCAGATGCGGTCGTAGGCGGTCGGCGTGCCGCGCACCGCCACGAGCGCGACCACGCCCACCGCCACGAGCGTCGCGAGGCGCGCCGACCGGCCGAGATCGGAGAGCGTGACGAGCAGCGCCACCAGCATGAGACCGATGATGCCGATCACCGTGCCGATGGTGTGCAGCGGCCAGAGGTCGAAGAACACGAAGCCGGTGACGAGGCTCCCCGCCGACGATCCCACGATGTTTGCAAGATACACGTAGCTCAGGCGCTGCCCGGCGTGGTCGTCCGGCTTGATACCGAAGTGCGCGACCATCGGGAGGATGGCGCCCAGGAGCGCGGCCGAGAGCGCGACCAGCGCGAGGGCCGGCGGCCACTCGTACGTCTTCGCCGACCAGCCGAAGAACGGCACCACCGTCCACGCCACGAGGTTCGCGACGAACGCGAAGACCGCGAGCAGGCGGAGCTGCCGCGTGTCGCCGGCCTTCGCGTCGTCCTTGCAGAAGAACCCCGCGACGCGCGAGCCGATGGCGAGGCCGAACAGGTACGCGGCGAGGAGCAGCCCGAACGCGCCGGGCAGGCCCCAGCTCGCGAACGCTATCACGCGGTACCAGAGGATCTCGTAGGAGAGCGCGATGAAGCCGCTGATGGCGGCGACGATGAGCGCCACGGCGAAGCTCATGCGTCGACCTCTGCCTCGGTCTTCGCGAGCGCGGTCAGCGGCGCGGCGATCTCCGCGGGCCGCTGGCTGCGCCGATGCGCGAGGTACGCGAGCAGGCTCACCGTGACGTTGAGGAGCGCTGCGATCCGCACCGAGCCCGTCTGCCCGGCGCGCCCCATGATGAAGAGCACCGCCGCCGCCGAAGCGAACGCCGAGCCGAGCGTGTTCACGAAGTACAGCGTGCCCACGCTCTTGCCGACGTTGCCGCTCGACCGCACGAGGTGCGCGACGAGCAGCGGCAGCGTGCTGCCCATGAGCAGCGTGGGCACGAGCACGAGCAGGAACGTGACGACGAACGTGCCCACGGCGCTCATCCCGAGCGTGGCCTCGCCGACGCCGTGGAACACCGCGAGCGAGACCGCTCCGAAGAGCCCGATGCCGAGCTCGACGAGCGCGAACATCAGGAGCACGGGGCGCTTCGGATCCTTGGAGACGATGCCGCCTGCGATGCTGCCCAGGCCGAGGCCGAGCATGAACGCGGTCACGACCATCGTGACGCTCTCGATGTTGATCCCGTAGATGGCGTAGAGCGCGCGCTGCCAGACGATCTGGTAGAGCAGCGCAGCGAAGCCAGACAGGAGGAAGACGGCGTAAATCCAGGCCCGCATGGGCGGGCAAGCTACTACAAAGCGCGCGCGAGCTCGCTCAGGAAGTACGCGCAGTCGGTGACGATGCCGACCGCCTGGTGCGTGCCGCGGTCGACCAGCTTGATGACCGTCTCCGCCGACGCGTCGACGCAGAACGTGGCAACGCCCGCGCGCAGCAGGTTGCCGGTGGCCACGCCGTGCAGCGTGGTAGCGACGATGATGGCGACACGGACGTCGTGCGTCTCGGCGCGCATGGCGTCGACCGCGGCGACGACGTCGCTGTGGACGTCGGGAAGCGGGCCGTCGTCGCGGATCGATCCCGCGAGCACGAACGGGATCGGCTTGGTGACGCACGCGTGCATGATGCCGCGCGTGATCAGGCCGTCGGCCACGGCCTGCGCGATCGATCCGGCGCGGCGCACGCGGTTGATGGCGCGGAGGTGGTGCTGATGGCCGTGCGGAACGCCGCTCCCGCCCTCGAGATCCACGCCCAGCGACGTGCCGAAGATCGCCGACTCGATGTCGTGCGCGGCGAGCGCGTTGCCCGCGAAGAGGACGTCGATCCAGCCGTCCCGCACGAGCTGCTCGAGGACGGGGCCGGTGCCGCCGTGGACGATCGCGGGGCCGCCCACGAACAGGATTCGCTTGCCGTCCGCGCGAGCGGCCTTCATCGCGCGCGCCACGTCGGCGATGAGGCGCGCCTTGAGGCGCTCGCTCGACACGCTGGAGGCCATGAAGCGGAAACGCTCGCCGTCGGGGCCGCGCGGCGGCTCGTCGATGCGGACGCCCTCCTCGCCGACCACGATGCGGTCGCCTTTGCGGACGCGATGCATGGGCACGGCGTGGGCGACGGCGCCGTCGAGGCGGATGCCGACGTCCATCTCGATGCCCTCGACCTTCACCCACGCGCCGCCGATCGCCACCTCGGTATCGAAGTTGGTGGTGGCGTAGAAGCCTTCAGGAAAGACGCCGTCGCGATCGGCGAGCGCGGTCAGGGCGTCCGGAGCGTCCGTCACGGCGGCGCCCCGACGCTCTCGAGCCGGGTGAGCTCGGTGCCCTCGACGATGCGCCGCAGCGGCCCCTCGGGGTCCTTCTCCGGCAGCGCGTACGCCATGACGTAGCCGCGGCCATCCTTCACGAACGCGCAGGACCACACGCGCGCCTTCGCGCCGTCGGGGCGCTCGTAGCGGCCGAGGATCACCGCGCCGGGCTCCCCGAGGCACGGCTCGTCACGACGGTCGATCTCCGCATAGCTGCGCGCGGTCTTGGGGAGGTTCGCGAGCACCTCGTCGTGGAAGCGCTGCTGGAGGAGCCAGCGATCGGGGGCGGTCGCCTCGTCGAGCTCGAAGGCCGCGATCACCACCGCCGTGTGCGCCGCGTCGTCCTCGAGGAGCGAGCCCGCGAGCTGAGGAGGGAGCACGATGGGCTTCGGCCGGAACGAGGCCGGGTAGTGCGCGATGAACAGGCCGTTCGTCGCGCGCTGCGTGCTCGTGAGCGGCGCGTCTGCGGTGCCACCGCCAGTGCGCCTGGCGACCGCGATGCCGATGCCGATCACCGCGACGCCCACGGCGGCGTAGATCAGCCAGCGCATCGCCGGGTGCTCTTCCTCGGCCCTCGGCACGCGCCGCTGGGGCTGCGGCCACGTCGTGGGATTCACCTCGTGCCCGTCGACGCGCAGGATGCAGATCGGCGAGGCCGGCTCGAACGAGGCCACCGCGGTGAGCGGCTCGGGGTTGCGCGTGCCCGGCGCGAACGGGACCACCACCGAGTGCCCGTCGGGCTTCGTACCGCGCGGCGCCTCGGAGGCGATGCGGCCTCCGATCAGCACGAGCTCGCGGCCCTGCGTCTTGTCGATCTCGGCGGCCACGCGCGCGCCGTTCGCGAGCGTCCACTCCCAGCGCAGCGAAGGCGTCACGGACATCGGCCTGCCCATTCTAGGTGAGGGAAATTGTTTTACACCGTAAAGTCACGACAAGACACGGTGATGCCTCATGATCTCAAGGGATTGACGGCGCGCGTCGTGGCGCAGGTGGGGTCCCGGGAGTATGTTCCGTGCGCCTCTCCATGAATCGAAGCCGCGTCCTCCGCCTCCTCCCCCTCATCTTCTTCGTCGCGCCCCTCGCGCCCGCCTGCTCCAGCAGCACGAGCAGCGCCGCCGGTCCGCCGGGCGCGACCGTGATGTTCGATCCCGACGCGCAGTTCGCGGCGGAGAACGGCTTCTTCGACTTTCCCTATCCGTCGGACCTGCGCCTCACCGCGGCCGGCAATCCGGATCTCGAGGCGTTCCCCAACCCGGACGTCTCGATCCTCGTCGGCCTGAAGAAGGCGGCGCAGGAGCGGCGCGGATTTCCGGTGGTGCCCGCGGGCTACTTCAAGCTGACCTCGAAGCCGACGTTCCGCGATCCCGAGGTGCTCGTGGAGGGCGGACTGAAGGCGCCGCTGCTCCTGATCGACGTCGACCCGGCGTCGCCCGCGCGCGGCACCGCGTACCCCGTGGTCGCGCAGACGCCGAACGCCGATCCTTACGTGCCGGAGAACCTCGTCGCCGTGGCCGGTCGGCCGGGCATCGTGCTCGCCCCGAACCGCAAGTTTGCCTTCGTGATGACGCGCGCCATCGGCCTGGAGTCCGGCGCAGAGCCGGCGCCGCCCGCGATGCTCTCCGCGCTGGCACGGGGTGAGGTGCCGGACGGCGCGAAGGGCAAGCAGCTGCGTGATCTCTACGCCCCGCTCTGGGAGACGCTCGACAAGGTCGGCGTCGCCCGTGCCGACGTCGTGGGCGCGACGGTGTTCACCACCGGCGACGTCGTGGCCGACAACGCGAAGCTCGGCGACCTCGTCACGAAGACCTACCAGCCGGAGCTCACCGACCTCGTGCTCGAGGCCGACCCGCAGAACAAGCAGCCCGACCTCTGTCACGTGCGCGCGAAGATCGTGCTGCCCCAGTTCCAGCGCGGCACGCCCATCTTCACCACCGAGGGGCTGTTCGACCTCGATCCGGCAGGGCTGCCCATCAAGCAGCGCGACGAGACGGTGCCCGTCTCGATCTCCATCCCGCGCAAGTCGATGCCCGCGGGCGGCTATCCGCTCGTCATCTACTTCCACGGCTCGGGCGGCGTCTCGCGCCAGCTCATCGACGGCGGCGACCCGGGCGATCCGCCCGATCGCTGGCCGGCCGGCGTGCTCGCCGTGCAGGGCTTCGGCTCCGCGGGGCAGGCCCTGCCCATCAGCCCGGAGCGCGTGCCCGGCGCCTCGGACATCGACTACATCAACGTGAACAACTTCGCCGCGATGCGGGACACGTTCCGCCAGGGCATCGTCGAGTCGCGGATGTTCCTCGCCGCGCTCTCGCGCGTGAAGATCCCCGCCGCCACGCTCGCGGGCTGCAGCGGCCCGACGCTCCCGGCAGGCGAGACCGCGTACCATTTCGCCGACAACCCGCACGCGCAGGGTCAGTCGATGGGTGGAATGTACACGAACCTGGTGAGCGCCTCGGAGAAGCGCATCAAGCTCTCGGTGCCCACGGGCGCCGGTGGCTACTGGGTGTACTTCATCCTCAAGACGTCGACGGTGCCGGGCGCCGCAGGGCTCGTGGCGCTGCTGCTCCGCACCACCGAGAAGCTCTCGTTTCTCCATCCGGCGCTGCAGATCGCGGAGACCGCGCTCGAGCCCATCGATCCCATGGTGAGCGCGGCGCGCGTCGCGCATCGACCGCTCGAGGGGCATCCCGCCCGGTCCATCTACGAGCCGGTCGGGCTGAACGACTCCTACTTCCCCACCACCATCTACGACGCGATGGACCTCGCCTACGCCCATCCGCGCGTCGGCGACGAGGTGTGGCCGAGCATGCGCGACGCGCAGAAGCTCGCCGGCCTCGACGCGCCCCTCACCTACCCCGTGAAGGCGAACCTCAAGTCGGTGGACGGCCAGCCGTACACGGGCGCAATCGTGCAGTATGCACCGAACGGTTACGACGGCCACGGCATCTACCGCAAGCACGACGCCGTCCTCTACCAGTACGCGTGCTTCCACGCCTCGTTCCGGAAGACCGGCACCGCGGTGATCCCCGCGCCTGCGCCTGCCGGCACGCCCTGCCCGGACTGAGGCTGCGGCGCTACGGGCCGCGGTGGCGCGGCTCGCCGTTCTCGTCGTAGACGTACTGGCCGCACTCCAGCCACGCGGTGCCCGCCGCGTTGCAGATCTGGACCTGCGTGGGGCACTGGACCTGACCATCGGCGTCGACGTACGTGAGCTTGCAGTCGCGCCACGAGAGCGCCTCGCAGGCGTGCTGCGCCGCGCCTGGCTCACCGCTGACAGCGAGGCCGGGTTCGCCGGCGGCGTCTCCGGTCGCGATCGGGTCGGAGGTCGCGGGGCGATCGGGCGACCCGCAGGCACAGCCCAACAGCACGAGCGCGGCCATCAAAAGAAGCTGCTTCGGCATGATCGGGCTCTCCGCCAGGTGAGTACGGCCGGCCAGGGCGCGCCTTCAGTCGGGAAGTGAGCTAAGGAAGCGCCGAGATGTCCGCCCCCACCGATCGTCAGCGTCCCGAGGTGCTCGCGCCCGCGGGAGACCGCGAGGCCCTCGAGGCCGCCGTGCGGGCCGGCGCGGATGCCGTGTACTTCGGGCTGCAGGGCTTCAACGCTCGCGCTCGCGCCACGAACTTCGACAGCGCCGAGCTCGGCAGCACGATGCAGTGGCTCCACGAGCACGGCGCGCGCGGGTACGTCACGCTCAACACGCTCGTGTTCGATGCGGAGCTGCCCAGCGTCGAGGCCGCGGTGCGCGCCTGCGCCGGCGCCGGGGTCGACGCGGTGATCGTGCAGGATCTCGGGGTGGCCCGCCTCGCGCGCGCCATCGCGCCCGGGCTCCCCATCCACGCCTCGACGCAGATGACCTGCACCGATGCCTCGTCGGTCGAGCTGGCGCGCGAGGTCGGCGCCACGCGCGTGATCCTCGCGCGCGAGCTCTCCCTCGACGACATCGCGCAGGTGCGCGCCGGGACCGACGTCGAGGTCGAGGTGTTCGTCCACGGCGCGCTCTGCATCTCCTACTCGGGGCAGTGCCTGACCAGCGAGGCCATCGGCGGCCGCAGCGCGAACCGCGGCGCGTGCGCGCAGGCCTGCCGCCTGCCCTACGAGCTCGTCGTGGACGGCGTGCTCACGCCCGTCGGCGAGCGCGCCTATCTCCTCTCGCCCGAGGACCTCGAGTCGTCGGCGCTCGTGCCCGATCTCGTGCGCGTCGGCGTCTCGTCGCTCAAGATCGAGGGGCGCCTCAAGGGCGCGGAGTACGTCGCCGCCACCACGCGCCTCTACCGCAAGGCCATCGACGCCGCGACCGGTCAGGGCGAAGGGCCCACCGAGGAGGAGCGCCGCGCCGCGCTCCAGACCTTCACGCGCGGCTCCGGCCCCGGCTTCTTTCCCGGCGTCGATCACCAGCGGCTCGTCGAGGGACGGGCCTGTGATCACCGCGGCCTCGAGATCGGCAAGCTCACGGCCATCGGCTCGTTCCGCGGGCGGCCCTCGGTGAGCGTCACGCTCACCGAGGATCTCGCGCGCGGCGACGGCATCCTCGTCGAGGGCGGCCTCGCCACCGTGGGCGAGATCGGCGGCCGGGTGTGGGGCCTCAACGTCGGCGGGCGGGACGTCGAGCGCGCGCCGAAGGGCAGCGAGGCGCAGGTCTGGCTCGGGCCCGACGTGAAGGTCGGACCGCCGCGCACCCGCGCCGGGCGGCGCATCTTCCGCACCAGCGATCCCCAGGGCAACCGCAAGGTGATGGTCGACATCGCCGCCGAGAAGCGCAAGACGCGCCTCGATCTCCGCATCGCGGGCCGCATGGGCGAGCCGTTCGTCCTCGAGGGGCGCACGACCGCGGGCGCCTTCGCGCGCGTGACGGGCGACGCCGCCATCGAGGAGGCTCGCTCCGCGCCGCTCGACGAGGCCGCGCTCCGCGACAAGCTCGGCAAGCTCGGCGACTCGCCCTTCGAGCTGGGCGCGCTCGACAGCGCGCTGCCCGCGGGGTCGATCGTGCCCGTCAGCGCGCTCAACCGCGCACGCCGCGCGCTCGTGGAGGCGCTCGCCGAGAGCGCCGCGCGGCACCACCCGACGACGGATGTAAGCTACACCGATCTGCTCGCCGCCGCGGCGCCGCCGGCCGATCGACGGCCCGCGCCTGGCCTCTTCGTCCTGTGCCGGAGCCTCGCGCAGGCGAACGCCGCGCTCGATACGGGCGCCGCCGGGGTCTACCTCGACTTCCTCGAGCTCACCGGCACGGGGGACGCGCTGCGCTCGCTGCGCGCCCGCGGCGCCTTCGTCGGCGTCGCGCCGCCCCGCATCCGCAAGCCCGGCGAGGAGAAGATCGATCGCTTCCTCGCCTCGCTCGAGCCGGATGCCATCCTCGTGCGCGGCCTCGGCGCGCTGCGCGAGCTGCGGAAGGACGGCAGCGGCCCGCTCGCCATCGGCGACTTCTCGCTCAACGTCACGAACCGCCTCACCGCCGCCGAGATGCTGGGCCGCGGGCTGGCGGCGTTCACGCCGTCGTTCGATCTCGACGCCGCGCAGCTCGTGGAGCTCATGGCGAAGTCGGCGGCCGGGCCGGCGTTCGGGCCGTGGGCGGAGATCGTCATCCACCACCCGATGGCGCTGTTCCACATGGAGCACTGCGTGATCGCGGCGCTGCTCTCGGACGGAAGGGACTTCCGCACCTGCGGGCGTCCCTGCGATCACCATCGCATCTCGCTGCGCGATCGCGCGGGGGTCGATCATCCGGTCGAGGCGGACGTCGGCTGCCGCAACACGGTGTTCCACGCGCGGCCGCAGAGCGCGGTGCAGCTCGTTCCGCAGCTCGCCGACGCCGGCGTCGCGCGCTTCCGCATCGAGCTCGTTCGCGAGACCGCGGCCGACGTCACGCGCATCGTCACTGCGTACAAGCGAGCGATCGAGGCGCCCGCCCGCGCCCACGACGTGTGGGCCGAGCTCCGCACCGATGGCGGCTACGGCGTGGTGAAGGGCTCGCTCCGTATCGTTTCTTGATCGGGGCTCACGGACAGCCCCGCGCGCGCCGCTGACGCTGGCGCGGGCACCCGCACGGGCTGGACGAGGCGAGCGGCGCGCAGGACGAAGCGCGCGGCGCGCAGGACCAGCAGCGCCTGGCCGATCGACAGGAGCGCGTACATCGCGACGGCGGCCGGCAGGAAGAATTCGACGTCGAGCAACCAGACGACGAGCGAGGGCACCAGCAGCACGGCGTTGAACCACAGCGCGATCTTCGCGCTCGTCGCGGCCTCGGCGGCGCCGCGACGGGTCCCGCCGAGGAGCCGCCCGCCGGCGCCCCAGAGCTTGGCCGCGACCACGAGGCCGGGCAGCCCGAGGACGCCGAGCCCAGCCGCGAAGATCCCGATGAACGCGAGCGCTGCGCCCGGCACGAACATCGCGCCGAAGACGTAGCAGGACGCGGCCGCGAGGCGCACGAGCCGCGGCGCGCGGCCGACGTACCCGGCGACCACGGGCGCGCCGGTGCGGTAGATGGATGCGTCGAGAAGACGCGCCGGCAGCGGCATCTCCTCCCACGCAGGGCGGCGGGCGCGCTCCGCCCGCACGTACGCGATTGGCGCGAGCAGGGGTGCGATATGGGCAAGCCCGAGCGTGATCATGACTCCGTCGAAGAACGCTTCCGACATGTTGGCTCCGCCGTTCTACCTAGAGTCTGGGGCATTCGCGGCGAGAGGCAATGCCTGCGCGTTCGCCGCCGGTCGAGCGTCAGGAGCACGGGGTGGATTGTTTCCCTGTCGAGGCTCCATGCTTCACTTGGTGTTGCGGCCCGCGTACGCGCTTCCGGCCCAACGAGACTTTCCCCTCGGCATGCTTTCGATGCCCCGCTCGGGACACCGGAATCTCTCCCGGCGCCAGGGGCCAAGGGCCTGAGGCTGCTACCCGGCGCTTCGGCGCTTACTGGGGGTCTGGCAAAGAACAGCGCCAAGAATCGGGAGGCGTGAGGTGTCCAGGGAGCACGAACGCGTGGGTCGCGAAGGGACGAGGCGCGCGCGGTGGGGTCGGCGGCTCCGCAGGTCCGGCACGACCGTGGTGGCGCTCGTGCTCGTCGGTGCGGGGTACGAACGGGTCGGCGCCTGGCGTGATCTCCGACGCGTTCCGGCGCAGGGCGCGCGCGTCGATCTCGGTGACGGTCGCGCGATCCATCTCGATTGCCGCGGCGCCGGATCGCCGACCGTGCTCCTCGAGGCAGGCTTCCGGGGCTGGTCGCCGGCGTGGACCGCGGTGCAGCCCGAGGTCGCGGCGTTCACACGCGTGTGCAGCTACGATCGCGCGGGGCTCGGCCTCAGCGATACCGGGCCGAGGCCGCGGACCGTCGAGGCCGTGAACGCGGACCTCGCGCGCGCCTTGGAGCGGGCGCAGATCGCGCCGCCCTACGTGCTCGTCGGTCACTCGGCAGGCGGGATGTACCAGCGCCGTTTCCTGGTTGCGCATCCCGATCAGGTCACCGGGTTGGTGCTCGTCGACACGGACGTCCCGACCGATGACGCCGATCGCCGCGCGGTGGCCACGGGCGACGACGATCGCACGACCGGCCGGATCTTGACGGCGCTGAGCTACACCGGCGTCTTCCGCCTGCTCTTCCGCACGCTCGAGATGCGGATCGGGTCCGCGGAAAGCGAGCGCTATCCCGAGGAAGCGAAGGTCCGCTTCAGCGCGACGATGACGCGCCTCGGCGCCGCCATGCCCGACGAGTGGACGCTGTACCAGAGCGCGTACGCGTCCATGACAACCGCCTCGCTCGGCGACCTCCCGCTCGTGGTGATCGCCGCGCTGGGCTACCGGCCGACCCCCGCGGATCGCGCCGACTGGATCGCACGCCAGACCTCACTCGCGCGCCTCTCGACGCGCGGTCGCCTGATCGTCCGCGAGGATCAGACGCACTACCTGCCGCTCGTGGAGCCGGAGACGGTGACGAACGCGATCCGCGAGGTGGTGACGGCGTCACGGGCGGCCCCCGAGTAGCGCGGCGAGGTCGGGCCGGAGGTAGCTCGCGATGGCGGCGTACGCGATCACCACGCGGGTGCCGCCGCAGTTCTTCTCGGCCATCGGGATGCTGGTCCAGTCGTCCAGCTCGAGGCCGTCCGGCGCGAGCACCGCCGACGACGGATCGACCCCGAAGCCGCCTTCGCGGCAATCGTCACGATGGTGGTACGCGCGCTCGTACGCGGCCGCGAGCAGCAGGCGAAGATCGTCCATCCGGTCGGCCACGAACAGCGACTGCGCTTCGATGTGCTCTCCGCTGGCCATCACGAAGG
>Ga0123336_10000966_pt1 | contig 27331 bp, 23 predicted proteins | sample SSSSmetaG_FD_96466 | JGI IMG/M metagenome (GOLD analysis project Ga0123336, IMG submission 96466) | Glacier valley bacterial and archeal communities from Borup Fiord, Nunavut, Canada, to study Microbial Dark Matter (Phase II) - ​SSSS metaG | ecosystem: Environmental > Aquatic > Freshwater > Ice...
AATCAGAATAATCTTTAGCAAAATTATTCAGTATTGCTAACCTTTTTTCACCATCAGAAATAAGCACGTTTAGATCTGTATTTGATGCTTCCAAAATATTAATTACTGACTCTTTTTTTATATCAAGTGGTAGTTTCTCTGGAAGTGCATTAATAAATTTTCCAAGCATAAAAATTGTATCAATTCCATTCTCCTTAACCCCAAACTTAGTATAAATATCTTCAATTGAAATGTTCCTATCAGATATGGTTTTACCAGTTTCTTGTTTCTTTGCTTTAACTAATGTCTCGACATCAGCCTTTTCATCACTTTGTTCTACTTTTATATATTTATTTTCTTCGGCATTGTATATTGATTCACCTTTGGATGTCTCATTATTGACTTTTTCAACTAGGTTAAATTTCTCAAACACAGACATAATTTTAGACATTTTACCCCTCCTAAATATGTACCTATTATTTATTTATATTAAATAGAAAACTTTCTCTCCTAAAATTACACTAATTAAAAAAATAAGGATGATTTCTATAAAAAAGTAGAAAAACTTTGTAAATCTATAATTCGAATATTTTAAAAACCTTGTTATCAATTTAATTATTATCTTTGATCCTACAATGGCTATAATAAAAACTAATAACGTGATGAGTATTGCTTTATATAACAAAAAAACACATCCATTCATAAGATTTTCTATAATATACCTAAAAACTTAATATTTGCCATAATAGGTATACGAAGTAATCCATATTATTTATCGGCAAAATATTTATAAAAAGTAAATATTTATTAAAAAAATAAAGAAAAATCATATGATTGGACTTTTCAGTGTGAATTATCCCTTCTAAAGAAGTCTCTGAATATATACTAATTATGGCCAATATCTAATTTAAAAACGGCCATGCATCAAATTTTAAATTTAATACACAGCCGTTGCTATTATTTAATCACTGCCATTCCACCCATATATGGTTGTAATGCTACAGGAATATTCACAGAACCATCTTTATTCAAATTGTTCTCTAAGAAGGCAATAAGCATTCTTGGTGGTGCAACTACTGTATTATTAAGTGTATGTGCAAAGTATTTACCATCCTTACCATTTACACGAATTTTTAAACGACGTGCCTGTGCATCACCTAAATTCGAGCAACTTCCCACTTCAAAATACTTTTTCTGTCTTGGAGACCAAGCTTCAACATCCACAGATTTTACCTTTAAGTCTGCCAGGTCACCAGAACAGCACTCTAAGGTTCTAACCGGTATATCCAATGAACGGAATAAGTCTACTGTGTTTTGCCATAAATTATCGTACCATTTCATGCTGTCTTCTGGATTACATACAACAACCATCTCTTGCTTTTCAAATTGATGTATTCTATATACACCTCTCTCTTCAAGCCCATGAGCTCCCTTTTCTTTTCTAAAGCAGGGAGAATAGCTTGTCAAGGTTTTAGGAAGAGACTCTTCCGGCAAGATGGTGTCTATAAACTTACCGATCATAGAGTGTTCGCTGGTACCAATCAGATATAAATCCTCACCTTCGATTTTATACATCATAGCTTCCATTTCAGTAAAGCTCATAACGCCAGTAACAACTTCGCTACGAATCATAAAAGGTGGAATACAGTATGTGAAGCCACGATTTATCATAAAGTCTCTTGCATAAGAAATTACTGCGGAATGGAGCCTTGCTATATCCCCCATAAGGTAATAAAAACCGTTACCAGCGACCTTTCTTGCACTATCTAAATCAATACCGTCAAATTTTTCCATTATCTCAGTATGATATGGGATTTCAAAATCAGGTACAAAGGGCTCGCCATAACGCTGGACTTCCACGTTTTCACTGTCATTTTTACCTATAGGAACACTTGGATCAATTATATTTGGTATTGTCATCATTATTTTTTTAACTTTTTCTTCAAGTTCATTTTCTTTATTATTGAGCTCGGCTAATTGCTCTGAATTCACATTAACCTTCCTCTTTATCTCTTCTGCCTCTTCTTTTTTACCCTGAGCCATTAACCCACCGATTTCCTTAGAAATCCTATTTCTTTCAGCTCTTAAAGCCTCTACCTCCTGCTTTGTATTTCTCAGCTCAGCATCTAAAACTATAACTTCATCTACTAGACTGAGCTTATTATCCTGAAATTTATTTCGTATGTTTTGCTTAACAATTTCAGGATTTTCTCGTACAAATTTTAAATCTAACATATTTTCCCTCCTGGTAAGTTTTTAATAATATTATTATTACATGTTCCAAAAGCTTAATTTCCTAAAAATAAAAACTCCCATCCCATAAATATCTGGGACGGAAGTAATCCGCGTTGCCACCCTAATTGCTGACCTATAAAAAAAGCCAGCCTCTCAACAACAGTATGGTAAAGGATACTAACCTTCCGGCTCATCACCGACAGCTCCAAAAGTGGATAGATTTAACCTTTCACCGATTTTCACCAACCATCGGCTCTCTGAAGAAATTTATAAATCGTAGCTTTCATAATCGCTATTTTTTCAATATTTTTATATGCATTAATTATATATATCTTTTTACATATTTACAAGTCAGTTTCTTGTATAACTATATTATTTCATCTTCATATAATTATTATAATATATGACTAAAAGTTCATATCTGCTGGAAACGCCACAACCGCCTCCTTTCACTTGGTTTAATTACAAAGGGAGTGTTACAAAACTACTTTAAAAGTAATTTTGCAACACTCCCTTTGCTCAGAAGCAATATTTATTTATGATACGGTTCACCCGCAAGTATCTTGAAGCCCCGGTAAAGCTGCTCTAATAAAATAAGTCTAGCTAGCTGATGTGGGAAGGTCAGATTACTCATACATAGCTTATAGTCGGCCGCACTTAACAGCTCATCATCTAAGCCAAGTGAGCCCCCTATTACAAATGTAAGGTTAGACGAACCTGATACCATAAAGCTGTCCAACTTCGCAGCAAGTCCTTCTGAAGTGGGCTGCTCACCCTTCAGATCTAGAACTATCAGGGTGCTGCCCTGTTTGATTTTCTTTAACATTCTTTCAGCTTCTTTTTTCTTTACTTGCAGTTCCTGAGCATGGCTTAAATTCTCCGGCGCCTGCTCGTCTTCAACTTCAATAATCTCCAGATCACAATATCTTGAGAGCCTTTTGCTATATTCAGCAATGGCTTCCTTCAAATATTTTTCTTTTAATCTTCCAACTGCTATTATATTTATCCTCATACCTTCTAAGCTCCTCCTAAGACAAGCAAAGACAAGGGGACGGTTCTCCCGTCTCATCTTTGATGAGACGGGAGAACCGTCCCCTTGTCTTTGCGTCACAGTGTTATTACGGTTCCTGCATGGTCTCTGGCTGCCACCTCAAGGGACACTTCTTTACCTACTTCAATTCCCTTCTCAACAAGGGCATTCAGGGTAGTCTGGTAAGCGAGTTCAGGGAAGTTATTCTCACGGCTAAGATGACCTAGTACAAAGTATCTAGTCCCTTGCTCTGCCATGTATGAAATCACCTTCCCCGCCATTTCATTGCATAAATGTCCATGATCACTGAGTATTCTCTGCTTCAGATAGTAAGGGTACGGCCCTACCTTCAGCATTTCTATGTCATGGTTTGATTCCAGCAAAAGTATATCACTTTTCTTAAGCTCTCCAAGAATGGTATTATTCATATGCCCTATGTCAGTAGCTGTGGTTACCTTTTTACTACCTATATAAAAGCTGTAGCCCACTGGCTCAGCAGCATCGTGAGGTATCTGAAAGGGCCTCACGCCAATATCCCCCACCATAAAATCATTATCAGTACTAAATACCTTAGCAAATTCGGGCTTAATCTTACCAAGCTCTCTCCTCATTCCTTCCCAAGTACCGCTGTTGGCATATATGGGTATGTTGAACTTTCTAGAGAGTATACCTACACCCTTTGTATGGTCGCTATGTTCATGGGTAATTAAAATAGCGCTTATTTCAGATGGGTCTTCCCCAATAGAATTAAGCGCCTCTATAATTCTAACACCACTGAGCCCTGCATCAATTAGTATTTTGGTTTTCTCGTCGCTCACAAAAATACAGTTGCCACTGCTTCCGCTAAACAAACTGCAAAACTTAACCATTAATTTCTCCTTACCTCATATTCCTGCAAAACTATCTTTAATTTACTCAAGAAGTATCCCGAGATCCAATTATTACAAAACATGGGACTTATTCAATAACTCTTACAACGTCGGCACCAAGACTTCTTAATTTGTCCTCAAAATCTTCATAGCCTCTGTCAATATATTTTAAATTGTATATTTCGCTTGTTCCCTTTGCAGCAAGTGCTGCAATTACTACTGCTGCCCCTGCTCTTAAATCAAGTGCCTTAACCGGCGCACCCGTCAAGGATGGTATGCCTTCTACTACAGCCATTCTACCTTCAACTTTTATTAATGCTCCCATGCGTTTTAGTTCATCAACATATCCAAACCGTGAGTCAAATACACTTTCAGTAATTGTACTTGTTCCATCGGCAAGACAAAGGAGTACAGTTGTCTGAGGATGCAAATCAGTTGGAAAACCCGGGTAAGGTAGCGTCTTTATATTTGCCTTGCTAATTCGTTCAACCCCTCTAACCCTAATGCTATCCTCATTCTCTTCAACGTTTATATTCATTTCCAAAAGCTTGGCAGTCAGAGACTCCATATGCTTTGGAATAACATTCTTAACCAGTACATCACCTCTAGTCGCAGCTGCTGCAATCATAAAAGTACCTGCTTCAATCTGGTCAGGTATTATGGCATGAGTTATACCACCCTTTAGAATACTTGTACCACGTATTTTAATAACATCCGTTCCAGCTCCTTTAACATTGGCTCCAACAGCATTGAGAAAATTCGCAACATCTACTACATGGGGTTCCTTGGCCGCATTCTCAATTGTTGTTATACCATCTGCAACTGTTGCCGCAAGCATCAGGTTAATCGTTGCACCGACACTTTCAACATCCAAAAATATCTGACAACCTTTTAGGTTCTCAGCTTCAATCTTAATAACACCATGCTCAATTTTAACCTTAGCGCCCATAGCTTCAAAACCTTTTACATGTTGATCTATTGGCCTGTATCCAAAATTACAGCCCCCTGGGAATGGAACCTCAGCCCTTTTAAATCTAGCCAAAAGTGCACCTAACAAATAATACGAGGCTCTCATTTCCTTAACAATATCGTATGAAGCTATGTATTTATCTACCTCAGTAGAATCTATAATCAAAGTGTTTTTATCTTCAAAGTCAACTTTCGCACCCAGGAGTCTTAACAAGTCCGCTAAAAGCTTAACATCACTAATATTAGGAACATTTTCAATTTTCACAACACCATGTACCATAAGAGCTGCAGGTATTACCGCTACAGCAGCATTCTTAGCACCACTTATATTAACTTCCCCTGTAAGAGGTTTGTTCCCCTTTATAACCAACTTCTCCAACAACCCGCACCAACTTTCCTAATAAATAACCTATATACTTAAAGCAAAAGCACACATTACAATAGTCTTAATCTAATATAATTCTCCGCCAACCCTAGATGCACTAAATAGAATTTTTCTAAGTAGCTCTTTTGTTTCGGTCAGAATCATAATCTATAAAAATATTAATTCCATGATATTATACCATCTACACAGACAAAATAATATAGTCTTCTCTAAAAAACAGTCCTAGTTTCTTAAACTTATTGAGGCTCCCCTGTCACAGCATCATAGAACTTAATCTGTCCATCCCCAGTTCTTATACGCCAGTGAAGTTTCTCATAAAATCCCGTCATTTCCCCCTCGGTACCATCAATAGTATACCCTAAGTCTATGGATGAAATAACCATACCACTATTTTGCCACAAATTCTGAAAGAGAACCTTGTATGCTGGCATTATACTTTCATCCTTTTTACTGGATGTAGGTTTTTGCAAACTACACTCTATGAATTTAATACCTTCATTAGATACTTTTACCTCAATTTTGTTATTAAACACCTTATACTTTCCCTTTTTCTGTACAAAGACAAGTTCTACCTCACCTTGTTGTCTTTCAATATAGTCCAGTTCTAACTCCCCTGTTGGAAGGCCTATATCTTTAAATAACTTCCTTAAATTCTTCTCAAGTTCCTTATCGTCGGTTATCCCAATATTCTCATGTGGACTTTTATTAGTATATATAAAAGTATAGTTATTATCAATACTAACCTGCCTATCTCCATTAATTAACATCTTCTCATCAGAATAGCTATTTGTATCTTTTCCTATAAGCTTTGATGACACTTTACCCATATCAAATAATGCGACACCTTCGAAGCCAAGCCTTCTAGCACTTTCAGCATTTCGAGGTATCTCGGTATTTAACTTAATTCCTCTTTCCTTCAAAATACTTTTCGCTGCTTCTATCTGTACATCGGATACTGCCGGCGACCATTTTTCTATAATAAGGTTATAGGTAAGAAAGATATTAAGCACCAAGAAAATTACTATCAATATGCTTTTTGCTTTTCCCCAATCCATATTAATCTCCTTTTTTCACGGGAAGCTTAACACTGTAGATACTGTTATTCCCCCCCATAACCAGACCCATTGGTTCAATCTTTAAACCAACGTTCTCGCCTGTAAGCCTATACCCAACTAGAACATCTTGAATGGAAAAATCCTTAACCTGCTTAATATTTGGATATTCTACAAATGTCTTATCCAAAGTATCTGAAAAGTTTACATTATATTGTTTCTTTTTATCCTTTACCAACTCGATATTTCTTACCACCCAATAACAGGACAAAGCATCATCATTATTACTTTCAATTATGATAGCATTTTGAATCTTATCTCCATTTTTTCCATCTAATCCTATATCGAAGTAAATAGGAACATTCGCAGCTTTGTAATCAAATTTAAACTTAAACCTGTCTCTCGTCTCTTCTATCCCGGATAAATAAACCTGAACATTATCAGGTATCAGTCCAAGTTTTTCAACAAAGGACATGGCATTTTTAAATGCTTGCTCCTTAGAGCCTTTGTCGCCTGTTAGATTACCTGTCTTTTTATACTCTAGGACTCCATCAGTATAAACCCTGTATTGGTTATTCAGGTTTTTCATGGTAACAGTTCCCATTGCATCTGTAAAAATATCATAGCTATCGCCATCTCTACCTAAAATACCCCCAAGCTTACTCTCTACATCAAGGAGCTTGGACCCAGGTGCAATGTGGAAATTCTCAGGAATAGTTACGTCAATCTGACCTAATTTATCATATTTGTCACCATATGCTGAGACCAGCATATCCTGTCTAATAGGATATGACAGTTTGATTTTCGATTCACTAAAAACCATATAGTTTCTGATAGCTTCTTGATCTTGTAGCTTGTTAAGCTTCTCTAGCTCAGCATCATAAAATTCTCTTTTCAGGTTCTTCTGAGACATTGCTAAGCTGTATTTATATACATGCATATTGCTATCTAGAAGGTAAACAGTAGTTGAGTTGTAATTTACACTGTCCCAAGGAGCAATAACAAATTTGACAAATACTGCACCAGAGCTATTTTTAACCTTGGAATCCAGAAAATAGCCTATCATATCCTGGCTCAATGGCGTATCAAGCTCAATTCCTATAGATTTCAACAAAACTATGTCAGACCATTTTTCATCTGGCATTGTAACATTTTCTATATCTTCTCCAGCGATTATTTTACTAATATAGTCTTTTGCATCATCCCACAGCGCCTTATAAACATCCTGAGTATCTCCCTCTTTACTAACAATCCAGTTTGACGCTCCTGTTGATACTATTATTCTTTTAGGGCTGAAAAGCTCGGCCTTCATTTTTTTTATAGACGCAGAAACAGGAGCCACTCTATCTTGAAAGGCCCTGAAAAAATAAGAAGGAAGCCCATGGGTACTAAAATCCCACAAGATTCCCACTTGCATTATGCTACTCATTATAAGTCCTATAAGCAAAAACTTCTTTAACTTCTCTCGATTCATGAAACTTCCCTCTCTAGTCGAAAATCCCATGTCCTACCATATCCTTGATTTTAATAACACCGTTTACCAGTCTGTTCTTTAAGCCTTCTTTGAGAACTGTAATAGTAAAACGGTTATCCTGTTGTTCATCAATTGCGCTTCTACTATAAGAAACTACCTGTATTTTATTTGCATCAAAATATGGAAGCTTAACTTCCTTCATAAACATTCCAGAACTGCCTATTGACCATCCATATTCTTTATCTGTTGTGTAAAGTGGTACATATCCTCCTGTTGATGGATCATATACTTTAACTTCAACAGTAACATCTTCCTTATCCGTATTTCCACAAATCATATAGGTTTGATTATATGTAACTTCATCGCCTTCAGGCCTTGTAATAGTAACAACAGTACCTGCAAAAGCTATTGTCGAGTAACAAGTAAGAACCATGGCAAACACCGCACCCGTAGCAAATTTCTTAAACATCACAGTCCAACTCCATCCATATGTTTAATTTAATAAACAAAAATTCCTTAGCAACATATACTATTGCTATATTATTATTATACCATATGGATTGTTACAATTCCATTACATGGAATTTACTTTGAAATTACATATTTTTGCCTTGCATGGTTATATCATGTAACACCTTGTCTTTCCGAATTCTGTGATGGATTTATCACTTACTGTCTGGACAATAAAAGATTCTTCCCTAACACTCAGAATGACACAATCACCTTATTTGTCATTCTATACAAAAAAATCCTTCGCTGCGCTCAGTATGACTCGCTTTCCTTGTCATTCTGAACGTAGTGAAGAATCTCTCACTCGCTTATTGTTTTATCGGGAAGTTCACCGATACCTCGGTACCCTTACCTTTTTGGCTGGTAAGGCTTATGCTGCCTCCATGTGCCTCTGTTATCTCTTTGGATATTGCAAGGCCAAGTCCTGTACCACCCAAATCCCTACTTCTGGCTTTATCAACCCTATAGAATCTTTCAAAGATTCTTGGGAGATCCTCTTCTGGTATTCCAATACCATTATCAGTTATTTTAGTATACACCTCATTATATAGTCGTCCAACATAAACAGTGATTTCTCCACCTTCAGGTGTATATTTTATTGCATTGTTTATAATATTTATAATAATCTGCTGAATTCTGTCTGGGTCTCCAATAATTGTTGGAATATCTCCAATTGCATAACAGTTTAACGTATGCCTTTTGCTCATAGCCTCCATCTGCATTTTATCAACACAGGTTCTGATTAATTCCAAGAAATCTACCTCTTGCATATTCCAATGAATTTGCTGGTTATCAAGCCTTGAAAGTTGAAGTAAATCCTTTACAATTCTTGTCATCCTATCAGCCTCAGAATCAATTACTTCCAGGAATTTGACAGCCGTTTCCCTCTCGTCAAGAGCTCCGTCAATAAGAGTCTCTGCGTAGCTTTTAATGGATGTAAGAGGAGTTCTTAGTTCATGGGAGACATTTGCAACAAATTCCCGTCTCATGTTCTCTAGCTTTTCCTGCTCCGTAAAATCCTGCAAAACCACTACAACACCATCTGTCTTAAGTTTTTCATCTGAGATTGCTGCAAAGAAAAGCTTAAGATATCTGTCATTCGTGAACACGCTTTTTTCTTTAACACCTATATTGCCAAAGATCTGGAACTCATCTATCTTAAGGCCAAGTAACAACTTCTTTGAAAGACAATCAAAGTCAGTAACTTCCGTATCTCCGATTCCCAGGAACAGCTTAGCGCTAGGGTTTGCAACAATCATTTCCCCGCCCATATTAAAGGCTAATACTCCATCAGTCATATATTGCAAAACAGTTTCCATTTTGCTTTTTTCATTATAAACCTCAGAAAACGTATTTTTAAGTGTTCCTGACATATAGTTGAAGGTGGATGTGAGTTTTCCTATTTCATCATCGGATTTTACTTCAAGCAGCTCACCGAAGTCACCCCCGACAATCCTTTTTGCCTTAAACATAATACTCTCTATAGGCTTTGTAATAGTCTTGGCCAGCATATAGCCTAAAACAATTGAAATAATAACCGCTAATAATAAACCGTTTAAAATAACTTTGTTAAAATCCCAAATTATTTTCCCCCAGGATTCGTTATCATACCTAAAATAAAGTATATAGTCGCCTTCATTCAACTTAATCCTGGTAGCATAATCAAAAAAAACGCTTTCCCCTGATCTAGTAGGCTTTTGATCTGTAGCCGTTTTTGCTCCTTGCATCACTTCAAGGAGATTTATAGAAGACAAAATTTCATTCTTGTATTTAGCCTCCCGGTCTGAGTATTTTGCCCCTGTAGCATACTTTACATTTCCACCCATATCTATAAGAGCAACGCTCTTATAGTTTTCATTAATTGCGAAATATCTCGAAGCTCCCCTATTTGTACTAAGATCCTCCCAAAGCTGCTTCAGACTAATACCTTCAGTATAGCTCCATTCAGTAAAACCCCTATTAATAGACTCTTCGAAACTATAATAGTAGTTGTTTTGGGCCTGCTTGTTTAGGAAAACGCCAACAAAAATCATCAATGTCATAGTTACGGCTGTAATTATGAAAACAAGCCTCCATTGTAGACTTTTTAAAAACATACCTTTTACCTCAGCTTGCTGCTTTATTAAAGTAATAACCAACGCCCCTCTTGGTCATTATGTATTCTGGATTTGCTGGATCTCTTTCTAACTTCTCACGAAGCCTTCTTACTGTAACGTCAACGGTTCTAACATCTCCGTAGTATTCATAACCCCAGACTTTTTCAAGGAGGTTTTCTCTTGTGAATATCTGGCCCATCTGAAGAGCTAAATATTTCAAGAGCTCAAACTCCCTAAGAGTAAGCTCAATAATCTGTCCATCTCTTTTTACTTCATATCTATCTATATCAATAAATAAAGTTCCAGTATCAATTATATTCGCACCGTCAGAAGCCGTTGCTTCATCCATTACACTTCTCCGCAGATTCGCTTTTACTCTCGCCATTAATTCTCTAGGACTAAAAGGCTTTGTTATATAATCGTCGGCCCCTAGTTCAAGGCCAAGAACCTTGTCAACTTCTTCTTCTTTTGCAGTAAGCATTATTATGGGAGTATTCATAGTCTGCCTCAGCTTTTTGCATACTGTAAATCCGTCCATCCTAGGAAGCATAATATCCAGAAGTATCAAATCCGGTTTTTGAGCTACAGCATAGCTTACAGCTTGCTCGCCATCATATGCTTCTACTGTAGTAAATCCCTCTCTCTTTAAATTATATTTCAGAATATCAACAATATTTTTCTCATCGTCAACGATTAATATCTTTTTACTTTCCATTTGGACACCCCTCAATAATTTTGAATATAACAACTCTAACTTTTTCTCTTTAATTTCATCATATTGCTATTACATATAAAATAATAGAAACTGAACTCGCAATACTACTGTAACACAAAAGCAAGGAATAATAAATATATTATGGACAAAATTCACTTAATGTTCAAAATTTTACGGAAAATTAAAGGTTTGGGGGAAATTGGTGGAAAATCTATTACCTTTTAATAATTATCAAAAATGATATAATATTTGTATATCACATTTTACAAAAGATTTCTGGAGGTTTTTCATGTATTATCCATTGAAATTTAAACCACTTTATAAGGACTATATTTGGGGTGGAAGAAACCTCGAATTGTTGGGCAAGAAGTTGCCGGAGGGTAAGGTAGCGGAAAGCTGGGAGCTTTCTTGTCACCCAGATGGTCAAAGTATTATTTCAAATGGCATTTTCAAAGACATGTCTCTCGGCTATTTTATCAAAAAGTATGGCTATGAAGTCATTGGACATTCATTACCTTACTCTGCAATAGAAAAATTCCCATTATTAATTAAGTTTATAGATGCTAATGACCGACTTTCGGTTCAGGTTCATCCTAATGATGATTATGCAAGGCTTCACGAAAATGGTGAGCTTGGCAAGAATGAAATGTGGTACATCATTAGTGCAAAAGAAGGTGCAAAGCTAGTCTACGGCGTTGCTCCTGGGACCACCAAGGGCTCTTTTAAAACAGCGATAGAAGAAGGACGGATAAACGAATGTCTTAATTATGTTTCTGTTAAACCTGGAGATTTTCTAAACATACCTGCAGGACTTGTTCACGCAATTGGAGAAGGTATTGTTTTGGCAGAGGTTCAACAGAACTCCAATACCACTTACAGAGTATATGATTATGATAGGGTTGATAAAAACGGCAATAAACGTCCCCTTCATGTTGAGAAGGCCCTTGAAGTTATTGACTTTAAAAGTTCTTGCTTCTCTGAAAAGGCAGAAGGTCTGGGCTATGATGAGTCTGAATACAGTAGATGCATAAAAATCGTTAACAATTATTTTGCAATAGAACATATTGACCTTCACGGTAGTATTACTGAAGATGCAGATGGCAGCAAATTTTACATTTATATTTTTACACAAGGTTCCGGCCAAATAAAATACCAAGGTGGGTCAATTGATGTAAGATTTGGTGAAACAGTTCTAATACCCGCCTCTTTAGGGGAATATACAATTGAAGGAACTATTACGGCAATAAAAACTTATGTTCCCGAAAGCAAAGATGGCGTTATTAAAAGTCTTAAGGATAGTGGATTTTCAAAGGAAGAAATTCTTAAAAATGTTGCCGGACTGGGATGAGGATAGAGACTGTGGCAAAATTAATATTTATGCTTAAAATAAGATTCTTCGTACGTTATACTCCCGCAGAATGACAAATCTAGTGTCATTCTAAGCGATAGCGAAGAATCTATAGCATATATTTTCATTATATAATGGTCCCTTTCTTTGGCTAATTGAATATATGAACCCCTTATTGTCTATGCCTTAATTATTTTATTAATTGCTCCAGCATTTTCTTCAAAGCTCTTATTATATACAGTGTTGCCTGTAAAAACCACCTTAACTGTCTGCATAATAAGTTTTATGTCCAATAATAGAGAATAATTCCGTATATATATCAGGTCATAACGTAATTTGTCCTCAGGAGTGGTGTCATAGCTTCCCAAAACCTGTGCGAACCCTGTAAGCCCTGCCTTCACATTGGCTCTGTGTGAATAGCCAGGTATCTCCTTTGAGAATTGTTCAACGAAGTACGGCCTTTCAGATCTTGGCCCCACAAAACTCATATCTCCGCCCAAAACATTCACGAGCTGTGGTAACTCATCAATCCTATATTTTCTAAGAAACTTTCCTACTCTAGTTACTCTTGGATCATCTCCGCCTGATATTACAGGCCCTGTTTCGTCCTCAGCATCAGCCGCCATTGTACGGAATTTATATATTTTAAACACTTTATTATCAAAGGTAACCCTCTCTTGTGTATATAATATAGGACCCTTTGAGGTTCCCTTAACTGCTATAGCAGCAAACAACATTATTGGTGAGGAAAGTATACTTCCGGTAAAAGCAATTACTATATCAAAAATCCTTTTGAAAAACCTTTGCTCTATTGTTAAGCCTATTCCATCAATCATAAACGCTGGCATATCCTCAAATTGAACCATCCTAGCATTCAAAATTGATATTTCAAAAAGCTGAGGCACAATGTAGACAATTTTCTTATTTGTCATACAATAGGACATTATCTCCATCTTCAAGTCATTAGAAACGCCAGCGCAAATAAGCACCTCGCTAACCTCACGCATCTTATACTTTATGTCATTAAAATTTGTAGACGTTGTAACATGATTAACTTTTATATTCAAAACATCGGCAGAGAGTCTAACTTTGCCAACAACATGATCAATATCATCTGGCGTACCCACTATCATCATCTTCGCTCTTCCCGAAACCTTTTTACGAACCCATAAAATAAAGCCCTTCCAGCAAAGTAAAAGGACAAATTGAATAATAGGAGCAATAATAAGTACGCTTCTAGGAAATGAGAAGCCCTGCTTAAAATATGTGATTGCAACTGTAGTTATACCTAGAAGGAATACAACAAAAAATACTGAAATAACAGCGTCATAAAATGTCTTCCTGTAGAACTTTAAAAGGCCATAAATATCAAGGTAAACAAGGGCAGCAACTGTAATAAAAGGCATTGCCTCCATGTAGGGCGTAAAATTAAAGTCAGGCAGGCTAAAGTCAAACTTAATAAGGAAAGCCAGAACATAGGCTACATTTATAAGTAGTAAATCAACCAGCACTATAGCTACTTTATAAAATTTTTCAAATTGTTTCAGTCTAGTACCCATATTGACACCCCAAAATACTAGTTTTACTAAGAACCTTGCATAACTCCCTTAATTATCTAGTTGCTCTAATAACTGATGAGCATGTATTTTTGAAATTATAATAAAGTGATTATGTAAGATTCTGTCTATATTATAAAACATATTAGCTCATTAATCTACAAAATATATTATGATAAGGAAAACTTATATTTTTTAGGGCTTTGAGATTACTGATTTAACGTTGTAATTCATAGTTTTTTGCCATCTCGACTTTTTTATATATCTTTCTTCTTGAAAAACAATACCTGTACTTACAAAAAAAATATATTAGGGCAGCGATATGCTTAATGGTGATTTTTGATAAAATTTTACTTTTTGTCACTCTTTGTTCATAGTGAACTATTTTTACATATGGCAGAAATGAAACCTTGTAGCCATTTAGCCACATTCTAAGGCAATAGTCAACATCCTCAGGTCCATAGAAGATTTTGTCATCCAAAAGGCCTACTTTATCTACCGCACTCTTTCTAATTAACTGACATGCTCCAATTACATAATCCACCTCAAATGGATCACATGCAGCTATCTGCTTGGTATAATTCTCCGACTCAAGTATATCTTTCGCCCAATTAGTATCTATTCGCCTAAGTACCTTCATGTGCACCAATGGAAATCTCCTGCAGCTCTTTTGCGGTGTACCATCCGCAAATACAAGCTTTGGGGCACACAGACCAACTCTTCGATTTTCTTCCATGAAGGCTAGCATTGCTTTAACTGTATCACTATACATATATGTATCTATATCAAGAATCATAATGTACTCACCTACAGCCTTTGAAATTCCTTGGTTTCTGGCTGGGGCAACACCACGATTAACATTGTTTCTGATTAATATAGCTTCCGGAAATTCATTTTCCAAAATGCTTATGCTATCATCAGTTGAGCCATTATCTATTACTATTATTTCAGCTTCAATATCCTGGATGTTTTCCCTAACGGAGCTTAAACACTGTTTGATATGTTTACCGGAATTCCATGTTAAAATTATTATGGATAACTTCATTACGACCTACCCCTTAATTTTTCTCTTCCTTTATCGGATTAGATAAATCCATAACAACCATCCAAGAATACTTTTTCAAAAAAGGAAACCACTTGAATGCTGCCTTATCCAATCGTTCAAAAAAGCCTAAAATACTGTTAAATGCCTTTTTATTTTTAAAAGGTATAGCTAATAACGTGAAAAGACTAAAATAATGAAAATCAACAGTCCCAAAAAATTTATGGGCAAACCTTAAATCCTTTATAGACAGTGGATGCTCATCTTTTGTTCTCAAATGTGGTGTTAATGCCCTGAATAACCATATGAAAGGGTTATATTTGAGTGGTTCACAAAAAACTACATGCCCATCCGCTTTTAACACTCTAGAGATTTGACCGTAAGCTTTCTCTATGTTTAAATGATGCAAAATAGAATTACCATATATGAACTCAAAGTAGCTATCATTAAACCCCAGATCATGAGCATCCATAACATAAAACTTAAGGATGTCCTGAATGCCTATTTTGATAGCCTGTTCATTATTTTTTTCTACAGCTACATCTGATATATCAATGCCTGTAACATTATCAGATAGTTCTGCTATACTGAAAGCACTACAATTAACACCACACCCATATTCAAGTACGCTAGCATTTTTAGAATATGTATTGATTAATTTATTTATAAAATTAGTCTTTTGTCTGTCAATACTATAAAATCCTATAACTTCATCTCTGGGATTATTTTCGCTAAATATCTCGTTATGGTAACTCTTTTCTTGCTTTAATCTTTCGTTCATTTTACCCTCACTTAGTTAGCCAAGTCTATTGGTTACGGTAATTAAAATATATAATTATTTTCCTTTAAGTCTAGTCCGTAGCCACTTTTTCTCAAGTATATTCCAGATATACTCATCACTTACTTTCCTATTGTTCTGAATGTTTCTTCTTTTAACAAGTACTTCATTGAAATTCTTCAAAAAATCTATTTTTGCTTTTATAAAAGTTAATCCTTTACCCTTATATGTAAAATAAAACCCAGCTATTATCACGTATGCCAAGTGCCTAAAAAATGTTCTGTATATAAGCCTAGTCGGCATATTTTTAAAATACACATATTCTGCGTTCCGATGTCCATAAAATACATAAAAGTCGCTAAGTTTTCCCAAAGTCGAATTAATTTTATGATATACAATAGCCTCAGAAGAAAACTTGCATTTATAGCCTGCCAGCTGTGCTCTGAAACTCAAATCAGAGTCTTCATATGCGACAAAAAAGTCCTCATCAAGTAATCCTATTTCATCTAACATTTGCTTTTTATACATCGCTGCACCGGCGCATGCCCCAAATACATATTCATCTTTCATATATATCGAGGCATCATCCAAGTATCCTCGCTTAAACCCTGCTCCACATATTGAAAATCCATCACCGGCAGCATCTATGGAATCTCTATTATAGTATGATACTATCTTGGATGCACAAAACCCTAAATCCGGTTCAGACATCATACATTTATATAAGTTGTTTAGCCAATCCTTTTCAACGAGCGTATCGTTATTCAGAAGAACTATGTATTCTCCATTCGCTACTTTGATCCCCTCATTATTACCCTTGCAAAAACCATAATTTTGATTTAAGCAAACTAACTTAACCTGGGGATAATTATCCTTTATATAATCTTGTGAAGCGTCTTTAGAACCATTATCTACTACAATTACCTCAAAATCAGAAAGACTCTGAGATAAGACAGAATCCAAACAATCCTTCATGTGATGTTTGCCGTTCCAGTTTAATATTATAATAGATATAATTGTCCTCACTTATCCACCTCTATTCTTGTACTACTAATTTCATACTATTTGATTTTTCATTTGTATTAATATCTTTTAAAGTTAATTGATAAACTCGCCCTTTCTCATAAAGGTGTTTTTCAACTAAAGCCGTAACTAAATTACCATCTTCATGAACCGAACTTTGTATTTCAATATCATCTAAGAAAATTTTTGTATTTGGAGTGGCACCTTTGCACTTTACCCAAATAGCACTTTCACTATTCGGTTGTACATTAAATGGAATTCCCGCTTTTATCAATTCGGGGCCAAAGTTTTCTATAATTAATGGATTTTTTATTTTTTTCAATTTCATTTCTAAATTCTTGATTTCTTTTTCTCTATTAATTAAATCTTTTTCAAGCTCAACTATTTTATCTGACATATATTGATTAGTGTCTGGCCTTAAGCTATTTGAATAATCAATATATTTTTTTCTCAAAGTCCTATAAGCCTTTAAATCAATAGAACTGGTAACTTCAGCATTAATAATTTCGTTAAATAGTTCAAAAGCCCGCTTAATATATTTTTTACTGCTATTTATATTGCCTTCTATAGAATAATCAGTATTAATACTATATTTTGAACTATTTACTTTCTCCTTTAATGGTAAAAGGCAATCATCGCAGAAATCTTCATTTATAAAGCTTAAACAATTTGCTATAACTTCTTTTTTATTGTTTTTTATATCATCATAATTAACTCTTAATATCCTTTTACTACCAAAAGCTTTTTCAGCTAAAAAGCAGTCACTTACCAAACCCATCCAAGTTTTATAAGCCTGTTCCTCCAAGTAATCTTCCTGACCTAATGTAGAAAAATGCATTAAAGAATTTGCTACTTGCTTTGGGTTTCTTAGAATATGAATAAACTTGGCTTCCGGAAATAGTCTTAATAATGCATATACATAATGAGAATTTTCAGGTGTACCATCAACCCACCTGACCTTTGGATCTTTTGGCGATCTTATTAGTTCAATATTGGGGGTTCTTAGATGACTATACTTGGGTTTATATACATTTTTTATTAGTTCATCTTTATTAGATAGTATTAATTTATTTACGCTATCTCCAAAATAATTATAAAATTGCTTTTTACCTACCCTACTTAATCCTAAGCAAGATCTTTCGCCACATTTAATACCAATTTCATATTCATAATTTAAATCAACACTAAGCTTATATATAAAATGTGTTTCTTCTAGAGCTAGAATATTTGGATGTTGCCCTAAACTCCATGTCATTACACTAGTGGCAGAACGGTACGATCCTATAATAAATATCGGACTATTCATACAATATATTATCCTCACTAATTATTTAGTATTTACAAAAATCTTGTAACAATGTCAATAATAATAGATATACACCTTTTAACTCCTACTTGTTCCGTGTTTACCAATATATCCGGGTTTTTAGGCTCTTCATAAACAGAATCTATCCCTGTGAAATTTTTTATTTCACCAGCCAATGCTTTCTTATATAACCCCTTAGGATCTCTCTTTATACAAGTTTCAATGTCAGCCTTTACATATACCTCTATAAAAGCATCATTTCCAATACATTGTCTTGCAAATTCTCGCATTTTTCTATAAGGGGAAATTTGAGAAACTAAAACAATTAGACCCGCATCTTTAAATAATGCAGCAACCTCTGCAGTTCTACGTATATTCTCATTTCTATCCCCTTCAGAAAATCCTAAGTCAGAATTTAAACCATGTCTTAGGTTATCACCATCAAGCCTGTATACAGCTTTCCCCATGGACGTAATACTTTTTTCAACTTCTACCGCTAAAGTTGATTTACCCGAACCAGATAAACCTGTAAACCATATGACTAAGCCTTTTTGTCCCATTATGGCATATCTTTTATCATAGCTTATTTCCCCAGGGTGCCATAAAATATTTTCACTCATTTATTACTCCTGTTTATTTGTACTTTTATAGCTTATTTTAGGGTTTAAAAATAATACCCTTTTCCTGTAATATACTTATTATCTTATTAGTATCACTTTCCAAGGAGTTGATATCCTTTATGTGAATGTCACAGTTAATGTTTGTGTTTAATTTATCACCTACAAATATTACTTCTATTCTGTCATTACTAATTATAGTTTTTATTATCTCTAAATCGCCCTGTGTCAACCCAATAGCTGTTACTATTAAGATTACGCCTGCATCAAGCATTACATTTGCAATTTCAGCCATCCTATTAATATTTTCCTCATAGCGGCTATTAGTCATTATACCGTTGACAGTTAAGGTATACGCTACATTTCCGATACCAAGGAAATAAACTATTTTTCCTTTTTTAAATAGTTCTCTTTCTAATGCCTTAGCTAACGGCTTTTTGCCAGAATCTCGGTCACCAGTAATCAAAATTAATGTAGACCTTTGGCTATACATCTCTGCTCTTTGTTCAGGATTAATACTGCTATATTCCCATTTGTAATTTCTTATTGCCACTTTCTCACGGATATCGCTATGCTCATCCTGAAGGGCGTGTACAACAATTCCTCCTCCAGAAATCTCATAATTATCCACTATTACAAATCTGCTGGTTTGTGCTATATCATTTATCTCATCGAATGCAATAGACTTATCAAGCTTTAAAATACATTCAGCAACTGCATGCCTTTGAATAATTGAAGCATCTGAACGGTCAAGAGTTGAAGCATCTATAATCTTTAATATCTCATCCAGCCTGCATATGACCTTAGCCGTACCAAGCTTGATATAATATTCTTTTCCCTTTTGCATTGCTTCTTTACCAAGCCAAAATAAATTAACTTGTATCTTTGTTGAAACTTTTGGTTTAGTTTGGTCTATTTTAGATGCTAGTTCCCCCTTTTTAATATATATTTGCTCTGTTAGTGTAAAACCTGAAGCTATACCGGCAGTGGCAGAAAAATGTTTTTTTTCGTTAAAAGCTTCAATTGACTTTACTTTGCTTTTTTTACCGGAAGGATAAAACACAACTTCATCCCCGACACTAATTTTACCTGCTTCAATAGTTCCGGCAATAATTCTTCTGTCATCGCCTTCCTTTGTGAATTTATAAACGTCCTGCACTGGCATTCTAAAAGGCTTATCCAGCGGCAGCCTTTCCGATCTAAATTCTTCCAATGCTTCAAGTACTGTTTTACCCTTGTACCAAAGCATTTTATTTGACTTGTTAACAATATTTTCACCATAAAAACCACTTACAGGAATAAACATTGAAGGTTTAATATTTATTTTTTCGAGGAAACTCTTGTACTGCAATACAATCTCATTAAATTTCGATTTGTCATAATCAATTAAATCCATCTTATTAATCACAACGCAAATTTGTTTAATTCCTAACATAGAGAGTAAATATCCGTGCCTTCTCAAATTCTCTTGAATTCCTTCTTGTGCATCTATTACTAATAACGCTGCTTCTGCTCTCGAAGCACCCGTTACCATATTCTTCAAAAATTCCACATGCCCAGGTGCATCTATTATTATGTAATTCCTTTTTGCTGTCTTAAAAAAACATCTTGCAGAATCAATAGTAATCCCCTGATCCTGTTCATCTTTTAACGAATCTAACAGAAAAGCATATTCAAAAGGCCTAGCATTTCTTTTACATTTTTCCTTGACCTGTTCCAGTTTTCCCAAAGGCAATGAGTTTGTATCAGCAAGCATCCTGCCTATAATTGTACTCTTTCCATGGTCTACATGGCCAACAATTACAATATTCATATCTTCTTTTATGTATTGTATATTTATATCTTCCATTATCATGCTCCATTTTTAGTATAAGCTTCATATATAGTATTATATATTTACATGTATCCTTCTCTTCGCAGTCCTTCTAAACCTCCGCCATCCTCCTTGTCCTGTTCGCGGCCAGATCGTTCTGCTATATTAGAAAATTTCCCTGTTTTTAATTCTTCTATAATTTCATCTACATTAAGAGCACTAGATTCAACAGATGACGTACATGGCCAACAGCCAAGTGAACGATATCGTTTATTATCTCCATTATTAAAATATAATGAAACAACAGGAATACTTTCACACTTAATATACTCCCATATATCCAACTCTGTCCAATCAAGCAACGGATGTATTCTCACATGAGTTCCTGGTGCAAAGTCCGTTTTATATTGATTCCAAAACTCAGGTGGCTGTTCTCCTATATCCCAGTCACTATTCTTGTCTCTTGGTGAAAAGTACCTTTCTTTTGATCGGCTTCCTTCTTCATCTGCTCTAGCACCTACAATTACTCCGGTAAAGGCTTCAGTATTTTTATCGAGGACATATTTACCCAAAATATGATCAAATCTATATCTTGGCCAGGTTCCGTTCAGAGTATTAATAAGTGCATCTGTCTTCAAGTTTTTACAGCATTGCAGCCTTGTAGCATTTCCATCTGAAAATGTCAACTTCTTATTAATAGCAGCAGTATTTTCCCCATAAATCATGTCAAGCCTCCATTTAGCAGCTAACTTATCTCTATATTCAATCATTTCAGGAATTTTGAAATGTGTATCTATATGCACTAAAGAAAACGGTACATGCCCAAAAAAGGCTTTTCGTGTAAGCCATAATAGAACAGTACTATCTTTACCTATTGACCAAAGCATGCATAGGTTTTTAAACTCGCTGTACGCTTCACGGATTATATGTATACTTTTACTTTCAAGCTTGTCTAAATGTTTCATAATGCACTCTCGCTTTTTTGATTAGCTTCGATAAAATTTATTCTCTCTTCCTCTATTACTAGTGGCCTATTCATGATTCTAACATTTATATTCATTATATACTCTCCCATAAGGCCAATAAAAAAGAGCTGAATTGACCCGAACAAAAATACTCCAATTAGGATAGGCATTGTCCCTGCCGGAAACCTATCCCAAAAAATAAGTTTTAATATTAAGTAAATTATTGCTGCTACTATACTTAATCCAGATAGAAAAAAACCTCCAAAAGTAGCTAGTCTAAGACCTATCTTAGTATATGATGTAAATGAAAGCATCGCGGCATCATAAAGTCTATATAAATTATTACTAGTTTTTCCTGCTCTTCTCTTGGCCTGCACATATTGTAATTCCTTCCTTTTATAACCTAGTTCAGCAACAATGCCTCTTAAAAAAGGAGTGGGATCTTTTAAGTCTTTTAGTACCTGAATAAAGCTTTTATCATATAATCCAAACCCTGTAAAATGTTCTATCTGTTCAACATTACTCATACTCTTTATCATTTTATAGTAAACTGATCTTAAGAAATACATTATGCTATTTTCTTTGCTTTTACTTTTAATACAGCTAACTATTTTATAGCCATTCTCCCATTCTTCAACAAGCTTAGGTATCATTTCAACTGGGTCCTGGAAGTCAGCACACATTAAAATAGTACAGTCACCTTCCGTCTGACATAAGCCATAATAAGGAGAATTGAACTGTCCAAAGTTTTTAGCATTAAAAATCGCTTTTATTTTAGTGTTATTTCTACATAACTCCCGTAATAGCACCTTAGTATTATCTTTTGACTGATTATCAATAAATATCATTTCATAATCATATGTAGGTAAATATGTTACCATTTGATTTATGATTTCTTTACTCAATGGTACAACATTTTCCTGTTCATTATATGTTGGTACTAAGATACTAATTTTTTTCATTGTTAGACTCCCTTATATATGAAATTATTTTATTAATTCCTTCATTGAAAGATATCTGAGGAACCCAACCAGTTTCTTCTTTCAATTTAGTGTTATCTGGTTGTATAGAAACAATCCCAGTTGAAGGATACGGAATTGAACCAAAATTTAATTCACTACTAGAATTACATAATGACTTTATTTCTTCAATATACTCACGAAGCTTTCTTGTGTCATCACTTCCGAAATTATAAACTCCATCTTGGCACTCTTTTTCTATTAGTGCAATAATTCCTTTAATAGCATCATCTATATGCAAAAAATTCCACATCTGCTTAGCTTCTGTGAAATTACATATTTCATTATTCAACATCTTTTTGATTGTTGAGATTATCATTGTACCTTCATAATCATCTAAACCATATAAGCTAAAAAACCTTGGTTCTTTGAATGAAACATTATTTTTTTCACATATTTCATATGTATCTTCATAGAATTTTAATTTATATCGACCATATTCCGTTGTAGGCTTACAGCTGTGATATTCTGAGATTACTTCATTACATATTCCATACTCTGCTTGAGAACCTGCACTAATTATTGTTTTACACCCTAAATTAATAGCGGCATTTACCAATTCCATAGAATAATAATAGTTATTATATTGTAAAGACTCATTATCTCTGTCTAATCCTCTTGTTCCTTCCCATGCAAAATGAATTAGATAATCACAATCGGTGTCTATATATTGGTCTATCTCACTGTATTTAGCCATTTCAAGATTTATAAGATAGACATTTTTTAATTCTGATAATTTAAGTGCCTTTTGGGACATCTGCCTTACTATAGCATATATTTTATAATCATGCTTGGTAAGTTCATTAATCAAATGTCTCCCAATAAAACTCGTAGCTCCTGTAATAATAACCTTTTTCATTCAGTTCCTCTTAAATCTTTATTATTAAATCTCGAACTCTTCCAAATGTTTTAGTAATTGTCGGTCCATTAATGGCTCCTGATCATAAATTGGCTTATTATAAGCAAGCTTAGGGTATACATATGTATTATCCGACATTTCTACAATAATAAAAGCGGGATAATTATCTTGCATCACATCTTTTAAAAATGTCATGTCTTCTTTTGATGAAACAACATAAGTTCTTATTCCATATGCCTCAGCTATCTTTTTAAAATCAGGAACATTATATCCTTTTTCAGCTTTTGTCTGCATATAGTTACTTTCAAAATACATTTCTTGAAAATGTCTAATCATTCCTAGTGAACTATTGTTAAAAATCACTATCTTTATTGGTATTTGCGTTGTGGCAATAAAGTTTAGTTCTTGAATGTTCATTTGAATGCCGCCATCGCCGTTAAAAGAAATAACTTTCTTTCTACTTCCAAAATAAGCACCTATAGCAGCTGGCAACGAATATCCCATTGCACCGTGTCCACCTGAAAACAATACTTTTTGGCCATTCTTAAAACAAAAAGATTGTGCAATCCATACTTGATTTTGTCCTACATCTGTAGTGAGAATAATGTCATTGTCAAGAATCTCACTAAGTTTAGTGACTACTTTATTTCCTTCTTCCATGTCAATATTCTTTAAATTTTCTTTTAAATATCTACATTCTTTAAGCCAATTAGTATAACTTGGTAGTGGTAGTTGAAAATTACTATTTAATAAGCAACATAATAATTCTTTTAGATCGCAATGCAACTGAATCTCGTTTTCCTTTATCTTATTGTCAAATTCACAAGTATCAATATCGACCCTAATTAACTTTGCATTAACGCCAAAGCTATCTTTATTATTTCCCGTTTGCCTGCTGTCCAGTCTTGTACCAATAGTAATAATCAAATCACTTTTTGTTACTGCAAAATTAGCATACCTATGCCCATAAGCTCCAATAAATCCATAGTAATTCAGATCTTCAGTGCCTAAGCAATCTACAGCTATCATGCTACTTACAACAGGAATACCCAATTTTCTTATTAATTTTCTAAAAGAGTGCACTTCATCAGATGCATATATTCCTTTTCCTGCAATAATTAAAGGCCTTTTTGCTGTGCTAAGGAACTCTTGTATAAGCCTTACATATTTTTGAATAGTAACTTCATCAGCTATTTCAAAGCGACTTTCCTCTTTGTCTATATGTGACTTAGATACATCTATATCAGCTCTTTGTATATTCATAGGAATATCTAAAAGAACAGGACCCTTCCTTCCAGATATGGCAATATTATATGCCTTTTCTAGCTCAAAGCTGAGTGATTCAGCATTTTCAATTTTAACTGCGTATTTAGTTATGGGTTCCACTATTTTTACGACATCCATCTCTTGGAATCCTTTTTGTCTTACTCTCAGATCTCCTTTTTGCTCATACGTATTCACTTGACCAGTAATAAAAATAGTAGGTATAGAATCAAAGTAAGCATTTGCGATACCCGTAACTAAATTTGTTGCACCAGGACCGCTGGTTGCATATGCAACTCCCACTTTACCAGAAGCTTGAGCATACCCACAAGCTGCAAATGCTGCAGCCTGCTCATGATAAGTAGTATGGGCGGTTATTGATGAACTAAATTTATCAAAAGAGTCCATTAAATGAGTTACCATTCCACCCGGATAACCAAAGACATCAGTAATGTTTTTATTAATTAAAAATGATACAATATAATCACTAGCTTTCATATAATTCCTCCTTCACTTAAATGCCCAAAATTTATTTAATAAAAAATTAAGGGGTATCGTTATTATTAAATTAATAATTGGAGCAATTAACTCTGATATCCTTAAAGTATTTACCATGAAATAAAGCAGTACGCTACCAAGTATAAATGTACCTCCATATGCTAAAAAAGTTTTAGCTAAAGGTAAAATATTACTTCCGCTCTTTTTATTAAACACATACTTATTATTCCAGTAGTATGAGTTTAGAACACTTACTATAAAACCAACTGTGTTTCCAATTAAGTATAAATCTTTACTGATAAACACAAATATATAATATATTAATAAAGAAATAGCAGTATTAGAAAGACCTACCAGTCCAAACTTAATAAATTGGACTATTAATTTTGAAAATTCACCTTCATATGACTTATTGAAAAACGAAAATGCCTTCACTATTTTACCGCATCCTTTATTATTTTTATCATATAATCCAGCATATCATTAGTCATACCTGGGTATACACCAACCCAGAAGGTATCATTCATAATTCTATCTGTATTTTCTAACTCACCAACAACCCTAAATCCTTCCCCACTTTTTCTCATTTCATCAAAACAAGGATGTTTTAGTAGATTACCTGCGAATAACGTTCTTGTTTGAATTCCTTTTCTTTCAATAAATTGCACTACTTCTCTTCTGTCAAGACCTTCAACACATGTTATTAAAAATCCAAACCAGCTCGGGTCTGAGTTAGGACAAGGTTCAGGAAGTATGAGCTTATCGCTAACTTCAAGTAGCCCTTCTTTCAGCCTTTTGAAGTTTTGTTTCCTTTTTTCAACAAACGTTGGGAACTTTTTTAACTGAGCACAACCAATTGCAGCTTGCATATCGGTTGCTTTTAAATTATATCCAAAATGAGAATATACATATTTATGATCGTACCCTAGTGGCAATTCTCCATACTGTTTATCAAAACGATGCTGACAAACATTATCCATTCCCGACGGGCAAACACAATCTCTTCCCCAATCCCTGAAGGAACGAATAATTTTATGAAGCAGCGAATTATTAGTATATACTGCACCACCTTCTCCCATTGTCATATGATGAGGTGGGTAAAAACTGCTTGTTCCAATATCTCCAATAGTACCAGTCAACTTAGTTTCCCCGTTTATTGAATAGGTAGAACCTAAAGCATCACAATTGTCTTCAACCAGCCAAAGATTATTTTCATCGCAAAAATCTTTGACAGCTTTTAAGTCAAACGGATTTCCCAAAGTATGTGCAATCATTACTGCCTTTGTCTTACTTGATAAAGCTTCTTTTAATTTAGCTACATTTATATTGTATTGAGGGATTGTTAAATCTACAAATACAGGTATTGCGCCAAATTGAATAATAGGAGTTACTGTAGTAGGAAACCCAGCTGCAACTGTTATAACTTCATCTCCTCGTTTAATAGCTCTGCTTCCCAGTAAAGGAGAAGTTAACGCCATGAACGCAATTAAATTTGCACTTGATCCTGAATTTACCAAGCTACAATGCTTGATACCAAGATACTTGGCAAATTCCGTTTCAAACTGATCCGTATACCTACCTGCAGTAAGCCAGAATTCTAAAGAGCTATCAACCAAATTAACCATTTCTTCACTATCATAAACTCTGGAGGCATACGTAATCCTGTCTCCCTCTTCAAACGGCTTCTTTATATTATGATAAGTATTACAGTACTGTTGTACCATGTTAAGGACTTCCTGACGCGCCTGTTTCTCAGACATATTTTTAAACATACATTTTTCTCTCCTCATAATTAAAAACTTCCTGAATCTGGTCTTCCATTATCTTATTTACATCTTTATTAGCAAGATACATTTTACTCCATTCGACTGTCTTTTCTACTGCAGTCTCAATATTCCATCTTGGTTTCCATCCCAAAACCTTCTTAATT
>Ga0123336_10000968_pt1 | contig 27319 bp, 25 predicted proteins | sample SSSSmetaG_FD_96466 | JGI IMG/M metagenome (GOLD analysis project Ga0123336, IMG submission 96466) | Glacier valley bacterial and archeal communities from Borup Fiord, Nunavut, Canada, to study Microbial Dark Matter (Phase II) - ​SSSS metaG | ecosystem: Environmental > Aquatic > Freshwater > Ice...
AGTTCCACCCGTGCCGCCAGTTCCACCCGTGCCGCCAGTCCCGCCCGTGCCTCCGCCCCCGCCCGTGCCTCCAGTTCCACCCGTGCCGCCGCTCCCACCATGCGCGAGGTCAGGATTGCTGCCGCGGGTGTCCGGATCGGTTTCATCGTCGAGGCTGCCCATCGAGATGCGTCCATCGCCCACGCAGGCTGCAAGCCCGAGTGCTGCCAGACCGGCGCCGGCATGGGCGCAAAACCGACGGCGCGTGAGACCCGAAGGCGGGATGAGTCGATCCATGTACCCTGGCCTAGCAAACCAGGGTCCAAGTCTGCGGACGCGGTCGACCAAGGTCAGCTTGGCACGGCGAACGCAGGTCTCCTCGATGTTCGAGGTGCGCGCAGGCGGCCCAGGTGCGCAACGATCGTACGGTGCGCAGCGAAGGGACAACAATACCGTCCGGCTGAGGGGGACAGTCCCACGGTCCAAAACCCGTGTGTGCACACGGGGGTGGGCAATTTTTGCCTACTCGCGCGGAGCCAGATCTTCGATGCGGCGAAGGTGCTCGCCAGGTCCCAGCTCGAGGACCACCGTGCGCTTGATGCCGAGTGGCGGGTTCTCGAGCTCGATGGTGTGACGCCCGGGCTTGAGCGCCACCGCGAGCAGTGGGGTCTCGCCTGACGCCACACCGTCGATGCGCACCGTCGCCCACGGCACGGCGTTCAGGTCGAGGTGGGCCATCGCCACAGGCACGATGCTGTCGGTTTTCGCGGCGTGTCGGGTGCTGCTCGTCGGAGCGACGGGCGCGACTTTGGGGAGTGGCACAGTCGGCGTCGGGACGCTCGACACCGTTGGCACCGTCGCGGCCGGCGGCACCGCCACCGCTGGCACCGGCAGCTCCGCCGCGACGCCCGGCGCGACTGCCAGCTTGGCCCCAGCCAGCTTGGCCCACGCCGCCACCCCCCCGACGAGGGCCAAGGTCGCCGCCAGCGCCGCCAGTCCGAGGCGGGCTCGCCGGCTGGCCCACAGCGGCGGCTCGATCTTCGGTCGACCGGCAGTGTGGGTCGCCGTCGCTGTGGCGGTCGGAGCCAGCTCTCCGCGTGCTTCGCGCACCACGTGCAGCCGGGCCGCCATCTCGCGGCGTCCCTCCGAGCGCGCGCCTGCTTCTTGATCGAGGAGCGTGCCGAGCGCGCGGCCCATCTCCGCCGCACCGGCGAAGCGGGCCGCAGGTGACGGCGCCAGCGCCCGCGACAGCACCTGCCCTAGGCCCGGCGAGACGCCGTCGAGCACGGGAACCAATCCAGCCCGCGTATGCCGATCGAGCTCGGCGCCCTCGCCGACATACCCTGCCGTCGCCGTCGCCGATTCGAAAAGCACCAGCGCCAGGGCGTACAGATCGGCTCTTCCGTCGAAGCTCTCGCCGCGCGCCTGCTCGGGCGCAAGATAGCGTCGCGTTCCACCGCGGCCGCGTGCCGCGAAGCGGGCCATGCCAAAGTCGCCGAGCAGCGCGTGGCCCTCGTCGGTGAGCAGGATGTTCACGGGCGTCACGTCGCCGTGCACCAGGGCGGCGCCGCCGCGATCACGCCGGCCGTGCACCGAGGCGAGTGCGTCGCAGATCTCGGCACCGACGAGCGCGCAGGCCTGCCAGCCCAGCGCCACACGTCCCGGTCCGGCGATCGCTGCGAGCGGTCCGCCGCGCACCCACTCCATGACCAGGTAAAGCTGGCCCTCGCTCTCCCCGAACTCGAATACTGGAACGATGTGCGGATGGGCCAGCGACACCGCCACGCGTGCCTCCTCCGCGAAGCGCGCCCGCGCCTCGGGCTCGGCGGCACGCTCGGGTCGCAGGCGCTTGACGACCACCAGCTTCTGCACGCGCGCCGCGCCCCGGCCCCGCGCCAGGTAGACCTCCGCGGTGCCGCCCTCGCCGAGCTTGGCGACGAGCTCGTACCGACCCACATGCATGCTGGAAGACTAGCACCAGTGTGACGCACAGGATGTGTGCTCAGGAGAAGACGCTTGACCGTTCGGCGGGCGGCGAAGATGCTGCGGCCAAGTGGCCGCTGCCTTCCACCTCGCGCTCGCGCTCGTGCTCGTCGCCGCACCCCTTGCCGAGGCGCAGGCCGCGGAGTCTGTCGCAGTATTGCTCTCTGGCCGCGCCGACGCCAGCGGTCCCGAGGCGATCCTGTCGGGGTGGGCCGAGCGGCGTGCGCTGCCGGTCCTGCGCGAGGCGGTTGCGTCCACCCCAGTCCCGTCGGTGCGTGCACGGATGGAGGGTGCGCGTATCGCCTACCGGGCACTGCAGATCCCAGACGCGCTCCAGGCGCTCGAGGCCGTGGCGGTCGAGGCAGCGGCCAGCGGTGCGGCCGGGCTGGGGCGCGGCGATCTGGTCGACGCGGCGCTGCTCGGCGCCGCCTGTCATCTGCTGCACGGCGACGAGACAGCGGCCTGGGACGGCGCGTTGGCGGCAGTGGCGCTGGCGCCCGATCGGCCGCTCGATCCGGCTGCCTGGCCGCCGCGGCTCGTGGCGGAGGTCAAGCGTGCCGAGGTCGCCAGTGTCGCCACCTCGGCGGTGTTTTGGGCAGTGAGCGTCTTGCCGGCCGACGCCGAGCTGTTCGTCGATGGAGAGCCGGCGGGCCGCGGAGCTTCGACGCTGCGCCTGCGCCCGGGTCGGCACTACGTCCGAGCCGAGCGAGCCGGCTTTGCCCCGGCGGGACACGCCGTGGCCCTGGCCCCTGGCCGCAGCGAGGACGCGCTGCAGCTGGTGCCGCTGGCGCCGCCGACGCCCCGGGCGCTGTGGGCGCGGGCGACGGTGGGTGGTGCCAGGCGCGCGCTGGCCGCGTGGGTGTCTGCCGGCGCCGACGGTGAGCCGCTCTTTCATCTGGCGCTCGTCGACGAGCAAGGGCTGGGCGCCGAGGCCACCGTGCCCATCGGCCCTGGCCTCGTGCCAGCGGAGATCGAGGCTGCGGCGGATCGACTGTTGCCGGTCAAGACCGTCGCGTTTCGCGCGCCCCGGCCGATCGACACCGACGGGCCGCGCCGTCGTCGGCTGGCCTGGGGGCTCGGGCTCGGCATCGGTGCCGCGGCCATCCTGGCCGTCGGGCTCGGCGTGGGGCTCGGCCTTGGCGGGCCGGGGTTCAACGCCCATGTCGATCTGGGGCCGGCACGATGAGCCGCGCCGCGCTGGTGGTGATGTTGCTCCACTGCCTCGGCTGCGACGGCAAGGGACATCTCGAAGCGCGTCTCCGTGTCGCGGCGGGCACGCACCCGCTGGCCGGCGCCGACACCGTCTCGCTCCTGGTCGCTGGTCCCGATGGTGCACCGCTGGGCGCCAGTCGCGTGGCCGCGTCCAGCGACGGCATCAGCGTCTCTTCGCCCGTGATCTCCGGTCCGCTCACGCTCACCGTCGAGGCCAGCCGCGGCGCCGATGTCCTTGCGCGCGGGCAATCGTGCGCGTCGCCAGCACCTGCGGTCGGAGCCAGGCTCACCGTCGACGTTCCGTTGCAGCTCGTCGGTTCGTTCGCACCCGCAGCCGAGTCACCAGCGGCCGCGGATGGCGCCGCGCTGCTGGCGCTTTCCGAGCAACTGTTTCTCGTCGGTGGCACCTTTGCAACCGGCGCGGTCTCCGCGCAAAGCCAGAGCTATGCCCCCGGCGCCGGCCGATTCACCAACGGGCCGTCGCTCGGTCATCCCACCACCCACGCGCTGGTGATGCCTCTCTCCGACGGCACTGCGCTGGTTCTCGGCGGTGGCTCGGCGCGTTCCCTGGGGGTTGCGCGCTATGCCCAAGGTGAGCTCATCGACGCCGCCGCCGCGTTCCCCGGCGACTGGCAGGATGGCGCTGCCGTGATGCTCAACGGCCAGGTGCTGTGCGCGGGGGGACGGGTCGCGACCGGGCTCAGCGACGGTGTCTGGCTCCTCCTCGGCGACGGCAGCGCAGCCGACGCGCAGGCGCCGTTGCCCTCGGCGCGTGCCGGGCTCACGCTCACCGCGGTGGGCCTCGACGGCGCGTTGGCCGCGGGTGGCCTCGATAGCGGCGGTGCCCGTACCGACCTCTACCTGTTCGAAAGCAAGGCCTTCGTGCCGTTCGGCGCCGCGCTTTCCACCCCGCGACATCACCACACGGCCACCCTCCTTACCGACGGGACGGTGCTCGTCGCTGGCGGCTTCGATGGCGCCGGCGTACCGCTGGCCAGCGTGGAGCGTGTCGACCCCGTACGCCGCGTGGTCGTCGCTGGCGGACCACTCAGCACCGCAAGGGGCGGCCACGCCGCCATGCTGCTCGCTGACGGACGGGTTCTCCTCGTCGGTGGCGTCGGTGCCGGCGGTGAGCCGCTGGCCGAAGCCGAGCTCTGGGATCCGAGCTTCGGGGGCGAAGGGGGCGGGCTGCCCACAGGCTCCATGACCAGCGCGCGCGCGACACCGTCGCTGGCCCGGTTGTGCGACGGCACGATCTTGGTGGCAGGCGGCGCGCCGACGGTCGAGGCCTACCGGCGCTGAGCGCTACTCTTCGCCGAGCCCGTGTTTCTTGAGCTTGTAGAGCAGGGCGCGACGGGAGATGCCGAGGCGTCGTGCGGCGTGGGTGCGATTGCCGGCGGTGGCACGCAAGGCTTCGACGACGTTGAGGCGCTCGAGCTCGTCGATCTGCGCTGGCAGCTCCCCTCGTGGAGGCTGGGATGGCTCCTCGACGCCGAAGCGCTCCGGCAGGTGCTCGACGCGGAGCATCCCGTCGTCGGCCAACACCAGCGCCCGCTCGATCACGTTGCGCAGCTCGCGCACGTTGCCCGGCCAGGGATAGCGAGCGAGCGCCGCCACGAATGCTGGGCTCAGCGACGGGTTTGGCCGCCCCATGCGCGCGGCGCCCTTGCGCGCGAAGGAGGTGGCCAGCGGTAGCAGATCGCGCGGACGTTCGCGCAGCGGTGGCACGCTGATCACGAACGGGCTCAGCCGGAAATACAGATCCTGCCGAAACGTTCCCCGGCTCACCTCGGCCTCGAGGTCGCGGTTGGTCGCCGCCAAGAAGCGCACATCGACCTCGATCTCCTCGGTGCCACCGACGCGGCTGACGAGGCGCTGCTCGAGGACGCGCAAGAGCTTGGCCTGCGCTGGCAACGGCAGCTCGCCCACCTCGTCGAGGAGCAACGTCCCATTGCTGGCGCTCTCGATGTGGCCGATGCGGCGCCGGTCGGCCCCGGTGAAGGCGCCGCGCTCGTGCCCAAACAGCTCGGCCTCCACCAGCGACGGCGGCAACGCCGCGCAGTTGAGGCGAACCAGCGGGCCGTCGCGACGCGGACCGGCGCGATGAATCTCCGCGGCGACCAGCTCCTTGCCGACACCCGTTTCGCCGAGAATGAGCACGGTCAGGTTGCTCTGAGCGGCGCGTCGAGCCAGCTCGAACACTTTCTCCATCGCGGGATCGGCGACGATAAACGGTATCTCCACCACCGCGCCCGCGTCGCCGAGCTGGAGGGCTGCGGCGAGCAGTTGGTCGGGCGCCGATCCGTCCTCGGGAATGGTGGCCCAGCCGGCCTTTGCCACCACGCGATGCTCCTCGGCCAGACGGGTGAGCTCGGCGGCGGTCGCGGCGGTGCGCGCTCGCGCCGTCTCGGGCATCACCACCAAGCATACCCCCGGGGCCCACTCTCCGACGAGCTCGATACGCCCAAGCCGCGCAGCGATGGCCCGCGCCGCGGCGTGGATTGCGGGTGCTTCCCCGTCGAGCCGCAGCGCGACGAGCCCGAGCGGCCGCTTGAACCGCACCGCGCGCTCAACCTCTTCGTGCAACCGCTCGGACAGCTCGCCCTCCCTGAGCACGCGCTCGCGCGCCTTCTCACCGCCGCAGACCAGCACCCGCACCGGGCCAGCAGACAGCTCGTCACCCGCGGCGATGGCCCGTTCTCCGTCGAGCGGGCGGCCGTTCAGCAGGGTGCCGTTGCGGCTGCCCAGATCGCGCGCGAACAGCGTGCCGTCATGCCAGCGTACCAACAAGTGCCGTCGCGAGACGCGATCGTCATCGGCCACCACGGTGCATTCGGGGGCCCGTCCGACGCTGACCTCGTCGTGATCGCGTACCTCGATGAGCCGCACCAGCGCACCGTGTCGAACGAGCACGCAGGTCTCGGTCGCAAGGGAGGAGGCGCCGTCATCCTCTCTGGTCTCGTTTTCAGCCACGGAGGAATCTTGCACGGTTCCGTGCTACGAGAGAAGGATGCTGTCCGTCGCTATGCGTCTGGCACCTCTGTGCGCACTCTTGGCATGCCAGTCTCCGTCGCTGGTGACAGGGCGGGGCGTCGTGTTGCAGAGTGTGCTCGGCCCTGCAGGCTCGGCGCGTGTCGATGTGGCGGTTGCGCAAGCGTCGTTGTTCATCGGCTCCGCACACGTGGTCTCCGATCGCGGTGCCGCTGACCCACGGGCCACGGCGAACGCGGTGATGCTCCCGGCCGCTGGCAGCGTCGAGTCGGTGCTCGCCGAGGCGCCGCCCGGCCTGTACTCGGCGGTGGTCCTCGACCTCGGCGACGGCGTTCATCCCGGCGTCGAGATCTTCGGCAGCTTCAACGGCGCGCCGCTCAACGTGATGTTGCAGGCCTCTGGTATCGTGGTCCGCTGCAGCCCCGCGGTGCGCCTCGAGCCGGGTGGCACCGTGCAGCTCTCGCTCGGTGCGCTCTCCGATGGATGGCTCGACAGCGTGGACCTTCAGCATGCCGTCTCCGACGGCGACGAGCGTGGCCTGTTGATCGACGCCGATGACAATGCTGCCCTCGCCCCCATCATCCTCAGCCGCGTCGCCGCCTCGTTCTCGCTCGACTGCCGCTGATCAAAAGCGCGACCAGCACCAGCAGCACCAGGCCCGTCAGCGACGGGGTACGACCATTCCCGAACCCGCACCCTGAAGACACCGCCGGCAACGCGTCGCCGCCGGCCTCGGCGATCGGCACCGCAGCCTCGACCACGTCGTCTCCGATCGGATCCTGATCCACTGCCACCGTCCCTTCGCCACCGTTGCCGTCGACGGCAGCGACATACAACGTCAAAGAACCGGTGCCGGCCGTCGGCGCGGTCCACGAGAAGCTCCATTGCCTGGCGCCGTTACGGGTCACCACCCGCGGCGTGGTGGCGTCGTGGGGGCGGTTGGCAAACACCGCATCGCCTCCCGGCGCAATCAGGGTCTCATCGTGGCTGGGATCGGGCGCTGGGCACTTGCCAGCGACGGGCGGGACCTGGCAGAAGCCCGTGGTGAGCGGCTTTTGACCATGGTCGATTTCGAGGGCAAAGGCGTTGTTGTTGCACTGCCGATACGTGCCGGTGGCGCTGGGACCACCGGGCTCGGTGCAGGTGGGACCAGTGAAGTCGAGCCCCGCACCCTCGTCGAGAAGCTCGACCTGGAGGGTATAGGTCTGGCCGGGGACATAGCCGGTGTCGAAGATCGTCGGGTCACTCGCGCCGATGCGCAGCCGCACCGTGCCGGGCGCTTCGACGTGACACGCGCGGCAGGTGAGGCTGGAGAAGCGCGGCGCCCCAGTGAAATAGATTCCTTCGGTGGCAGCGCCGACGGTGGCAGCGTGTGGGAATGCCGCATCGTCGAAGAACGAAGCGGGATCCACGAATGCCGTCGCTGGCGAGGCTGCCAGCAGAGCCACCACGAAACCGAGTCGTGCCGTTCGCTCAGAGCGCAAAACCGACCTCCAGCACGCCGTCTGCCCATTGGTCGACGGCTTGTTTGGCGAATCTGGCCCCCGAGCCAGCGAAGCTGATCACCGTCGGTGAATAGCGGCCACTCAGGCGTAGCCACAGCCACGCGGTGGGCCGCGCCGTGAGGCCGGCCTCGAGATCGACAGCGACGCCGCCGGCACGGCCATACTGGGTCTCACTGGTGAGCGCACCGCCGCTGATCATGCCGAGCACGGCGGCGCGGAGGCCCAGCGACAAGCGCGGTGTGCCGAGGGTGTGCTCCCAGCCAAGGCCCGCGCCGAGCAGGTCGAGGCTGGTGTTGGGCACGCCGAGAGCGGCGTCGTCGAACACCCAGGACAGCTCCTGGAAGGTGGCCTCGATGGTGAGGGTGCCGCCGCGTGCCTCTTTGCCGAGCGGGATGCGGGACACGAGCTGCGCCTGCCAGCGCGAGCCGTGGGCCGTGGTCGCAACCTGGGCCGGCCCACCGACGGCGCCGACGCCGAAAACGTGCTCGTACATGCCGGCAAAACCGATGGTGGCCAGCACTGGGTGCCGAGCGACCCACTCCGGCGTCAGCGCGAAGGGAAACACGGCGCCGTCGACGCGGACGCCGAAAGCGGCGCCTCCGCCGTAGCTGAGCGCCGCCGCGGAGTCGAAGCGCAACGAGCGGCTGATCACTGCCGGACCGACGCCGGCATAGACACTGCGCGCAGCCCATTGCGCGCTCGTCGCTGGCGCAGCCCGGTCGACGATGGCCGCATCGGCGTTGGCGTCGGCGTTGGCGTGCGGATCGGGCGTGTCGTCATCGTCGCTGTCGGGAAGCTTTGGCTGCGGCGTGGGCTTGGCGCCGGCCGCGAGCAGCTCTGGCGGCGACGGAAAGCCCGGCCGGATGCGATCAAAGGCCCGCACCAGCGTCGAGCCGACCTTCTCGCGGAGCCCAGGCAAGGTCCAGCCGACGAGCGGGAAGCGGAAGCGGGCCGCGATGTCGCCGGTCTTGCCGTCGCGGACGACGATGAGGAGGCGTGCGGTGGCACTTCCGTCGTCGACCACCGCACCGACGATGACCACATCGGCATGGATGCGCGTGGCCACCTTGGCCACCTCCGCCGGCGTGGGTCCAGGCGCATCCAGGTCCTGCGCAGCGCGTTGGTAGGCGCTCGAGGACACTCGACTATACAAGTCCGCGAGATCGCCCTCGATCTGGCGAGCGAAGCGGTCGCCGCCGGGACCGCGGATCTCGAGCACGACGAACGAACGGACCTCGGCGTGCACCATCCCTCCGCAGAGCAGCAAGGCAACCGCGATGGTCAGCTTGGCAAGCCGCTGGCTGGCGGCTCGCCGCATGGAAAGCATGGACATGCCGCCGTACTCTGCACACCGCGTGCCGGTCGCCCGGCACATGTTCAAGGTCCATGTCCTACGGACCTGAGGGGAACGAAGTGCTCGGTCCCGGAATCGAACCAGGGACACGCGGATTTTCAATCCGCTGCTCTACCAGCTGAGCTAACCGAGCGGCCGAACTGACGGCGGCATCGGATGTACCCGAATGGGCGCGGGGCGTCAAGGTCGTCGAGGCGTCAGAAGATGAATTGGCCATTCGAAGTGCGGCGCGACTTGGAGATAGAGCGTCAGGTCCCAGTGTGAGAGCTCGGCGAGGGTCGCCAGGTTGCTGAGGCTGAAGCCAGAAGGCCAGTGTTTGAGGACCTCTGGACGGAGCACGACGGGCAGCTCGATGTGGGTCACGCGGCGCTCGCCGGCCGGCACCGACAGCGGCGACAGCCGGGCCTCGGCGAGGTCGATGGCGTCGAAACGGACGATGAGCCGATTGCGCTCCACGTCGACGTCGAACGTGGTCGGATTCTCGATGTCGACATCGGCGCGCAGGCCCAGCTTGACCTCTTTCCAGTTGAGCTCGGACCACTTGGGCAGATCGATGTGCAGCGACGACGGTACCAGCGTGTAGTGGCACTTGAGCAGCTGGCTCTTGTGGTGCAATGACATCGCCACCGACGAGAAGGCAAAGACATTGACGGCAAACACGCCAAGCAAGGTGGCCCAGCCCAACAGGCGCGCAGCGACGGAAGCACGCGGAGTTTGCAGGGCGACCGGCAAGAGACGCGAGCCCAGCCAGGTGCCGGCAACGGCGGCCCAGGCGATGCTCAACACGTTGACCGCACCCAGCACACCGAGCGTGCGCCACAGTGGCCAACCCACCTGCGTCGCTACCCATTTGCCGACGAGGATGGGCGGCAGGCTGAACAGCGCGCCAAAGGCCAACGCCGCCAGCGGCCGACGCACCAGCACCTTGGCGATGGTGCCGTAGCGCAGCCGATGCCGCTGCAAGATTGGCGAGATGAAGTTCATGGCATAGGACACGAACAGCACCAGATAGCTCAGCACCGTCGCCCACTGACGCCGCGTCGGGTCGGGCGGATAGCCTACCCAGAACACCGTCATCTGCGACGCCACCAGCGCCAGCACCAGCACCAGCTCCTCCCAGGCCTGGAACGGCAGCGAAAACTCGGTGGTGGGCCCAGTGCTCAACTCGAGCTGTTTCTCGACGGCAATCGAGAGCCGCTCTTTGACCCGGAACAAGAGCAGCGCCAACAGACCCAGGCTGGCGCTGACCGCAGCATTGACCAACACCGCGCGCACCTGGTTCTCGAAGAAGCGCTCGATGAGCTGTTCAGCGACGAGCCGCCAGCTCTCCGGAAACAGATACGCCGCCAGTAGCGCGAGGGCATCGCCGCGATGACGTAGCACCAGCCAGCCGCCGAGGCCAAGGACGCCAGCGGCCAGCAGCAGATACACCACGAACAGCCCCAAGGCGCGGCCCCGCAGCCTCAAGAGGGTCAGAGGCCCAGCAATCACCGCATGCCACACCTCGGTCACCCTTCTACAATGCCCCAGGCGGCGGGCGCATTCCCGCCGTCAGCACATACCGATTTGGCCTCACTTCTGTATCATACCGACCCCATGGGACTTCTCAGCGATCTCACTGTCGATCCGTACGGCTCCACCGACGATGCCGCGCCGCTCTACGACCTCATGTCGGCGATGAGCAGCGTCGACGGCAGCGTCGACGGCGGCGAGCTGGCGGTCATCGCCGCGCTGCACAAAACCTTGCCGCAGCTGCAGGCCCCGAGCGTGCACGGCAACCGTCCTCCGGAGTCGAGTCGCAAGCGTCTCTTGGTCGCCCTCGGCAAGCTCGAATCGTTGCCTCTCCGTCGCCAATGCTTCGTGGTGGCAGTCGAAGTGGCCCTGGCTTCAGGCGGCGCGCACCACGCCGAAGACGCCTACCTCGAAGAGGTCCGTGCCGCGCTCCGCATCGACGACGCCTTCGCCCGCCAGACCATCGAAGTCATCGCCACCAAATACGCCTGCGCCAAAACGGCCGGCTGATCAGGGCTGGATGGTGAAAGGTCTGCTGACGGGGTAGTTGCTCTTGTCGTCGACGGCATAGAGTCGGATGGAAGCTGCCCCAGTGCCGGGCGGAATGACGACCGAGGTGGCGGCCAAGGCGCCGTTGCCGTCGCTGGTGGCACTGGCGAGCGCCGTGCCGGTCGGCGTACCGAGGTGAATGATGACCCTCGCCGTCGCCGCGAAGTTGGCGCCGCTGATGGAGACGGTGTCACCGGCCTTGGCCGATGTCGGGGTCACCGTGAACAGCGGGCCGTAGGCTTCGGCGGTGGTGACGTAGCCTTGCAGGTTGCTGCCCCCCACGGCGTAGATGCGGCCGTCCACACCGACGGCAGCGCCAAAGGCCCAGCGCGTGCTCAGCATCGACGCCACCGCCTGCCAGCGCGGCGTCTTCTGCGCCACCGCGTAGGCCTCGACACTGCGGAACACTGTTCCGCCAGCGGGGTCGGCGCCGCCGAGCGCATAGACGCGTCCGTCGGGCCCAGTGACTGCGGCGTGCCACTCACGGATCTGGCGCATGGGCCCTTCGGGGCTCCAGCCGGCGTCGCCCGGGCTCCATGATTCGACGCTGTTCGTTGCACTCACTCCGTCGGTGCCGCCACACACGTAGATCCGGCCAGCGACGTTGACCGCACCGAACAGATAGCGTTTGCGCCCCATCGACGGCAACGTGGTGTCGTAGTTGTTGTTGGTGCCATCGAAGGACAAGACCTGCGCCTGAAACGCTTGGGCCGGCGCGCCCTGTGCCTGATAAAGGCCGCCGAGGAGGTGGCCATCTCGTACTCGACGATGGCCTCGGCGAATTTGCGCTTGGCGAACAGTTGATCGCCCGCCACGGAGTGGGAGCGCGCCAGCTCGAGGCGCTCCATGTCTTGGTTTTGTGGCTCAGGTCGCTTGGCGTCAGCGACGGATAACAGCGCGCAACAGAGCGCTGCCGGTAGGAGCATACGGAGGTGCATATAGATCGAGGGTAAAACGAAAGAACTACGGAAGGGACTACGGAAGCGCCAACACAGGCGCTTCTGGGGGCTGGCCGCTACTGATTCTTGAGGGCGAGACCGGGTCCGACAAAGACCACGAGCACCATCGTCCACGTCAAACGCAAGACAGTGCCTAGCATCGTCTCGTCGCTTACAATCGCCTGAGTGGAAAGGTTCTCGTTCATGGGAAGGCTCCTTGCTAACCCTTGGGGTCTTCGATGGTTACGCGCTACGTCTTAGATTGTGACAAACGCGTGACGCTCGCAAGGAGTTTTTGCAACGAACAAGCGAAAATCGTGCGGCGGGGGTTGCTAGGACCAGATGTAGCAACGATTACGTGAATAACGGCAATGTTTTGCGGCGATGTTGTCGCCCTACTTCAGGGCGGCGTCGAGCGCCGCGCGCAGCTCGGCATCCTCGGGCTTGGTGCTCGACGGAAACGCCTTCTTCACCTGGCCGTCCTTGCCGACGACATACTTGTGAAAGTTCCACTTCGGCTCACCGCCACCCTCGGCGGCGAGGAGCTTGTAGACCGGCGATTGCGCGTCGCCCTTGGTCTTTACCTTGCTGAACATGGGGAAGGTCACGTTGTACTTCGTCGAGCAGAACGTCTTGATCTCCTGCTCGGTGCCCGGCTCTTGGCCGCCGAAGTCATTCGACGGAAAGCCAAGCAGCACGACGCCCTTGGCTTTGTAGTCCTGGTAGAGCTTCTCGAGGCCGGTGTACTGCCCGGTGTAGCCGCACTGCGAGGCCACATTGACGATGAGCAGCACCTTACCTTTGTAGGCCGAGAGCGGCTGGGGCTTGCCGTCGATGTCGACGACGGTGAGCTCGTAGAGTGAGTGGGCGACGGGCATGGGCGGCTCCTTGGCGTGGGCGAGGCCGGCGACGGCAGCAATGGCGGCAGTGACGGCGGCGACGGTGAACGATGACGTTTTCATGGCGGTACGATGCCTCCATTCGGGCCCGAGGACCACCGGCGGCGGTCGATTTTTCCGTTGGCGAGCGTCGGCAGCGACGGCACCACCGTGATGTGTCGGGGAATTTTCCACGGCAGGAGGCGCTCGCGTAGCCGCGCTCGCAGCACATCGCCGTCGCTGTCGGCCTCCACCACCGCTTCGACAACGTGACCCCATTCGGCATCGGCCACGCCGAAGACCACCGCGGCACGCACACCGAGCTCGTCGGTGAGCGCGGCCTCGACCTCGCCGGGCCAGACTTTTTCGCCCCCGGTGACGATGACGTCGTCGGCGCGACCCAGGACCTCGAGCCGGCCACCGTCGAGTCGGCCGACATCCGATGTCTTCAGCCAGGCGTCGGGCGCACGCGGCTCTTGATCGAGATATCGGCTCAAGAGCTGAGCCCCCCGCAGCTCGATGCGACCCTCACCGTCGAGCCGCAGCGAATTGCCGTCGAGAACGTGACCACAGCCAACGTTCTCGAAGCCAGCTGGCATCACGATGGCCCCACACGTCTCGGTCAGCCCATAGCTCGGCAGCACAGGCCAGCCGAGCGCCGCCGCTGCGCTCAACAGCGACGGGGAAGCCGCCGCGCCGCCAATCAAGACGGAGCGCAGTGACGGAGGTGCCGGCAACCGCGCCCGCACCAGGCGCACGAGCTGCGTCGGGACCAACGACCAACGCGTGATCTGCTGCGCGGCCAACGCAGCCACTGTCGTCTTTGGATCGAACGGCCCTGCTGGACCCTGCACCATCTCGCCGCCACCGACGAGACACCGCACCATGATCGACAGCCCGCCCGCGTGCGCCCAAGATAGGCTCAACATCCAGCGCTCGTCGCTGCCCCAGCTCAGGCGCGCCAGACAGGCCGTCGCTGCTGCCACCAAGGCGCCCTCAGACAGCTCGACCCAGCGCGGCAATCCCGTCGTCCCCGAAGTACTGAGGGCCACATGGCCTGGCCGCACCTCGGGAACCTCAAGGGGTCGCGTATGGGTCAACAACAGGCCCTCGTGGCGACGGAAATGCGAGACCAGCGCCGCCACATCGGCCGCTCGATCAGGGCCCGGCCACAGCACGAGGGTCATGCGAGCTCCAGTCCGAGACCCGCGGCACCGTCGGAGAATCGCATTGCCGGCCACGCCTCGAGACCCGGATGCGGGGCCAGGCCTGGCGCTCCCGTCGGTGTGGGCACGATGCGGCCGAGAGTGCGCGCAGTTTCGAGCGCGATCGGGCCATCCCAAAGATGAGTCACCACCGTGCGCAGGCCCGTTGTCCGCTGGCACAGACGCCAGGCGGCACCGAGGCCGAGTGCCATGGGCTTCACGATCACCGCCGCCGGGCGCGCGCCGAACAGCGCGTCGATCTCGGCGTCGCTGGCGCCGACCAACGATTCATCGATGGCAATGGGCACAGGCTCTGCGTCGAGCTGTCGGCCTCGGAGCCCGCTCCGGAACGGTTCCTCGACGAAACAGGGCCGTAGCTTGGCGAGCTCCGCCAGCCTTCCGCCCACCACGTCGTCGGCAAAGGCGCGGTTGGCATCGAGGCGCAGCTCGACGTCACCGACCGCCTCGCGGATCGCCCACAACGCGGCCAGCTCCGCGGCAAACGCGCCTGGACGGCCGATCTTGACCTTCAGCGCTGCAGCCCCGGCTGCGACGGCGCGGACAGCCAGCGATGCGGTCGCATCGTCTGCGCGCAACAGCACCGCGGGCAAGCCAGCCGGCCGCGGCTCCACGCCCCACAGCGACGACAGTGGTCGGCCGAGTCGTTGCCCGAGTAGATCGAGCAGCGCGCCCTCGACGGCGTGTTGCGCCGCGGGCGATGAGCCGAGCCGCGACGTCCGTTGCAAGAGGGCGGGTGCATCGTCGCTGCTGTCGAGCCAGCGACCCAGCTCGTCGCTGTCGAGCGCGGACAACACGGTGCCGGCCTCGGCAAACGAGTCGCTGGAAAATCCGGGTAGGGGTGACGCCTCGCCGTGCCCGACCCGTACGCCGTCGCTGAGCCGGAGCCACAGGCCTTCGCGGGTGTGCTCCGCACGCAGCGCCGAGCCTACGCCCCGCACCGGCGCACCGACGCGACGGATTGCCACGCCGAGACTCACAGCACCAGCCCCGTCGCCAACAAGATGCCGTACACCAACAAGAGCTGCGCAGTGCGGCCGAGGAGCGGATTCAGCGCCCGGCCCGAGAGCTGCGACAGTCGCCACGCCAGCACGACCGCCAGTGGCAGGGAACACATCGGCAACAGCACCCACGGCCGGGCCAGGCCCGTCGCCCACAGCCCGAGCGGTGTCACCTCGGCGATGGCCAGCAACGACACATACTCAGCGACGGCGAAACGACGTCCGAAGCGGACTGCCAGCGTGCGTTTGCCGGCCGGCCCGTCGGTGGCTGCGTCGCGCAGATTGTTGACCACCAGGATCGCGGTGGCCAAGGCGCCGATCGCCAGGCCGGCGCCGAGCGCCACCCATGGCAGCTCGCCCGATCCGACCCAGACCGTCCCACCGACGGCGACGAAGCCGAAAAAGATCAGCACCAGCACGTCGCCGAGGCCATGGTAGCCGAGCGGCCAAGGTCCGCCGGTGTAGGCCACACCAGCGACGACGGACAGGCTGCCGATGACGACCACCGGCCAGCCAGCGACGAAGACCAGATAGATGCCGGCCAGTGCCGCCAGCGCAAAAGCGAGCACCATCGCCCGTCGCATGGCGCCGGCGCTGATGAGCCCCGCCTGGACCGCGCGTCTCGGGCCGAGGCGCGCGTCGGTGTCGGCGCCTTTTTCGGCGTCGAAGACGTCGTTGGCGAAGTTGGTGCCAATCTGGATGCAGCCGGCGCCAAACAGCGCCGCGGCCAGCGCCCACCAACGCGGCACGCCGCCAGCCACGACCACGGCGGCACCTACCAGCACCGGGACGACCGCAGCCCACAGCGTCGCTGGACGCGCCGCCTCGACCCACGTCGCCACCGTCATGGCAGCCGTTTGAACTTCTTCCAGTTGGGTTTGCGCTTCTCCAAAAAGGCCTGCTTACCCTCTTTGCCCTCGTCGGAGAGGTAGTAGAGAAGGGTGGCGTTGCCGGCCAGCTCTTGCAGGCCGGCCTGGCCGTCGCAGTCGGCGTTCAGCGCCGCCTTGAGACAACGCAGCGCCGTCGGGCTGTTCTCGAGGATCTCGCGGCACCAGCGGACTGTTTCGGCTTCGAGCTCGGCAAGAGGGACCACGGCGTTGATGAGGCCCATGTCGAGCGCCTGTTGCGCGTCGTACTGACGACACAGGAACCAGATCTCACGCGCCTTCTTCTGGCCGACGACGCGGGCCAGATAGCCGGACCCGTAGCCGCCGTCGAAGCTGCCGACGCGCGGCCCGGTCTGGCCAAAGCGGGCGTTGTCGGCGGCGATGGTCAGATCACACACGAGGTGGAGCACATGGCCGCCCCCGATGGCGTAGCCGGCCACCATGGCCACCACGGGCTTGGGCAGGGTGCGGATCTGACGCTGCAGATCGAGCACGTTGAGCCGCGGCACACCGTCAGCGCCGACATAGCCGCCGTCGCCGCGGACACGTTGATCGCCGCCGGAGCAGAACGCATCGGGGCCGGCGCCGGTGAGGATCACCACGCCGATGTCGCTGTCGTCACGGGCGTCGGCGAAGGCGCGTTGCATCTCGACGACGGTGAGCGGCCGAAAGGCGTTGCGGACGCGCGGGCGGTTGATGGTGATCTTGGCGATGCCGTCGGTGGATTTGTCATACAGGATGTCTTCGTAGCCGCGTTCGGATTTCCAGACGACGTCAGTGGGCTTGGACACGGAACACCTCCCTGGAGAGTGGGTTGGTGAGACAGTCAGCGACGGCGGAAGGCGACTCGAGCAACAGATCGTGGCCGCCGCGTATGACCTCGACGCGCAGTCCGAGAGAGGCGCGACAGAGCGCTACGTCATCGGCGCCGACGAGGAGGCGGAGTGGCAGGCGCGGCCAGGCATAGGCCGGCATGTTGCCTGGTGACAACGTCACCAGCGTCGCTGCCAGCGCCGAGGGATCGTGTGCCCGGCGCCGCGCCCTCGTCGCTGCACGCGCGGCATCGGTGGCCTTGGCCAGCCCGTTGGCAAACAAGGGCTGCGCTTCCCAGGCATCACAGAAGGCGTCGATGCCGCCATCTCGCAAGAGCTGAGCCCACCGTTCGTCGGCCGCCAGCCGCGTGGCGCGTGCGTCGTCGGGCAGTGGAGGGCGCATGGAGAGGAGGGTCAGCCGCGACAGCAGGCCCGGATGGCGTGCAGCAACGCCGAGCGCCAGCCGCGCCCCGAGGGAATAGCCGGCCAGATGGGCGCCGCGCGGGATCGAGGCCGCCAGACGATCGACCTCGGCGTCGAAGGACAGCGGCGGCGGCAGCATGGGATGATGGCCAGCCAGCGATGGTCGATGCACGTCGGCGAACGATCCAGCAGTCAACACGGCGTCCCACGACGACGGCGCACCGGTGAAGCCGTGTAACAACACGAGCGCGGTCATCGTCCGAACCCAGCCATGTCGAGTGCGCGGTCCACGGCCGTGGTCACGGCGTGATCGATACGGCGGGCGTTGTTCGGCTCGACGCGCACCTCGACCAGCCGGGTCCGCCCCGTTCGTCGCTTGAGGACCTCGCCCAGCTCGACGCGGTCGGCGACGCTTGCAAAGTCCAGCCCAAATGCCTGCGCCAGCGACGACAACTGGAGCCGCGGCGGGGTGACGAAGTGGCTCATGGTCGTGGCGCTGGCCACACCGCCCAGCGCCAGTTGCTCGAAGATGCGGCCGCCGCCGTTGTCGACGACGACGAGGTCCAGATCCCCGGCATCACGCGCTGCCCACAGCCCGCCTACATCGTGGAGCAGGCTGACATCACCGACGAGAAGCGTCACCGGCCGACCGGTGGACGCCGCGCCTGCCGCGCCCGAGATGAGGCCGTCGATGCCGTTGGCGCCACGCTGGCACAAGACGCCGACCGGCACCGTGCCCGCCGCCGCATAGGCGTCGAGATGCCGGATCGACAGGCTGTTGCCGACGAAGAAAAGGCCGTCTCGCGGCAAGGCAGCGAGCGCGGCGCGGGCGACCGTTGCTTCACACAAGCCGGCGTCGCCGAGGACGCCATCCGTCGCGGTCATGGCGGCGTCGTTGGCGCGGGCCCACAGCGCCGCCCATTCCGTCCTGGCTGGTGGTGTCAGATTCTCGTCGAGAAAGGTGCGCGCGACGGTTTCGGCATCGGCCGCGAGCATGCTGGCGCGCTGGCCAGGATCGGGCCAGCCATCGGGCGCGATGACCAGCCGCGGGACGACCTGCCAGATGCTCGACGTAGGAGGCGCCCCAAGCTGCACGACGACCTCGGGCTCGAGGGCCAACCGGGGCGCAGCACGCGCGATCTGCTCACCCGCGTCGACGATCACCGCGCCGTGTGACGGCCCAAAGCGAAGCTGACTGGTACTGTCGGCGACGATCGGCCAGCCGATCCGACGCGCGAGCGCAAGGATCGCATCCCGCGCGCCCGCTTGCGCCGGCGACGCGGGACCCGCGACAAACACCCCGCGCCGCCGGCCAAACACCTCGGTCAACTGGGCCGTCGCTTCGCTGCACAACGCTGCAGCGGGTGCCCAGCGACGGGGAAACGGCTCTTCACGCAGGGTACGCAGTGCGCGGCTCTGTGCTTCTTCGTCGCTGTGCGCCAGGTGCGGCTCGAGCGGCTTGCGAAAACGAACGTTCAGATGCACGGGCCCCGCCGGCGGTCCGACGGAGAGCGCCACCGCCTGCGCGACCCGCCTGCGCAGGCCCCGCGCCGCATCGAGGTCGAAATCGGGAAGGCCCAGCTCGGCGAAGTGCCGGACATGGCCGCCAAACAGGTTCATCTGCTGGATCGTCTGCGGCGCTGCGCAATCACTCAGCTCGAGCGGTCGATCAGCCGACAGCAGAAGGAGCGGCACCCGCGCTTCAGAAGCCTCGATCACCGCCGGAAACCAATGTGCCGGCGCCGTGCCCGACGTACACAGACACGCCGTCAACGCGCCAGCCCGCGCACGTCCCAGCGCCACAAAGGCCGCGGAGCGCTCGTCGACCACGTCGCGCATCGGCAACCCTTCGCGCTCGGCCGCCAGCACCACCGGCGTAGAACGCGACCCAGGGCTCACCACCAGCTCGGTCACACCCGCCCGTCGCAGCGCATCGACGAGGAGACCGGTCCATTCGGCGGCGGGATCGTAGAGCGTCATGGCTCGACTCCAAACGCGGCGCACAGCGCGCGGCGTTTCCAGCCGGTCTCGGCCCATTCGCGGCCGGCCTCGGAGCCGGGAACGAGGCCGGCGCCGGAATAGAGATAGGCGTCACAGCCGTCGACGAGGGCCCCACGCAGGGCAACCGCAAAGTCGCCGTTGCCGTCGCTGTCGAACCAGCCGATCGGGCCGGCGTAGAGGCCTCGAGGCGGCTCGTGGGCGGCGATGAAGGCCAGCGCCTCTGCGCGTGGGGTCCCGCCCGTCGCTGGGGTGGGATGTAGGCGCGCCACCAGGTCCAGCACATCGAGGTCGGCATCGAGGACCCCGCGAACTTCGGTGCGCAGATGAACGAGGTGGTGCAGTCGCTTTGGCTCGGGCGCACCGACGTGAAGCGTGCGGCACAGCGGTCGTAGCGCCTCGTCGAGCGCAGCCACCACCAACCGGTGCTCGGCGCGGTCTTTGTCGCTGGCGAGCAGCGCCGCGTCCTGACCAGCAGGGGCGGTTCCGGCCAAGGCTTCGGTGCGGAGCTCCTTGCCACTGAGGCTGATGAGCCGCTCCGGCGTGGCTCCGAAAAAGCTCGGGCCATGGGGAACGCGCAAGAAATAGTGGGTGCAGCCCGGCGCCATCAGCTTCGAGGCCACCGATGGTGCATGGAGGACCGACGATGCGGTCAGCCGCGCCCTCCGTGCGGCGACGACCTTGTCCAGCCGCCCATCGGCAAAGGCATCCAGCGCTGCGGCTACGAGCGCCTGCCACCACGCGCGCTCGGCCTCCTCGGCCCACGCGACCGGGGGCGAGGGTGTGAGCGGAGCTTGGCGCAAGATCCGCGCGGCTTCGACGGCGAGCGCGGCCCGGGACACGTCGCGATCGAGCCACACCGAGAGCCGTCCATTTTCGAGCTCCCAGCGCGGCAGGAAGAACCAGGCGTCGCCAAAAGGCGCCCATGGACCGTCGCTGGCGCCGGCAAAGGTCCGCGCGCCGAAGGCCCGCCGTCCCGCAGGGACCTCGGCTGGGGTCGTCACCTTCTGCGCCACGCCGAGCGCCACCAGCGCCGGCTCGTCAGGCGGTGCCCAGCGCCAGGCGGCCTGGTCGGGCAAGACCTCGAGTGCGGCAAAATCTGCCAGCAGGCCAGGCGCCTCGACGGTGACCAGGCCTTCCTCGACGTCTTGGAGAGCGGCCAGCAGCTCGTCGAGCACGCCCGGTGACGCCCGGAGCGGTCTCATGGCGCCACTGTCGCGACGAAGAGACAGGCCACGCCGAACGTGAGCGGCTTGACCTCGAGGATCTGGAGACCGTCTCTGCGCATCAGCGACGCGAAGTCCGGCGGCGACGGGAAGCGCGCGATCGATTCCTGGAGGTAGAGGTACTCGTTCGACCCCGACAGCCACGCGCCGAGCCGTGGCACCAGCCGGTGAATATGAAAACGCGCCAGCGGCGCCAAGAGGCCTTGTCTTGGCTCGGACAGCTCCAGAATCGCTACCCGCCCGCCGGGCCGCGTCACCCGCGCCATCTCCGCCAAGGCCCGCAGCCGATTGGGCACGTTGCGGATGCCGAAGGCCATCGCGATCCCGTCGACCGCACCGTCGGGAAATGGCAGCGTCTCGGCGTCGCCCTCGACCAACATCACCCGCTCGCCGAGCATCTCGCGATCGAGCTTGCGCCGGCCCACGGCCAGCATACGCGGCGACGGGTCGAGGCCGATGACCGTCGCTGCCGGCTCGCGCTCGGCGATGGCGATGGCCACGTCGGCGGTGCCGGTGGCCAGATCGAGAAGGAGCTGGCCCGGCCCGAGTCGGAGCGCATCGACGAGCTGACGCCGCCAGCCTTGATCGATGCCGAGCGAGATCATGCGGTTGAGGACGTCGTAGCGATCGGCGATGCCGTCGAACATCGCGCCCGAGCCATTCGTTGGCCCATGGAATGGGCCGTTGGTGGCTGTCATCGGCCGATCCCGAATCGACCGAGCAGGTCCGGATCCAGCGCTTGTGGCCCGTCGGACAGCGCCAGCTCGGGATGCTGGTGTACCTCCACGATCACCCCGGCCGCACCCGCCGCCAACGCCGCCCGGCCCAGAGGAATCACGAGGTCGCGCCGGCCGCTGGCATGCGACGGATCGGCCACCACCACCAGGCGGTGCACATGTCTCAAGAGCGCCACCGCGCCCAGATCGAACAGGTTCCGTGCCGAGGGATCGAAGCCGCGTACCCCGCGCTCACAAAACACCACCGACGGCGCTCCGTGATGCAAGCAATGCTCGGCGGCCAACAACCACTCTTCTACCGTCGCTGCGGCGCCGCGCTTGAGCAGCACCGGTCGCGCCGATTCACCCACGGCCCGCAACAAAGGATAGTTCTGCATGTTGCGAGAGCCGACTTGCACCAGATCGGCCACCTCGGCCACCGCGCTGACGTCGTCGACGGACATGGCCTCGGTGACCACCCCAAGCTGGTGTCGGTCGGCTGCACGTCGCATCCAGCCGAGCGCCCGGACGCCATGGCCGTCGAAGGCATACGGCGAGGTGCGCGGCTTCCACGCCCCGCCACGCAGAAAGCGCGCTCCTCCGTCGGCCACGCGTGCGGCCAGCTCGTCGATCTGCGCCTCGGATTCGACGGCACACGGGCCGGCCATCAGCACCGGCGCGGCATCGTCGCCGAGCCACACTCCGGCCACCTGGATCTTGGGCGGATGCGCGTCGAGCAGTGGATGCGTCGATGCCGGCCGAAAGACCGCCGCCACGCCGTTGACCGCGGCCAATTCGGCATCGCTGACATGCTGCGAGTGCGGCTCCACCACCAACAAAGGCTGGCCGCGCCCGTCGGTGAGACGGTGGACCCACAGTCCGCGCCCGGCCAACAGACGCGCCACCGCCGCAGGATCGGCCCCTTCTGCCAGGCTCACCACCTGGCCGCTCATCGGTCACGCTCCACCGTCGCTGTGGCCACGGTTTCGAGAGATCTTCGCGCCTCCGTGGCCGGCAAGATGTCCAGACACTCGACGGCCAGCGCGGCCTCCCGCGCCGCCAGCTCGCGCGTGGCCGTGATGGCGGCAGTCCGGTCGAGTGCTGCCAGAATATCCGCGCGCAGCGACGGTGCCGCGTCATCGGCCAGCGTCGCCTCCAGGAGCCGCAGCAACGCCGGCTCGGCCTCGACGGCGACGATGAGCGGCCAGGTCATCTTGCCCTCGCGCAGGTCGGCAAACAGCGCTTTTCCCGTCGCTGCTTCGTCGCCGGCAAAGTCGAGCAGGTCGTCGACCGCCTGAAACGCAACGCCGAGGTGCAGCCCGAAGCGGTCGAGCGCGTCACAGGCCCGCTCGTCGAGACCGCCAGCGCGCCCACCGGCCCACATCGCCCAGCGAAACAGCGCCGCCGTTTTTCCCTCGGCGATGGCCCGGTACTGGCGCCGATCCGGACACAGCCGACCACGGGCCTCGAGCTGCACCGCCTCGGCGGCAACCATCTGCTGCACCACTGACAACAGGCGTTCGAGAGCGCCCGAGATTCCGGCCGCTCGCACCCGCTCGAGGGCGTCGAGCAACAGCCAATCGCCCGCGAAGACCGACGCTGCGTTGCCCCAGACGGTGCGCGCAGTCGGAGCGCCACGGCGCACGTCGCCGAGATCGACCACATCGTCATGAAGCAGCGTCGCCGAATGCACCAGCTCCACCGCCACCGCCAGCTGGCGCGCTGCAGGGCCAAAGCCAGAGCCGAGCCGAGCTGCCAGCGCGACACACAGCGGGCGCAGCCGCTTGCCGCCCAAAGACAACAGATGTCGCGCCGAGTGACCCACCATGTTCGACTCGCAGCGGACCTCGGCCAGTGCCGTCTCCACCGTCGAGAGGTCGCCGCGGGTCAGCTCGCCGAGCGCTTGCAGCCGCGCCGCCAACCCGCCGAGCCCCCGCGTCCGACAGACGCCCTCCAGCCTGGCCACGACCTCCAGCTGCGCTTCCGGAACCTCAATCTCCGTCACCAGCAGCCCACGACTTTGCATTCGGAACCTCCAGGCTCACTGAATATATAGTACTTTCAGAAAGAATTGAAAGTACAGAACGCAAGAAACTTTGCGAAAGTTTTCGCGTCTCCAGGGAGCGACCGAAGGTCGTTACGGCTGGAAGGCGGCCATGAAATCGACCAGCTTCTGGACGTCAGCGACGGTGACGGCGTTGTACAGCGACGCACGAACGCCGCCCATGGTCCGGTACCCCTTGAGCCCAACCATGCCGGCCTTCTCGGCCTCGACCACGAAACGATTGTCGAGCGCCTCCGACGGGAGTCGGAAGACGACGTTCATCAGCGAGCGGCTGCCCGCATCGACCGGGCAGTGATAAAGGTCGGCCCGCCCGTCGATGGCGGCGTACAAGAGCCGCGCCTTCTCGGCATTCCACGCCTCGACCTGGGCCAGGCCACCGACGGACTTCACCCAGCTCAGCATCTCCTTGAGCAGGTAGATCCCGAACGACGGCGGCGTGTGATAGAGCGAGTTGTTCTTGGCGTGCGTGCCGTACTGAAAGATGACCGGGATGTCTTTGCGCCCAGCCTCTACCAGCGACTCTTTGATGATCACCACGACGACACCCGAGGGCCCGATGTTCTTCTGCGCGCCAGCGTAGAGCATGGCGAACTTGGACACGTCGGTCTTGCGCGACAAGATATCCGACGAGGCATCGGCGATGAGCGGCACGTCGCCGAACGACGGCAGCCGGTGCCATTCGGTGCCGTAGATCGTGTTGTTGGTGGTCAGGTGCACATACGCCGCATGGGGATCCAGCGACAATTCCCCGTCGGTGGGCACGCGCGTGTATTTGAGCTCTGCAGTGGATCCAGCGACGCGGGCCTTGCCGACGATCTGCGCCTCGGCCAGTGCCCGCTCACTCCAGTGCCCGGTCAGGATGTAATCGGCGCTGCGCCCGGCCGGCAAAAAATTCATCGGTATGATCGCGAATTGCCCCGACGCACCACCCTGCAGAAACAGCGTCTTGTAGCCGTCGGGCACGCCGAGCAGCTCCTTCATCAAACCGAGCGCCGCGTTGTGCACCGTCTCGAACGTCTTCGATCGATGGCTGTTCTCCATGATCGACATGCCGGTCCCCTCGTAGTCGAGGAGCGCCGCCTGCGCCTTCTCCAACACGGGCAGCGGCAAGCCGGCCGGACCCGCCATGAAATTCGATACGCGCGCCATCGTGAGCTCCTACTTGGACATGCCCGTCAGCCACGGGACATAGGTGATGATGAGGACGCCGATGGCCATGATGATCAAGAACGGGATCGCCTGCCGATACAGCGTCGGTAAAGGCTTGTTGAACCGCGACGCGGCCAGCAGCAGATTGAGCCCCATCGGCGGGAACAGAAAGCCGAGCTCGAGGTTCGCCAGAAAGACGACGCCGAGGTGCACCGGGTCGACGTGGTACGCCGCGCCGAGCGGCGCCACCAACGGGGCCAGCACGATGATCGCGGCGAAGATCTCGAAGACGCTACCGAGCACCAGCAAGATCACGTTGAGCGCGAGCAGAAAGCCCCATTGGGTATGGATGTGCGCCTGCACCCATTCGAGGAGCGCCTCGGGCATCTGCCGGTCGACGAGCGCCTGGGTCAGGCCGAGCGCCATCGCCAGGAGAATGACCACCGCACCGACGAGCGTGGCCGACTGGGTCATGACCCGCGGCAGATCGCGGAACGGCTTGAGCTCGTGGTGCAGCAACAATTCGACCAAAATTGCGTACGCCGCACCAACGGCAGCGGCCTCGACCGGGGTAGCCCACCCGCTCTTGAAGGCCACCACGATCACGACGGGCAGGCCGAGATCGAACTTGGCGGCCCATAGCTGGCGCAGCGCATCTTTCCAGGAGAACGGCGTCCGCGGTGTCTTGGCCACGATGCCGACGCGGATGGCATACAAAAACACCACTGCGATGAGCAGCACGCCGGGCAAAAATCCGGCGCGATAGAGACGCTCGGGGGCCACGCCAGCGACGGCGCCGTAGAGCACGACCGGCAAAGAAGGCGTGAACAAAAGACCGAGCGAGCCCGCCGCCGTCAACAGGCCGAGTGAGAACCCCTCCGGATACTTGTCCTTCAGAAGGGCCGGCATCAAAAGTCCACCCAGGGCCAGGATGGTCACGCCCGAGCCACCGGTCAGCGTCGTGAAATAGGCGCACACCACCGTCGCCATGAGGGCCACGCCGCCCGGCATCCAGCCGAACACCGACTTGAAGGCACCGACGAGCCGCTCCGACGCCTTGCCCGCCGCCAGCACATAGCCGGCCAGCGTGAAGAGCGGAATGGCCGGCAGCGTCGGGTTCTGCACCAAACGCAGCGACTCCTCGGGCAACGCCGCAATCGGCGACGAGAAATCGGAAAAAAGCAGCATGGCCAGCGTCGACATGGCGACGAAGATCGGCGCTCCGAGTAAGAAGGCGCTGGCGATGAGCGCGATCCCCGGCCAGAAAAACACGCTCGGATTTTCGCGCCCGATCCACAGCGCGACACCGACGACAATACAAGCCCCCAAGGCAAACAGCCGCCCCAGCCAGCCGCCATGCAGCTCGGCCTTGGTCTTGCCCGGCGCGTGCCAGATGAACCTCAAGGTCATCAGCACGAACGCCGTCGGTACGATGCACTCCGACCACCAGGCCGGGATGTTGCCGGCGATGCGGTCCGAGCCCTGCCGGTGCGCCTGGATGACCAGCAGCGACGCATAGGCCAGCACCATGCACGTCACAGACGCCACCATCGAGCCGTAGACCAAGGCCGCCGTCCGCCACCGTCCCTCGGGAATGAACGACGTGCTGGCGAGGCCGAGGTGCTTACCGGCGCCTGTGGCGATCACCCCGCCGAGAAACCCGAGCCACATGCCCGCGTGCTGGACGAAGATCGACCCGTTCGGCACCCCCGCGTCGCGCACCTTGCGCAGGATGATCTCGAGGATCGGCAAGATGATCATCACCAGCGACAACAGGCTGATGACGATGGTCTCGGCCCGGGTGGGCTTGAACTTGGACTCTAGGGGATTCTCGGCGTCGTCAATCATCGCTTGTAGTCATCGCTTGACGAGGTGCGCTGGTTCCATACGATGGCGACATTATCATGCGAAACAAGTCGCAATCTGGAAGTTGTCTCCTTGCATCGGGGCTCGTTTTGAGCGTTGGCGCGGTGTGTTCCACCGTGTTTTTGGGCGTGTTTTTGGGCGGCTGCAGCCTGCGCACCATCGCGCTGCGCAGCCTTGCCGACAGCGTGGCCGAGCCGGGTGACACCTACGCCCGCGACGACGATCCGCAGTTGGTGCGCGATGCGTTACCAGTCATGCTCAAGATCATGGAGCAGCTCCACGACGGGCTGCCCGACCACAAAGGCATCCGCCTCGGCCTCGTGCGCAGCTTCACCTCGTTTGGCGTCGGCTTCATCCAGGACGATGCCGACCGGGTCACCGAGAAGAGCGTCCAGGAGGGCCAGACGATCTATCTGCGTGGCCGTCGCCTGCTGTTGCGCGCCTATCAGTATGGCCTCGAAGGCCTCGAGCTGGCTGGGCCCGGCTTTCGTGCGGATCTCGCCGCGCATCCCGACGCCGCGATGGCGCGCATCACCAAGAAAGAAGATGTCGCGCTCCTCTACTGGACGGCAGCTGCGCTCGGCTCAGCCATCTCGTGCAGCAAGGGCGACATGAAGCTGGTCGGCGACCTGCCGATCGTCGAGAAGATGATGACCCGCGCCTTTGCCCTCGACCCCGACTTCGACGAGGGCGCGTTGCACGAGTTCTTCGTCACCTACGACATGACGCGCGGCACCGGTCGTGGCGGCGGGCCCGTCGAGGCCAAGAAGCACTATGTCCGGGCGCTGGAGCTGTCCAAGAACAAAAAGCTCAGCGCCCACGTCACATATGCGGAGTCCGTCTTGGTCGAGCTGCAACAGAAGGCCGAATTCGAGAAGCTGCTCCGTACCGTCGTCAAAACCGACGTCGACGCCGACCTGCCGCACCGCCTGGTCAACACCCTGGCGCAGCGACGGGCGCACTGGCTCCTCGGCCGTATCGACGAGCTGTTCGCCAATTGAGTGAGCCGAGCGCTGAGCGAGCCGAAGGCGAGCTGTGCGCGGAAGGCTCAC
>Ga0123336_10000969_pt1 | contig 27287 bp, 19 predicted proteins | sample SSSSmetaG_FD_96466 | JGI IMG/M metagenome (GOLD analysis project Ga0123336, IMG submission 96466) | Glacier valley bacterial and archeal communities from Borup Fiord, Nunavut, Canada, to study Microbial Dark Matter (Phase II) - ​SSSS metaG | ecosystem: Environmental > Aquatic > Freshwater > Ice...
GACCATGCGCCCGAGGTCGGCCACCACGGTGACCTTGTGCACCTTGACTTCGTTGTTTTGCATCGAAATCTCGGCTACCAGGGCCATGTAGGTGTCGTAGCCTTCCATCAGCGCAATGCCTCGGGTGCGACCGGCCGGTGCGGCCGTGCCCCAGCCTGCTTTTTCGGCGGTCATTTTCAGCACATTGGCGTAGCGTGGTTGGTTGGCAAGCATCGACATGCGGTAGGCGTACGGATCCTTGCCTGCGGCCACCGCCATCTCGTCCACGAAGCCTTCGTTGGCAAACACGTTTTGCATGTGGCTGACCGAGCGCCAAAAACCCACCCGCATGCCGGCGTCGTGCTTGACAGTGTCGTGGCGCGTGGCCGGAATTTCATAGCCCGCAATAGCGGCTTCGGTCATCAACGGGTCCGACACTTCTGGCGGCAACCCAAACAACCGGCCGGTGACCGACTGCGATGTCATGCGCAACGTCATGGCGGTGGGTTTGCCGTCAGCTCCGATGGCGGCTGCCATGGTGTGCACCGACTGCGGACGGTAGAAGTCGTGCGTCATGTCGTCTTCACGCGACCAGATCAGCTTCACCGGCTTGCCGACCGCTTTGGAAATCTGGGCGGCCTGGATGATGAAATCGATGTCAATGCGGCGCCCAAATCCACCGCCCAGGAAGGTGGTGCGCAGGGTGACGTTTTCTGGAGGCACGCCGACCACTTTGGCCACCGTGCCTGCTGCGGCGTCTTGCCACTGGGTGGGGCCGATCAGGTCGACTTTGTTGTCGTGATAGTGAGCCGTGAAGTTCATTGGCTCCAAGGGTGCGTGCGACAGCAGAGGCATCTCGTACGTGGCGCGCATCACTTTGGTCGATGCTTTGATGACACCGTCGGCGTCGCCCACCGCCTTGTTGGCCAGCACTTTGCCGGTGTCCACCGCACCGCGCAGGCTTTGCATCATGCCTTTGTCGTTCAGCCCGGCACCGGCGCCTTCGTCCCACGACACCGTGAGCACATCGCGGGCTTTTTTGGCCTGCCAATAACTCTTAGCGACCACCGCCACCCCGTCGGGAATCTGCACCACGTCGATGACGCCGGGCATGGCTTTGGCTCGGCTGGCGTCAAAGCTTTTCACTGTGCCGCCGATGACCGGGCATTGTTCGAGCGAGGCATACACCATGCCAGGCAGCTTCACGTCGATGCCGTATTCGGCGGTGCCGTTGATCTTGCCGGGCGTGTCCAAACGCTTGGTGCGCTTGCCCACAATCGTGAAGTCTTTCGGGTCTTTCAGTGCCACTTTTTCGGGCACCGGCAGTTTGGACGCGGCCGCAGCGAGTTGGCCGTAAGTCGCCATCTTGCCGTTCGCGCCGACCACCGTGCCGTTGACCGCGGTGAGCGTGCTGCGGTCTACGTTCCACTTGGCCGCGGCCGCGCTGATGAGCATTTCGCGCACTTGGGCACCGGCGGTGCGCAATTTTTCCCAGCCGTCGCGCACCGAGGTGGAGCCGCCCGTGAGCTGCACGCCGCCGAGCAGCGCGTTGCCGTAATCCTTGCCCGGGGGCGCAATCGCCACCTTGATCTTTTTCAGGTCAACGTTCAGCTCTTCAGCCACCAGCATCGGCATGGACGTGTACACGCCCTGTCCCATTTCGGAACGGGCCGACACAATGGTGATGGTGTTGTCGTCGGCAATGTGAACCCAGGCATTCGGTGTGTAGAGCGTGCCCGCAGCTTGAACCTGGTTGCTGATCACGGTGAAACCGAGCATCAAGCCGCCCGTGGCTACCGTTGACGTTTGCAGAAAGCCGCGACGCGAAACTTCCACAGCGCTTGCGCTTTTGGTTGTGTTGGTGTGTGTCATGAGTAGGTGCTCCTTCAAGCGACTTTGCGCATGTCAGCGGCGGCGGTTTTGATCGCGGCCTTGATGCGTCCGTAGGTGCCGCAGCGGCACACATTGCCGCTCATGGCGGCGTCGATGTCGGCGTCACTAGGGTTTTTATTGCCCTTGAGCAGCGCAGCAGCGCTCATGAGTTGGCCCGATTGGCAGTAGCCGCATTGCGGCACGTCGTGCGCAATCCAGGCTTTTTGCAGCGGGTGGCTGTTGTTGGCCGACAAGCTCTCCACTGTGCTGATGGACTTGCCTGCTGCCGCCGAAACAGGCGTGGAGCAGGAACGGATCGGCACGCCGTCCAGATGCACGGTGCACGCACCGCACAAGCCCGCGCCGCAACCGAACTTGGTGCCGATCAGGCCGATCTCGTCACGAATCACCCACAACAACGGGGTGTCTGCGTCGGCCTGGACGGTGACCGTCTTGCCGTTGATTTTCATTCCTATGCTCACGTGGTGTCTCCTGCTTGGTTTTGAGTTGAGTGGCGAGAGCACAGCCAGTGGGCTCGGAACTACCCATCCCGAAGCGACTTCTCCCTGCGCAATTAGGATGCAAGAGCGCCACTGAAAAGTCCAACGCGTGATAACCCTAATGGGGGCAGGGCCTGCGGTCGGGTCGGGGGCGGCGACTCGACTTCGACTCGAGCTGACGGCGGCGTTGGAACGCTCAGTGGGCGCGCGCCTTCACTGCCAGACGCGCCGCGTGCAGCAGCGGTTCGGTGTAGCCGCTGGGCTGCGTAAGGCCTTTGAAAACCAGGTCGCTGGCGGCTTGAAACGCCACCGAGGTTTCGAAGTTGGCTGCCATTAGTTGGTACAACGCGTCACCCGCGTTTTGTCGGTCCACCACCTTGGCCATGCGCTTCAGAGTTGCGTTCACCTGGGCTTTGGTGACCACGCCGTGCAGCAACCAGTTGGCCATGTGCTGGCTGCTGATGCGCAGGGTGGCGCGGTCTTCCATGAGGCCGACGTTGTGGATGTCGGGCACCTTGGAGCAACCCACGCCTTGATCGACCCAGCGCACCACATAGCCCAGGATGCCCTGCGCGTTGTTGTCGAGTTCTTGCTGTTTGTCAGCAATTGACCAGTCGGTGTTGGGTGCCACCGGGATGGTGAGCAAGCCGTTCAACAGGCCCGGTGCTTCGGCGTTGAAGTCGGTCGCCTCCAAGCCTTTTTGCACGGCTTTCACATCGACTTGGTGGTAGTGCAGGGCATGCAGCGTGGCGGCGGTAGGCGACGGCACCCAGGCGGTGTTGGCACCGGCTTTGGGGTGGGCGATTTTTTGTTGCAGCATGGCGGCCATGAGGTCGGGCATGGCCCACATGCCTTTGCCGATTTGCGCTTTGCCGCGCAGGCCGCAGTTCAGGCCCACCAGCACGTTGTTGCGCTCGTAGGCCTGGATCCAGGTGCTGGTTTTCATGTCGCCTTTGCGCAGCATCGCACCGGCGCGCATGGCGGTGTGCATTTCGTCGCCGGTGCGGTCGAGGAAACCGGTGTTGATGAAGGCCACCCGGCTGGAAGCCGCGGCAATGCAGGCTTTCAGGTTGACGCTGGTGCGCCGCTCTTCGTCCATGATGCCAAGTTTCACCGTACTGGCGGGCAGACCGAGCATTTTTTCTACTCGTGCAAACAGCTCGTCGGCGAAGGCCACCTCGGCCGGGCCGTGCATCTTGGGCTTGACGATATAGACCGAGCCGGTGCGTGAGTTGCGAGTTGAACCCGCGTTTCGTTTCAGGTCATGCAGCGCAATCGTCGTGGTGACCACCGCGTCCAGGATTCCCTCAGGAATTTCCTGTGCGCCGTTCCACAAAATAGCCGGATTGGTCATGAGGTGACCGACGTTGCGCACGAATAAAAGCGAGCGCCCGTGCAGCTTCACCTTGTCGCCTTTCGGACCCACATAGACACGGTCAGCATTCAACCCGCGCGTAAAAGTGGACTCGCCTTTGGTGATGGTCTCGGTCAGGGTGCCTTTCAAGATGCCCAGCCAATTGCCGTAGGCCTGCACCTTGTCGGCACCGTCCACCACCGCCACCGAGTCTTCCAGATCCAGGATGGTGGACAGGGCCGACTCCAACACCACGTCGCTGACGCCTGCGGCGTCGCTTTGACCGATCGGGGTGCTGCTGTCGACACGAATGTCCAGATGCAAGCCGTGATGCACCAGCAGCACCGCCGAAGGCGCGGCGGTCTTGCCTTGATGGCCGACAAACTGCGACGCCTTGGCCAATCCGGTGACCGCACCACCTTGCAAGGTGACAAGCAACGCACCACCTTCAACACGGTAGCCGGTGCTGTTCACGTGCGAGCCCTTCTTGAGTGGCGCGCAACGGTCTAAGACATGGCGCGCGTACTCGATCACTTTGGCACCACGCACCGGGTTGTAGGCACCCACTTTGTGAGCGCCGTTTTCTTCCGACAGCACATCGGTGCCGTACAGCGCGTCGTACAGCGAACCCCAGCGTGCGTTGGCCGCGTTCAAGGCATAGCGCGCGTTGGTGATGGGCACCACCAGTTGCGGGCCGGCCTGCAAAGCCAGTTCGGCGTCGACGTTTTTGGTGGTGACTTTGACGTTGGCAGGCACCGGCACCAGGTAGCCAATCTGCGTCAAAAAAGCGCGGTAGGCGGCCATCTTTTTGATCGGGCCGGGGTGGGCCCGGTGCCAGGCGTCCAGCTCGGCTTGCAAGCGCTCGCGCTCGGCCAACAGCGCGGCGTTTTTCGGGGCCAGGTCGCGCACCAGGGCATCGAACCCAAGCCAAAAGTTTTTCACGCTGACGCCAGTTCCGGGCAGCACTTTTTCGTCGATGAAGCTTTTTAGGGCGGCGTCAACCGACAGGCTCAAAACGGTGGTTCGGGGGGTGGAAAAAGCAGCGGCGGCGGTCATGTTTCGGGCTTTCAAAATTCAGCAAAACGCGGATTCCCGAATTTATTCGATATCAAGATCGACATTGAGTAAGCCGTACGTGCTGGATTCGTGACTTTTAGTGGCACAGTGACCCGGCTGAGCGCTAAGCTTGCGCATGGCCAAGTTCAAGCAAATTGAATCCTTCGTCGCGGTGGTCGCCAAAGGCAGCCTTACTGCCACCGCCTTGGCAGAAGGTGTCGCGCCGGCGGTGATCGGCCGACGCATCGACGCGCTGGAAGAGCATCTGGGTGTGAAGCTGCTGGTGCGCACCACCCGCAAGATCACCCTCACGGTCGAGGGCAGCGCGTATTTGGAAAGCTGCCAGCGCGTGCTTGCCGAGCTGGCGCAGGCCGAGGCCAGCGTGAGCGCAGGTGGCGTGAAAGCCAGCGGCTATTTGCGCATCACCGCACCGGCCGGGTTCGGACGCCGTCATGTGGCGCCGCTGGTGCCGCGTTTCATCGCGGCCCATCCCGAGGTGAATGTGTCGCTGAACTTGTCGGACCGCGTGGTGGACATCGTGAATGAAGCGGTCGACTGCGCCGTGCGCGTGGGCGATTTGCCCGACAGCAGCCTGGTCAGCGTGCGCCTGGCCGACAACCGCCGCCTCTGCGTGGCCACGCCTGCTTATTTAAAGCGGGCCGGAACGCCGCTGCGCCCGTCTGACCTGAGCCGACATGAATGTCTGACGCTGAGCAGTGACGCCAGCCAAACCCGCGGCTGGGCCTTTCACATCGACGGCGCGGTAACTCACATGCGCCCCAGCGGACGCGTCGATTGCAGCGACGGGCAGGTGTTGCATCAGTGGTGCCTGGCCGGTCTGGGCATCGCCTGGCGCTCGACCTGGGAGGTGGAACACGAAGTGGCCAGCGGCCAGCTCGTCAGCGTGCTTGACGACTTTGCCGCCCCGCCGAACGGTATTTACGCGGTGTTCGCGCAGCGAAAGCATCTGCCGCTTCGGGTGCGCCTGTGGATCGATTTTTTAAAGCTCTGCTACGGCGATGCGGCGTATTGGAAGGCCGCGCACGCGGCCCAGCGTTGACATGAAAAAGCCCGCAGGACGCGGGCTTTTCCGACGGCCTAGCGGTCCGCTTACTTGCTCAGGCATTCCTTCATGAAGGCTTTGCGTTCGTCGCCCTTTTGACCTTTGGCCGACGCGTTGCAAGTGGTCATCTTGCTTTGCTGCGTTTCTTTTTTGGCCGACAGGCAAGTCTTCATGAAAGCCTTGCGTTCGTCGCCCTTTTTGTCGGCCGCTTCTTTATTGCATGCGCCCATCTTGCTTTGCTGGGCTGTCGGCTCGTCCGCGGCGTAAGCCGGGCTGGAAAGGCTGACGGCCACCACAGCGAAGCTCAAAGCAGTCAACAGGTATTTCATGAGATCTCCTGGTCAGTGCAGCGGCAGGCTTGCCGCCGCGAATTGAAACATGACGCGCCCTTCACATCAAGTGAGCCAGCTCAGCGCCGGACCCAGCCGCCGCCATACGAATGCCAGCGTCCACCTTGCTGCACCCAGCCGTGCGGATTCCAGCCGTAGCCAGCGCGGGAACGCTCATAGCGCCCCGGCACCCAGTAATGACGGCCACCTTGCCAACCCCAATAACCGCCGATCCACAGGGCGCCCAGGAAGGGCAGCACCGGGATCACCTCCACGTAAGGCGCAGGCGGCGCGATATCGACAATGACCGCCGGCTGGTCGTATGGCCCACCCGGCTGCGGTTGCGCCACCAGCGGCACGGGTTGGCCGTAGGCGCCGCCGCCGTAGCCCCCATACCCTCGGTAAGGGGCCACGACGCAAGCCGACAGCGACCCCACACACAGTGTCACGACGACGGCCTGGGCTGCGCGGACCAGTCTTTCGGAAAAAAGCTCGGGCATGACATTTCCTTTAACGGACCGTTGAAACCAACGGCCTCTGAGCCTTTAACTGCTGCGGGCACTCCAGTGATGACAGGGTAGGGCTGGCTTTACAGAGGTTTGCACTGCCAGCTGCAAAGGTCGTCGGCAAGACGCTCAGTAACGCGTCGTGAGCTGCGTCAGCCATGCCGGGGAGGCTTGCACTGCCCAGGCCTCCAGGCTGGTTTGACCAGTCGAGCGCGTGACTTCTTTGCCTGCCTTGAACACCACAAAGGTGCTTTGCGACGAAACCTTCAACGCTTTTTTCAGCGCTTTTTCTTTTTCGAAGTCGGCCACAAACAGCTTCACGTCTTTCAACTTCGCTGTGCCGAGGGCTTGACTGACCAGAGGTGTTTGGGTTTTGCAGGCGGGGCACCCGTCGGCGTGAAACTGCACGATCACCGGCTCACCGGCGGCCACCGCTTTGTCGAACGCGGCTTGCTCAAACGGCAGCACCGCAGCGTGCGCCGCAAGGCTCAAAACGGAAGAAATCAACACCGCGAAGACAGCGGCGATGAATTTCATGAACAAAGCTCCGAATTGAAAAAAAGCAGGACATCGGCATGAGGTTCGAGTGTCGCCCTGCGGATTGAATCCTTACAGGTCACGGGCGCGCTCTGCGCTGACTTCAGAAGTGCAGGTCACGGCAACCGTGCCGCGTGGCGCTTCAGGTCACGGTCACCGTGCCGCGTGGCGCTTCAGGTCACGGTCACCGTGCCGCGTGGCGCTTCAGGTCACGGTAACCGTGCCGCATAGCGCATCACGGTGGCCCGCAATTGCTGCGCGTCGATGGGTTTGGTGAGGAAGTCGTTCATGCCGCTTTGCCGGGCCTGATCGCGTTCGGACACCAGCGCGGCGGCAGTCAGCGCGACGATGGGCAGGGATTGGTCGTCGTAGAGCCGTCGCAACTCGCGGGCAGCTTCGTGGCCACTCATCTCGGGCATGTGCACGTCCATCAACACCATGTCAAAAGGCTGGCCCTGGCTGACGGCGCGTTCCACGGCTGCCAGCGCCATGCTGCCGTCAGTGACCTGCCCGACTTGCACGCCCCACTGCTCGAGCATGGCCACCACGATCAGCATGTTGACGGGGTTGTCTTCGACCACCAAAACATGCGCACCTTGCAGGCGCTCTGACACATCCCACGAGGTATCGGGCGCACTCGGTCCCGCATCGAACGCCTGCAAGGGCAAATCGGCCCAGAAGGTGCTGCCCACCCCCACGCGACTGTCCAGGCCCACCATCCCGCTCATCAAGGCCGCCAGTTCACGGCAAATCGACAGGCCCAAACCGGTGCCGCCGTAGCGGCGCGTGGTCGAGTTGTCGGCCTGGGTGAACGGCGTGAACAAGCGAGCCTGGGTCTCGGGGGCGATGCCCACACCGGTGTCCGTGACGCTGAAGCGCAGCGAGCCGCCCGGGGTCGGCTCTGCGGCAATGTGCACGCTGCCGTGGGCCGTGAACTTGAGCGCGTTGGTGGTGAAATTGCTGAGGATTTGGCGCACCCGCACCGGGTCGCCCAGCACGTGCGCGGGCACGCCGTCGTCGATGCTCAAACTCAGGCGCAAACCTTTGGCTTCGGCCAACGCTATGTAGGCGCTGTGTACCGCCGTCAGGATCTCGCGCGGCGAAAACGGCACGGCCTCCAGGTTGAATCTGCCCGCTTCAATCTTCGACAAGTCCAGCACGTCGGTCATGACGGCGGACAGGCTTTGTGCGCTCTCGAAAATCTGCGCCAGATATTGCTGGCGGCGCTCGGCGTCCAAACCGCTGCGCATGGCCAGGCGAGCCAAACCCAGCAGGCCGTTCAAGGGCGTGCGGATCTCATGGCTGGTGTTGGCCAAGAAGGCGCTTTTGGCCAGGTTGGCGGCTTCAGCGGCTTCCAGCGCGCGTGACAGCTGCAACGCCGCGGCACGCTCGTCGGTGATGTCCTCGAACACCCAAATGGCGCCGCCTTGACTGGGGTCGCTGGGGTTGACCATCTGGGCGCGCACGCGGCACCAAAACAGCACGCCGTCGCGGCGGCGCATTTCGCGCTCGACCACGGGCGCCGGCGCGCCGAAGGTGCTGGACTCCAAAATCTGGCTCAACTCGGCGTGGTCTTTCCACACCACGCTGGCGACCTGCCCGGCCAGCTGACCGGGCCGCCAGCCAAACATCTGCTCGACCAGCGCATTGGCTTGCACGATGCGCCGATCGCGCGTCAAGGCAATGCCAACCGCCGCATTTTGAAAAATCGCAGCGTGTTCCAAGCGCACCTGTTCAATCTCGGACATGTCGCGCACGCTGGAGACGATGTAGTCCTGACCTTCCAACTCAAAACGCGCGGCCGCCAACAAGGTGGGCACGAGTTGCCCCGATTTGTTGCGCAGCAGCACCGGGCGGCCGGTGACGCGGCGGCCTTCCTGTATTTCACGCAGGATGGCCGTCCGATCATCCGCATTGGCCCAGATGTTCAGCTCGAACGAGGTTCGACCCAGCAGCTCGTCGCGGCTGCGGCCGGTCAAGCGAACGAAGCTGTCGTTGACCAGGCTGTAGCGGCCGCTGCTCATTTCGGTCAACGCAATGCTGTCGGGGCTGTTCGAAAACAGGTGCGACAGCACCGCCTCAGAGCGGCGCAGCGCGGCTTCAGCCGCCATGCGAGAGGTGGTGTCGTAGAAGATGGACAAGGTCGCCGGTCCATCCGACGTGTCGACCCGAACGCCGGTGACTTGCACGTTCAACAGGCGACCGTTGACCGCTCGCAGTGTGAAGTCGGCAATCGGCACCCCTTCGCCCACGGGCAGGGTTTCGAGTTGCTCCAGGCGGTCTCGCATGTGGGCAAAGGCGTCGCCCTGGCCGCCGCGGCGGCCTTCACCCTGATCGGTGTGGGCGTACAGCTCGGCCAGGTTGAACCCGGCCATGCCCTCGTTGGTGGCGAAACCGAACATGCGCGCCGCCGCGCCATTGGCGTCGAACACGATGCCGCCACGGTCGAGCAACAGGGCCGACGGCGAGCGTTCGAACAATTCGCTGTAGCGGGTCTCGCTGGCAGCGTGCGCATGCTGGGCAACCACTTCATTGGTCACATCGCGGCCCACGCCCCAATAGCCGATGAACTGGCCCGCGTCGTCGTATTTGGGCTCGCCGCTGATGCTGAGGTAGCGCAAGACACCAAAGGCATCGCGTCGACGCGTCAAGGTGCCGCTGAAGGGCAGGTGCGCCTCCAACTCGGCGCGGTGGGCGGCCAATTCGGCCTCGGTCATGCCAACGCCCGGCAGCTCCCAAGGCGTCGAGCCCATGCGCACATCGCTGTCGATGTGGGAGCCGCTGCCGGGGTTGTCGGACACATGCACGAAACGGAAGTTGGCGTCCATTTCCCAGTACCAATCGACGCCGATGCGCAGCAGCGCGCTGAAGCGGCGTTCGCGCTCGGCCACCTGGCTCAGCGAATCGCCCGCCAGACGCACCAGCACCGCGCCAACGCCCCAACCGGAGGCGACGATCACCCAGTACGTGGTCAAGCGGCTCAGCGGTGGCCTGGCGGCGGCGGCGTTGGCACCCTGCAACAGACCGTACTGTTCGGCCCCCGCCAGGGCCAAGATGATTGCGCCGCAGGTGGCCCCCAGTGCGGCACCCTGCCCGCGGCCATTGAGCACCGTGACGGCGCACACCAACAAAGCAAAGAAACCCAAAGTGGCCGAGTGCAAGCCTTGCCCCGTACCGACTGCCAGCAAGGTGATGAGGCCGCAGCAAGCCCATCCCGTGGTCAATACCGCCAGCTTGGATGGCAGCGCCTGCGCCTGCCAGCGCGCCAGCGCAAACACTGCAGCCATGGTCCAGCACGCCGCGACCAAAGCGTGTTGGTTGTCTGCGGAAATAGTCAATGGTTGCAGGAGCAACAACAGACCGCCGACCGCGCACGACAGAGCGCCCACCATGAAAAAACGGCGGGTCATGGCCACGTTGATCGCGTCAGCGCGAGCGGACAGGGGCATGGACGCTGCGGTGGTTTTCAAAGAAGCTCAACCCACATGGCTAATAAAGAGACCTCGCGGCAGAAGTGCCGCGCACCTCACAGTGTCGGCAGCGCACGCCCAGTCTTGAGCGGCCCCTGCGACAAGCGCACGCAGACGCGTTCGGAAGTCTCGACCGAGCCCAAGCGGAAATTTACCGCGACGCCTCAATGGGCCCAGGCCGGCAGGGCACGGTTCAACTCATCGCGCGAAGCCAGAGCCTGCGCGCGTGCGGCATCGGCAAAGTCGGCTCCGCTGGAAGCGTAGAGCACCGCGCGCGACGAACTGACGATGATCGGGCCCGCCGTGGTGCGCGGCGGGGCGGCGTGCTGGCCGCGCCAGCCGGCGCGCACGGCGGCGGCGGCGTCTGCGCCTTGTGCGCCGATGCCAGGAATGAGCAAGGGCAGCGTGGGCGCAATCTGGCGCACCCGCTCGATCTCACCGGGCACGGTGGCACCCACCACCAAACCCAGCTGACCGCTGCGGTTCCACGCGCCCTGGGCCAAGCGAGCGATGTGTTCGAACAGGCGCTCACCCGACATCAAGGCCTGGCCTTGCAAGTCGGCACCGCCCGGGTTGGAGGTGCGGCAAAGCAGGATCAAGCCCTTGTCGGCGTAGCGCAGGTAGGGCTCGATGGAATCAAAGCCCATCAAGGGCGACAGGGTCAAGGCGTCGGCCCGGTAGCGCTCGAACGCTTCCAGCGCGTATTGCTCGGCCGTGCTGCCGATGTCGCCGCGCTTGGCATCCAGGATCACCGGGACGTTGGGTGCCACCGTGTGGATGTGATGGATCAGGGCTTCGAGTTGGTCTTCAGCGCGGTGCGCGGCGAAGTAGGCGATTTGCGGTTTGAACGCGATCACCGCGTCGTGCGTGGCGTCGACGATGGCGCGGCAAAAGTCAAAAATACGCCGCGCGTCCGAGCGCCAGTCGCCGGGGAATTTGGCGGGCTCGGGGTCCAGACCCACGCACAACATGGAGTGGTTGGCGCGCTCGGCCAGGCGCAGGTGGTCGGTGAATTTCATGGCTTCAGGTGGCCGATACGGAGCGCCAACTCAGCCGCTTTGCCGATGTAAGTGCCCGGCGTCATCGCCATCAAACGCTCGCGTTCCGGCGCGGGTATTTCCAAGCCTTCGATAAAGGCCTGAATGGCTTCGCGCGTGATGGCTTTGCCGCGCGTCAGCTCTTTCAGCCGGCCATACGGGTTCGGCAGACCGTGACGGCGCATGACGGTTTGCACCGGCTCGGCCATCACTTCCCAGGCTCGCTCGAGGTCATCGGCCAGCGCCGCTTCATTCACTTCCAGCTTGCCCAAACCGCGCTGCAAGCTGTCGTAGCCGATCACCGCGTAGCCCAGCGCCACGCCCATGTTGCGCAACACGGTGCTGTCGGTCAGGTCGCGCTGCAAGCGGCTGAGCGGCAGCTTTTGGCTCATGTGCGTGAGCAGCGCGTTGGCCAGACCGAAGTTGCCTTCGGCGTTCTCGAAGTCGATGGGGTTGACCTTGTGCGGCATGGTGCTGGAGCCAATTTCGCCTTCTTTCAGGCGCTGCTTGAAGTAGCCCAGGCTGATGTACATCCACACATCGCGCGACCAGTCGATCAGGATGGTGTTGGTGCGCGTGACTGCATCGAACAGCTCGGCCATGCAGTCGTGCGGCTCAATTTGCGTGGTGTAAGCATTGAAGCCCAGACCGAGTTGCTGCTCGACCACGCGACGGCTGAAAGCTTCCCAATCGATTTCGGGGCAAGCCGCCAGGTGGGCGTTGTAGTTGCCCACCGCGCCGTTCATTTTGGCCAGCAGCTCCACATCGGCAATGCGACGGCGTGCGCCTTGCAGCCGCGCCACCACGTTGGCCACTTCTTTGCCCACGGTGGTCGGCGTGGCGGTTTGGCCGTGCGTGCGGCTGAGCATCGGCACATGCGCCAGGCGCTGCGCCAATTCGGTCAGCGTGCTGACGATGGCGTCGAGCGACGGCAGCAACACCTCGGCACGCGTGGCTTGCAGCATCAGCGCATGGCTGGTGCTGTTGATGTCTTCGCTGGTGCAGGCGAAGTGCACAAACTCGCCGGCGGCACTCAATTCGGCGTTCGCCTCGAAACGGTCTTTGAGCCAGTTTTCAACCGCCTTCACGTCGTGATTGGTGACGCGCTCGATGTTTTTAATGGCCTGCGCGTCGGCTTCAGAAAACCGCGCCACCAGGCCACGCAGCAAACCGCGCGCCGCCTCGCTCAGCGGCTTGAACTGCGCCATGCCGGCATCAGACAGCGCCACAAACCACTCGACTTCCACCTGCACGCGGCGGTGCATCAAACCGAACTCGCTCAGCAGCGGACGCAGTGCGCCCATGCGCGAGGCGTAACGGCCGTCCAGAGGCGACAGGGCGGTGAGGGAGGTCAGGTTCATGTCGTTGTGTGTCAATTAAGCGCAGCGCGCGGTCAGCGGCGATTGGCCTGGGATTGTAGGTTTCGCAGTTACGGCGACGGGGCAAGAATTCAACCGGCCAGCCAGTCAGGGCAGGCCCCCTTGCGCAAGAGGAACGCCTCTTGCTTAATCGGCTGCGCAGTAACCTCCATCCCCTTCAACCAAGGACACGAACCATGCCAATTTTTCGTCGCGCCCTGATCTGCGCCACCGTCGCAGCCACCGGCTTGGCCTTGACGCCACAGGCGTTTGCGCAAGCCAAACTCAAAGTCGCCGCCATCTACACCGTGCCGGTGGAGCAGCAGTGGGTCAGCCGCATCGACAAGGCCTTGAAGGCCGCGGTGGCGCGTGGCGACATTGAATATGTGTTCTCGGAAAACGTCAGCAACGCCGACTATGAACGCGTGATGCGCGGCTATGCCGAAGGTGGCCACACACTGATCGTCGGCGAGTCGTTTGCGGTGGAAGCCGCTGCCCGCAAAGTGGCCAAGGACTATCCCAAGGTCAACTTTCTGGTCGGCTCGGGCGGCAAACCGCAGGCACCCAACTTCGGCGTGTTCGACAACTACATCCAGGAGCCGGCCTACCTCAGCGGCATGATCGCGGGCGGCATGACCAAGACCAACAAGATTGGCATGGTCGGCGGCTTCCCGATTCCAGAGGTGAACCGTTTGATGAACGCCTTCATGGCGGGCGCGAAAGAAACCAATCCCAAGGTCGAGTTCACGGTGAGCTTCATCAACAGCTGGTTCGACCCACCGAAGGCCAAAGAAGCCGCCTTCGCCATGATCGACAAAGGCGCTGACGTGCTGTATGCAGAGCGTTTTGGTGTGAGCGACGCGGCCAAAGAAAAAGGCAAGCTGGCCATCGGCAACGTCATCAACACGCAAGACAAATACCCCGACACCGTGGTGGCGTCGGCGCTGTGGAACATGGAGCCGACCATCGAGCTGGCCATCAAGTCGGTGAAGGCCGGCAAGTTCGAAGCCAAGGCATACGGCGAGTATTCGATGATGAAACACAAGGGCAGCGAGCTGGCCCCGCTGGGCACGTTCGAGAAAAAAGTGCCGCCCGAGATCGTGACCAAGATGATGGCCAAACAGAAGGCCATCCTGGCCGGGCAGTTCACCGTGAAGGTCGACGACACCCAGCCCAAGGCGGTTGTGAAGTGAACGGGACCGGCGCTGTTTCCAGAACACGAGCGCAGTGCCGACGCTGAAACTGATGGGCATCACCAAGCGCTTCGGCAGCTTGGTGGCTTTGGACGGCGTGTCCTTGGAAGTGGCACCCGGAGAAGTGCTGGCGCTGTTGGGTGAAAACGGCGCCGGCAAAAGCACCTTGGTGTCCATTTTGTTCGGCCACTACCGGGCCGACGAAGGCCGCATCGAAGTCGCTGGGCAGTCGCTGGCGCCAGGCAATCCGAAAGCTGCCTTGAACGCGGGCATCGCCATGGTGCACCAACATTTCACGCTGGCCGACAACCTCAGCGTGCTCGACAACGTGATGCTGGGCACCGAGCCGTTGTGGCAACTTTTTTCGCGCCGGGCGCAGGCTCGCAAGCGCTTGCACGACACGGCGCAGCGCTACGGGCTGCAAGTCGACCCCGACGCGTTGGTGGCCAACCTTTCGGTGGGCGAGCGCCAAAGGGTGGAGATCTTGAAGGCGCTGGTTCCCGGCATTTCAAACAGCGCCACCACCACCAGAACCAGGGTTTTGATCCTCGACGAGCCGACCGCGGTGCTCACGCCGAGCGAGGTTGAGTCCTTGTTTTCCACCTTGCAGCAATTGGTGGCGCAGGGCTTGAGCGTGATTTTCATCAGCCACAAATTGGATGAGGTGCTGCGCGTCTCGCACCGGGTGGCGGTGCTGCGCGGCGGCAGGTTGGTGGCCGTTACGGATACCCATCAAGCCAGCCGAGCGTCCCTGGCCGAATGGATGGTGGGCCGCGACGTGTCACCCGCCACGCGCCAGACCGTGCCGGCTGGCGACCCGGTGTGCAACCAGCCGGTGTGCGGTCAACTGGTGTGCGCGCTGCATCGGGTGAGTGTGAAACCGGCCTTGCTCCAGTGCGTCGACCTGGCCGTGCACGCCGGTGAAATCGTTGCGATTGCCGGTGTGGCGGGCAACGGCCAGCAAGCCCTGGCCGAGCTTCTGTTCGGCCTGCGCGCAGCCGATGAAGGCAGTGTCGAATTGCGGGGGCGCACGATGCCGGCGAAGCCGCAGGCATGGGTGCAAGCCGGTGTGGCGCGCATCCCCGAAGACCGCCACGCAGTCGGCGTGGTGGGCGACATGTCCGTCTGGGAAAACGCGGTGTTGGAACGCTACGCCAGCCCGGCGTTTTCCAAGTGGGGCGTACTGCTGCGCGGCGCGGCGCAGCAGTACGCGCGCAGCCTGGTGGAACGCTTCGACGTGCGCGGCACGGCTGCACAAGGCCTGGCCACTCCGACCCGGTTGCTGTCGGGCGGCAACATGCAGAAGTTGATCTTGGGCCGGGCGCTTTCACGCCCTGAGGCAAAGGGCCAGGGCGCACCGCCGCACCCCAGCGCCGCACCGAACTTCATCGTCGCCGATCAACCCACCTGGGGTTTGGATGTGGGCGCGGTGGCCTTCGTGCACCAGCAGCTGCTCGATGCCTGCGCCCACGGCGCGGCGGTGCTGTTGATCTCTGAAGACCTGGACGAGATTTTTGCGTTGGCCGACCGCGTGGCGGTGATGCACGACGGCCGACTCAGCGAGGCGCGACCGACCCGCGCGTGGACCTTGGGTGCACTGGGTTTGGCGATGGCCGGAACAGGCCTGGTGTGGGAGACGCAGGACGCGCGGTCGAGCCACCAAAGTGCACACCCAAGTTCACACCCGGATGCACGCCCAAGTTCACACCCGGATGCACGCCCAGAGGCACGCCCAGACGCCCGCGCCCATCCCCATGCGAATCCATCCGCGAAGCCACCCGCGAATCCACCATTCAATGCAAATGCACCTTGAACGCCGCCTGCAGCCTTCGCGCGCCATGCAAATCGGCGCGCCGTTTTTGGCGGTGGCTTGCACCCTGCTCATCACATCGGCGTTGGTGGCCTGGGCCGGTGCGCCCGTCGGGCGTGCTTATGCGCTGTTGTTGGAAGGCGGTTTCGGATCGCGCTTTGCCTGGAGCGAGACGCTGACGCGCGCCACGCCGCTGATCCTCACCGGCTTGGCCGCGGCCGTGGCTTTCAAAGCGCGCTTGTTCAACATCGGCGCGGAAGGGCAGCTCTACCTGGGTGCGCTGGCAGCCGTGGCGGTGGGCGGTCACGCCAGCGTGGAGGCATCACCGCAGCTTGCTTTCTTGTTGATGATGTCGGCGGCTGCCGTTGCGGGAGCCACGTTGTTGCTGGTGCCGGCGCTGCTCAAAAGCCGTTTCGGGGTGGACGAGGTCGTGACGACGTTGCTGCTGAATTTCATCGCGTTGCTCTTCGTGTCCATGATGCTGGACGGCCCCATGAAAGACCCGGCCGGCATGGGCTGGCCGCAAAGCGTGGCCTTGCCAGACGCACTGCAACTGGGCAAATTGCTGGAGCGCACGCGCGTGCACACCGGCTTGCTGATGGCGTTGTTTCTGGCCGTGGCCTTGTGGGCACTGCTGCGCTACACCAGGGTGGGTTTCGAGATCCGGGCGGTAGGTTCGAACGCACGCGCCGCCCGGTTTGCCGGCATGTCGGTGAGCTGGGTGACGGTGCAAGTGGCGTTGATGTCGGGCGCGTTGGCGGGTCTGGCGGGCGCCATCGAGGTGGCGGGCCGCACGGCGTACGTGACCTTGGACATGTCGCCGGGCTATGGCTACAGCGGCATTGTGATCGCCATGTTGGCGGCCCTGAACCCGCTGGGCGTAGTGGCAGCCGCCGTGTTTGTGGCAGGCATTTTGGTGGGGGCCGACAGCATGAGCCGCGCCGTGAACGTGCCCACCTACATTGCCGACGTGATCGTCGCGGTGTCGCTGCTGAGCATGTTGGTGGCCACGTCGATGGCCCACTACCGCGTGGTCATCACGCGCCCTGCCAAGGCGCCCGCACATGCTGGCTGAAACACTGGAATGGCTGCTGAGTGCGCCGTTTTGGGTGGCGGTGCTGCGCATTGCCACGCCGTTGATCTTGGGCACCTTGGGCGTGCTGTTGTGCGAGCGCGCCGGCGTGCTGAACCTGGGCATCGAAGGCATCATGGTGGCGGGTGCTTTCACCGGTTGGCTCACGGTCTATCAGGGTGGCAGCCTGTGGACGGGTGTGGGCGCCGCCGCCTTGACGGGCGCGCTGTTGGGCCTGCTGCACGGTTGGTTGACGGTGAGCTTGGCGCTGTCGCAGCATGTGTCGGGCCTGGGCATCACGCTGTTGGCCACCAGCCTGGCGAGCTTCGGCTACCGCGTGAGTTTTCCCAAGGTCAGCAGCCCACCCACCATTCAAGCTTTTGAGCCGATGGCGTGGTTGCCGGTGCCGGTGTTGTCGGCGCAAACACCGCTGACTTTGCTGGCTTTGGGCTTGGTGCCCCTGGTGGCGTACGTCCTTCAGCGCACCCCGCTGGGCCTGGCGGTGCGCATGGTGGGCGAGAACCCGGCCGCCGCTGAAGGGCAGGGCATCTCGGTGGCAGCGGTGCGCATCGGGGCCATCGCGGCGGGCTCGGCGTTGATGGGCATCGCCGGGGCCTTCCTCACGCTGGCCGCCTTCAACGCCTTCTACTTCAACATGGTCAACGGTCGGGGTTGGGTCTGCGTGGCGCTGGTGGTGTTTGCGTCGTGGCGGCCCGGCAAGGCGCTGCTGGGTGCGCTGTTGTTTGGCTTCTTTGACGCGCTTCAGTTGCGCTTGCAGCAATCGGACGCCGGCCTGTTCGGACTGACGCTGCCCTACCAGGTGTATTTGATGCTGCCGTATGTACTTTCGATTGCCGCGCTGGTGCTGGTGGCACGCCGTGCGGCCTACCCGCAAGCGCTGATGAAGCCGTACCGCCAGGGCGAGCGTTGAGGCATTGAAGGGGGTAAATTGGCAACCCCCTAACTCAATCAAACGTTTGATTTATTTGCGGTTTTTGCTGCTAGAGTGAGCGGCATGAAAGCCGTTCCGCCGACCCAACTGGCCACCCACCGCTTGATGCCGCCCACCGCCAGGCACGCGCGCAGCGACGGCGAACAGTCGCGCGAACGATTGCTGCACAGCGCCTTGGCACTGTTTGCCGAGCAAGGCTACGCCAAAACATCCACCCGCCAACTGGCCGAAGCAGCGGGCACCAACCTGGCGGCCATCAGCTACTACTTTGGCGACAAGGCGGGCCTGTACCGCGCCGCGTTCACCGAATTGCACGGTAACTCGGAAGCAGACATGGCGCGCTACATCGGCCCGCAGCTCAGCTTGAACCAAGCCTTGCGCGGCTTTTACGGCGGCTTTATCGAACCCCTGAAACACGGCGTGCTGATGGAGCAGTGCGTCAAGCTGCACATGCGCGAGTTGCTGGAGCCCACCGGCTTGTGGGCCGAGGAAATCCACCACGGCATCAAGCCCATGCACGACGCGCTGGTGGCGGTGTTGTGCCGGCACCTGGGCGTCAAGCGGCCCGACGACGAAGTGCAGCGTCTGGCGGTGTGCATTGCCGCGCTGGGCGTGCATTTGCACGTCGGACGCGACGTCACCGACGCGGTGGCGCCGCAGCTGCACACCAAACCCAAATCACTCGACCGCTGGGCCGACCAGCTCACGATGTACGCGCAGGCGATGGTGGCGGCGGAAGCCGCGCGCCGCACGACCACACATGCCGCACGCAGCACGGCGCTGAAGGAGAAAAAATGAAATTCAAACCCCATTCCATTTCACTGACTTGCGGCAGCCTCGCCGCGGCGACGTTCTTGTCGGGCTGCGCCGCGCTGAGCATGATGCAGGCCACATCGCCAGAACCCACCCCATCAGCCGCGCCGCCATCGGCATGGCAAGCGCCAGCGCCCCACCAAGGCAGCACCACCGACCTGACGCAGTGGTGGTCGCAGTTCAACGACCCGGTGTTGCCGCGTTTGATCGAGGCGGCGCAAGCGGTGAGCCCGTCGATCTCGACCGCCAAATCGCGCATTGAACGGTCGCGGGCGGCCCGTGTGGCGGCCGGTGCGGCACTGAGCCCTTCGTTGACGGCGCAGGGCAACGCGCTGCGCGGTTCAGAAGCGGCGATGCCCTTGGCCACATCGCTCACGGCAGGCTTGAACGCAGCGTGGGAAATCGATGTGTTCGGCGGTTCCGCTGCCGCACGCGACGCCGCGCAGGCGCGCCTGAACGGCAGTGAAATGTTGTGGCACGACGCCCGCGTGTCAGTGGCCGCCGAAGTGGCCACGCAGTACACGTCGCTGCGCGCCTGCGAGGCGACGCTGTCGCAGGTGCAGCTCGACGCGACCTCGCGCAGTGAGACCGCGCGCTTGACCGAGCTCACCGCAAAGGCCGGTTTCACCGCCCCGGCCCAGGCCGCGCTCAGCCGCGCCAGCGCCGCGCAGGGCAACAGCCAGCTCACGCAACAACGTGCGTTGTGCGACGGCGTGGTCAAGGGCTTGGTGTACCTGACCGGCGCTGATGAGGCCGCTCTGCGAGCGCAGCTGAACAGCGCCCGCGGCGTGATCGCGCTGCCTGCACAAATCAACATTCCGCAAGTGCCCGCCGCGCTGTTGCGCCAACGACCCGACCTGGGCAACGCCGAGCGCGAGTTGCTGGCGGCCAGCGGCGACATTCGTCAGGCGCAGGCCGCCCGGCTGCCGCGCATTGCCTTGAACGGCAGCATCGGCGCGGCGCGTGTGAGTTCCAGTGGAACGGCCGGCGGCTTCACCCACTCAGACAGCATCTGGTCGCTGGGACCGTTGTCGGTGTCGCTGCCGCTGTTCGACGGCGGCTTGCGGCAAGCCCAGGTCAGCGCGGCGCAAGCGCGACACACTGACGCCACGGTGCAGTACAACGCCACGTTACGCCGGGCCGTTCGCGAGGTCGAAGACGCGTTGATCGCGTTGCAAAGCACCGCCGACCGCAGCGGCGATGCGCAAGTGGCAACCGAAGGTTTCACCGCTTCGCTGCGCGCCACCGACGCCCGCTACCGGGGCGGCTTGGCCACCTTGTTCGAGCTGGAAGACGCACGCCGCAGCGCAGTGCAAGCGCAAACCGCGTTGATCGATTTGCAGCGCGAACGCGTGACGGCGTGGATCGCGCTGTACCGCGCGTTGGGTGGCGGTTGGAACGCCGACGCGCCGACGCTGGCTGGCGTGGCGACCACAACAAAATAATTGCTTATCGAGCCGGATCACACCATGAAGAACCTTCAAGCGCGCTTTCAGAAATCACTCGTCGCCTTCGCCTGCATCGCGGCAACGGGTTTTGTTTTCAACCTCGCTGCGCGCGCCGCCGACGAGAAAAAGGCACCCGCCGCCAAGCCCGCACTGACCGTCAACGTGACCCAAGCGCTCAGCGCCAACATGCCGCTTCGGCTCGGCGCGAACGGCAACATCGCGCCGTGGCAAGAGGCCAGCATCGGCACCGAAGCCAACGGGCTGCGGCTGGCTGAAGTGCGCGTGAACGTGGGCGACAGCGTCAAGCGCGGTCAGGTGCTGGCCACCTTCGCGCCCGACAGCATTCAAGCCGATGTGGCGCAAATCAAGGCCAGTGTGGCCGAGGCCGAGGCCAATTTGAGTGAGGCTGCGGCGAATGCACAGCGCGCTCGAGATTTGCAAACCACCGGCGCCCTGAGTGCTTCGCAAATCAACCAATACCTGACGGCCGAACGCACCGCGCAGGCGCGTTTGCAGGCGCAGCGCGCGGCCGAGCAAGTGCAAAGCTTGCGGCTGAAGCAGACCCAGGTGCTGGCGCCCGACAACGGCATCATCTCGGCGCGCAGCGCCACCGTGGGCGCGGTGTTGCCGGCCGGACAAGAGCTGTTCCGCATGATCCGCGGTGGCCGCCTGGAATGGCGCGCCGAAGTGGCAGCCGCCGACTTGTCCCGCGTGAAGCCGGGCATGAACGTGCGCCTGAACGTGAATTCTGCGAACACCACTTCAGCCCCCATCGTCGGCAAGGTGCGCATGGTCGCGCCGACCGTCGATGCGCAAACCCGCAACGGTTTGGTCTACGTGGATTTGACGTCGTCCGGCGACGCGCGCAGCGGCATGTTTGCGCGCGGCGACTTCGAGATCGGCGAAGGCACGGGGCTGACCTTGCCGCAAACGGCCGTGCAGTTACGCGATGGTTTCAACTATGTGTTGAAGGTTGGGCAAATCACTGACAACACGTCCAAAGTCAGTGAAGTGAAGGTCACGACCGGCCGCCGCGTCGGCAACCGCATCGAGATCACGGGCGGCTTGGACGCCGCTGCGCGCGTGGTCGCCTCGGGCGCGGGTTTTTTGGCCGACGGCGACACGGTGCGCGTTGTCGAAGTGGCCACGCCCGTCGTTGCCAAATAAGCCAGCACATCAGCAGGAGCTCATCGCATGAACGTTTCTTCTTGGTCGATCAAAAACCCCATCCCGAGCGTGCTGCTCTTCATCATGCTCACGCTCGCCGGGCTGATGGGCTTTCGGGCGATGAAGATTCAGAACTTCCCCGACATCGACCTGCCCACGGTCATCGTCACCGCATCGTTGCCGGGCGCGTCGCCCGCGCAACTCGAAACCGAAGTCGCGCGGAAAATCGAGAATTCGCTGGCCACGGTGCAAGGCCTGAAGCACATCTACACCCAAGTGCAAGACGGCGTGGCCATCATCACCGCCGAGTTCCGTTTGGAAAAACCAACGCAAATGGCGGTGGACGATGTGCGCGATGCGATTTCGCGCGTGCGCGGTGATTTACCGGCCGATTTGCGCGACCCCGTCATCTCGAAAATGGAGTTGTCGGGCGCACCCATCCTGACTTACACCGTGGCCACGCCGCGCATGGACGACGAAGCGCTGAGCTGGTTTGTGGACAACACCGTCACCAAACAAATGCTCAGCGTGCGCGGCGTGGGCGCGGTGTCGCGCGTGGGCGGGGCCACCCGTGAAGTGCGAGTCGAGTTGGACCCCGCGCGCTTGCAAGCGCTCAACGCCACCGCCGCCGACATCTCGCGCCAGTTGCGCCAGGTGCAGCAAGAAGCCTCGGGTGGGCGCACCGACGTGGGTGGAGCCGAACAGTCGGTGCGCACCATCGCCACGGTGCAATCGGCCGAAGAACTGGGGCGCTTGGACATCGCCTTGAGCGACGGCCGCCACGTGCGGCTGAACCAGGTTGCCACCGTGAGCGACACCGTGGCCGAGAAGCGTTCCACTGCGTTGCTCAACGGCAAGCCGGTGGTGGGTTTTGAGATCACGCGCACACGCGGCTCGGGCGAGGTGGACGTGGCTGCCGGCGTGCGCGCCGAGCTGGAAAAAATCAAGACCGCTCACCCCGACATCACACTCACCGAGGCCTTCAACTTTGTCGACCCGGTGCAAGAAGGTTTCGACGGATCGATGTTGTTGATGTACGAAGGCGCCATCTTGGCGGTGCTGGTGGTGCTGCTGTTTCTGCGCGATTGGCGCGCCACATTCGTAGCGGCCGCTGCGCTGCCGTTGTCGGTGATTCCGACATTTGCGGTGATGTACCTGTTTGGCTTCACGCTGAACACCGTCACGCTGCTGAGCTTGTCGCTGGTGGTGGGCATCTTGGTGGACGACGCGATTGTGGAGATCGAAAATATCATGCGTCACCTGCGCATGGGCAAGTCGCCCTACCAAGCCGCGATGGAAGCGGCCGATGAGATTGGCCTGGCGGTGATTGCCACCACCTTCACCTTGATCGCGGTGTTTTTGCCCACCGCTTTCATGGCCGGTGTGCCGGGCAAATTCTTTGTGCAGTTCGGCTGGACGGCGGCGATTGCGGTGTTTTTCTCGCTGGTCGTGGCGCGCATGTTGACGCCCATGATGGCGGCTTACATCCTGCACCGGCCCAAGAAGGACCACCAGGAACCCGGATGGTTGGCACACTACATGCGCTGGGCCGCGTGGTGTTTGAAGCACCGCGTCATCACCACCGTGGCAGCCGCGGCGTTCTTGGGCGGTTCGCTGTTTTTGGTGAAGTTTTTGCCGACCGGATTCATTCCGCCCGACGACTTCTCGCAAACCCAAGTGAAGGTGTCTTTACCGCCCGGCAGCACCTTTGAGCAGACCTTGGCCGCCGCCGAACAGGCCCGTATGTTGGTGCAACAAAACAAGCACGTGAAGTTGGTCTACACCGCCGTGGGCGCAGGCGCCACGGGCGGCGATCCGTTCGCGGTGGCCGGTGCGTCTGAAGTGCGCACCGCCACCTTGACCATCAACATGACGCCGCGCAAAGACCGCCACGGCATCAGCAAACAGACCATCGAAAACGAGCTTCGCGAGGCGGTGTCCAGCGTGCCGGGCGCTCGCGTGACCGTGGGCTTGGGCGCGTCGAGCGAACGCTACGTGCTGGTACTGGCCGCCGAAGACGGCCGCTTGCTCAGCGAACACGCTCGCGTGGTGGAGCGCGAGTTGCGCAGCATCCCCGGCATTGGCGCGGTCACGTCGAGCGCCAGCTTGGTGCGACCCGAGCTCATCGTGCGGCCCGACTTTGCGCGCGCCGCCGATTTGGGCGTGACGTCTGCGGCCATCGCCGACACCTTGCGCATGGCCACCTCGGGCGACTACGAGCAAAGCCTGGCCAAGCTCAACCTCAGCCAGCGCCAGGTGCCCATCGTGGTGAAGCTGCGCGCCGATGCGCGGGCTGACCTGGACTTGCTGTCGCGCCTGGCCGTGCCCGGGGCGCGCGGCCCCGTGATGTTGGGCAACGTGGCCACGCTCACCCTGGCCACCGGCCCCGCACAAATCAACCGCTACGACCGCCAGCGCAACGTCAACTTCGAGATCGAGTTGAACCAGCAACCGCTCGGCGCGGTGCAAGCCGCCGCCATGGCCTTGCCGAGCTTGGCCTCCTTGCCACCCGGCGTGACGCAGACCGAAATTGGCGACGCCGAAGCCATGAGCGAACTCTTCAGCAGCTTCGGCCTGGCCATGCTCACCGGCGTGCTGTGCATTTACATCGTGCTGGTGCTGTTGTTCAAAGACTTCGTGCAACCGGTAACGATTTTGGCGGCCTTGGTGTTGTCCATCCCCGGCGCATTTTTGGCGCTGTTCATCACGCACACGGCCATCTCGATGCCGTCGATGATTGGTCTGATCATGCTGATGGGCGTGGCCACCAAGAACTCGATTTTGTTGGTCGAGTACGCCATCATGGCGCGCCGCCACCACGGCATGACGCGCTGGGACGCGCTGCTCGACGCTTGCCACAACCGCGCCCGCCCCATCATCATGACCACCATCGCCATGGGTGCCGGCATGCTGCCCATCGCCCTGGGTTGGGGCGTGGACCCGAGCTTCCGCTCGCCGATGGCCATCGTGGTGATTGGCGGACTCATCACCTCCACGTTCTTGAGCTTGCTGGTGATTCCGGTGATCTTCACTTACGTGGACGACTTGGTGCAATGGGGCGGGCGCCTGTTCAAGCGCCAGGCCAAGCCGTCGCCTTCGGTGAGCACGGCTGCGGGGGTCTCGGCGGGCAGCTGACGGCAGAACAGGCACGCGTTCGTGGCCCCGTTCAAGCGATGCTTGAAGCACCGCGTGGTGAGCCTTGAAAGCACGCTCTTCGAGCGCTGAAAGACCACGCCATGCCCGCACTTTTCTCGGCCATCGTTTGCGCGTGACATCCAGCGCCGCCTTAACATCGGCACCGTGAATTCAACCAACACCACCCTGACCGACCTGCCGCTGTTCCCCTTGCAGTCGGTGCTCTTCCCTGGCGGCTTGCTGCCACTGCAAATTTTCGAGGTGCGCTACCTCGACATGATCGGCAAATGCAACAAGGCGGGGACACCGTTCGGGGTGGTTTGTTTGACCGAAGGGCGCGACGTGCGACAGCGTGAGGCCGGCTCGAAAGATGCCACGTCAGCGCCGACGCAACCCAAAGGGGACGGCTTTGCAAACGAGGCGTTTCATGCGGTCGGCACGCTGGCGCAAATCACGCAGTTCGAGCGGCCTCAACCCGGCTTGATGGTGGTGCGCTGCACCGGCACGCAGCGTTTTCACATCGACTCCAGCCAGAAGTTGCCGCACGGCCTGTGGGTGGCGCAGGCGCACACGCTGCCGGCCGAGCCTGACGTGGCGGTGCCTGAAGATCTGGCGCACGTGCGACATGCGTTGCAACAACTGATGATCGGCATCGAGCAGCAATTGCAAGGCGCCGACTTGCCCATCCAAAAGCCGTATCTGTGGAGCGACTGCGGCTGGCTGGCCAACCGCTGGTGCGAGTTGTTGCCACTGAGCGCCGAGGTGAAGCAACGCTTCATGTCGCTGGACAGCCCGCTGCTGCGCTTGGAGCTGGTGTCCGACGCGCTGGATCAGATGGGGTTCAAGTTGCCGGGTTGAGGTGCCTTGACGAATTGACCGTTACGACACACCCGTTCGCACTGAGGTATCGAAGTGCCCGCTGCACTTCAGAGCAAGCACTTCGATACCTCAGTGCGAACGGGGTTTGGGGTTTTTTCGGTAACGCGCACCACAAAGTCGTGCACTCTCAGTGCGAACGGGAATGGGGAGCGTGATCAGCAGTGCCAAGCTTCAAAAATCCACTCGCAATAAGCAGCGTTTCCAAACACTGATCGCGAATGCCGTAGAAGCTTTTGAGATCACGGACTTGGGCCAGGACAGTTGCGTTTTCGGTGTTTGCAGCCCGCTTCACTGCCAAGATCATTTTGTTTTTTTGTGTGTGCTCCAACGCCACAAATTCGAACACCTGGGTCTCGTAGCCGCAAGCATCGAGCAACATGGCGCGCAGGCCGTCGGTGAGCATCTCAGCCTGCTGGCCCAAGTGCACGCCGTGCTGCAACAAGGGCTGCAAGGGGTGCGGGCTCATGAGTTGCGGGCGCAGTTGTTTGTGGCAACACGGCGAACACAAAATCACCGCGGCGCCGGTGCGCACGCCCACGTGAATGGCGTGGTCGGTGGCGGTGTCGCAGGCGTGCAGGGCGATCATCACGTCCAGCTGGTCGGGCGCGCTGCGGCTCACATCACCCTCTTCAAAGCGCAAGCCGCGCGACTTCACCTTGGCGGCTGCCACGTTGCACAGCCCGACCATGTCGGCGCGCAGCTCGACGCCCATCACATCGACTGAGCGGTTCAAGGTGGTGGTCAAAAAGTCGTGCACAGCAAACGTGAGATAGCCCTTGCCCGAGCCGAAATCGGCCACCCTCACCGTTTGGTTTGCAGGCAAATTAGCCTTCTCTAAGGCACTGGCAAGCACCTCGACAAACTTGTTGATTTGCTTCCACTTGCGCGACATGGCGGGCACCACTTGGTGCCTCTCATCGGTGACGCCCAGCACTGTCAACCACAGGCGGTCCTGAGCAATGACGCGCTGCTTTGGACGGTCGTGGGAATTGACAGGCTGCGCATCGGCAGGCGGCGCATAGGCAGACTGCACGTCAGCGGCTGACGATTTGCTGCGGCGGAGGCTGCGCTTGCCCTTCTTGCTGGTCAGCAGTTGAATGTCCTCCAGCGTGGTCAGCAGGTGAACGTGGCTGAACGCATGGGCCACCGACTCACGCAGCGCCGGCAGGCCTTCGGCCACTGAAAAATTCTGCGTGTCGTCTCGCGTGGCGTGGCTGGTGACGAAACTCAGGCTGGGCCGGCCTTTCAGCGTGATGGCCCGCACCGAGAGGCGCTGCACGTCCGATGTCGACGCGCGCGGCTTGGCGAGTACCAGCTTCACAAAGGTGTGCTGCGCGAGGCTGGCCTCGACCAGATCAAGGAAGCGGTCCAGGGAAATGTCCAGGGAAATGTCCAGCGAAGGGTCCAGCGAAGGGCCTGGCGCGGGTTCAACAGGAGCGGCTGGGGTCATGCGCGAGTCTGGCACGCCCCGCTTTGCGCCGCGTCCGATGTCAAAAGCTGTAGCGCCCCATCAAGTCAAAGCGCGACATGGTGCCGGTGTCGTCGGTGAAGGTTTTGCGCTTGCCCAGAATCAATTCGCCGCCGAGCTCGACGTTCTTGAGTGGCGAGTAAATCAAACCCAAATGGAACTGCGTGAGCGTCCGGTTCTCGAGAACCTGCGCTGTTTTGCCGCGGTTCATGCCAAACACCAAGTTGCCGCGCAATTGGTCGCTTAAGGTCTTGGCATAGCCGACCACCAGGCCCTGGTTCTTGTCGAA
>Ga0123336_10000972_pt1 | contig 27216 bp, 23 predicted proteins | sample SSSSmetaG_FD_96466 | JGI IMG/M metagenome (GOLD analysis project Ga0123336, IMG submission 96466) | Glacier valley bacterial and archeal communities from Borup Fiord, Nunavut, Canada, to study Microbial Dark Matter (Phase II) - ​SSSS metaG | ecosystem: Environmental > Aquatic > Freshwater > Ice...
AGGCGCGTTTGCGTTTTTGCGGCGGCATCAAACCAAACGCGGCTTGGTCGTGGTGTTCACCGACATGTTCGATCCGGTCGCATCCGCCGCGCTGCTCGCCGACCTCGCATCGCTCGCGCGCCGTCATCTCATCATCGTCGTCATGATGAACGACGAAGCGATCGCGCAGGCCATCTCGGCGCGTCCGGAGACGATCGACGATGCGTACCGCGCGTCGGTTGCAGCGACGCTCGGTGAGGAACGACGCCGGGCGGCAGCACTGCTCGCGCGGCGGGGCATCGGCGTGATCGACGTGCCGGCGCCCGAACTCGGGCTCGCGTTGATCAACCGCTACATCGAGATCAAATCGCGTGGGGCGATCTGACCTTCGCTCGACCCGCAAGGCCGAAATACGCGATGAGGCCGATCGCCGTAACGCCACCGAACGCGAGCCGGATTTCCGCGCTCAGTCGGAGCGGCGAGAAGAACCCTTCGATCGTGCCGGCGACGACGAGCATCGCACAAACCCCGAGCATCAACACGCCGGCCCGCCGCGCATTGCGCACGAGCGCGACGCTGCGTCGCAGGCGACCGGGAACGAGCACGCCTGCCGCAAGCAACAAACCGCCGCCGCCGGCAACTTGAATTGCGGTCAACTCGATCACACCGTGCGGCGCGACGGTCGCGATGAAATCGTAACCGAATCCGGCGTTGGCGAAGAGCGCGCCGATCGAACCCAGATCCAGACCGTTGAAATAAATGGAATAGACGGTCAGCGCACCGAGCGTCATGCCGCCCGCGAACGCCACGATCGCAACGCGGATGTTATTCGTGATGATGAGCGCCGACATTTCCGGGGCATCCGAGCGCTGGACCGCGAAGTTCGAGTCGTGCAGACTCTTCTCGACTTTAGGAATCTCACCGGGAACGAGTGCGTAGGCCGCGCCCGGATCGTGACGTACGAGCGCGTACGAGACGACGGTCGTAAACGTGAAGAGCAGCGCGCACAGCACGATCGGGACCCACGAGCGGCGAAATTCACCAGGAAACGTCGTGGTGAAGAACGCGAGCAGACGCGCGCGGCCGCTTTGGAGCGCGCCACCGTATACGTACGCGTGTCCGCGCACGACGAGTCGGTTGATGTAGCCGACCAACTGCGGATCGAAGCGGCGGCCTTGCGCGTAGGCCAGATCCGAGGTCGCGCGACGATAGAGCAGGCCGAGTTCCGCCACCTCATTTGGCACGAGGCGGCGCACGCCGCCGCGATCGGCCCGGCTCAGAAGCACGCCGAGGCGCTCCCAGCGTTCGGTTCCCCGGCTCACGAACGTACCTTCGCGCATGGCTCGTGGTTCTTGTTCGCGCGGCACACCGCCTCGGTGCGCTAGTGGAGCGGTCGCTCGAAATCCGCACGCCCGAGTCGATCGCGATTACCTACGAACTCGCGGGCCTCGGAAGTCGGTTTCTCGCGCTCTTCATCGACCTCTTGGTGCAGATCGTGCTCTTGATCCTCATCATCACGGCGTATGCGGCAATTCCGCACGGCCGATTCCTGAGCGGCGCTCCGCAGAAGTGGCTCATCGCGCTCGAGGTCATCGTGACGTTCCTGATTTTCTTCGGTTATTTCATCATCTTCGAGTGGTTGTGGCGCGGACAAACGCCCGGCAAGAAAGCAATCGGTATCCGCGTCGTTCGCGACGGCGGATTCCCGGTCGATTTTCTCACCGTTACGATTCGCAACGTGATTCGCACGCTGGAATTCGGTTTTGGCTTTTACCTACTCTCGGCGATCAGCACGCTGGTCTCAAAAGAAAACAAGCGACTCGGCGACTTTGCGGCCGGTACGATCGTCGTGCGCGAGGGGAAGCGCGATGCGGTAAGCGGTTATCATGCCTACGTCCCCGATACACGGCTCGACCCCGAGGAGCGCGCGCTCGTCGAACGCTACGTCGAGCGCCGTGCGATGCTAAGCTCGAGCGCGCGCGTGCGGATCGCCGCGGAGCTTGCGCTGCGCTTGCGACCGAAATTCACCGACGCAGCGGTGGCCGCGCTCGATGACGACGCGTTTCTCTTACGGATCGCGACGCGGACGTAGGCGCGAGAAGATCTCGCGTCCGAGTCGCATCGCGGCGTCCTTCGCATCGCTGTACACCGTCGATGCATCGCTTGGGCTCATATGACGTCCGTGCAGAAAATAGAACGCTACGCTCTCGCCGACGACGATCGTTCCGGCATACGCGATCGCGCCTTTGATGAAGATGCCGGCGACGGGGATGAAGCCGGAGAGTTCGCGCGAGAGCATCCGCCAACCGAAGCCGCCGCCGACAACGGGTAAGAGTTCCCACATGCGCTTCATGTCCGGTTCCTTGCCGAACACCGCGCCGATCTGCAGCATGAGCATCATCTGGATGCCGGTAATCGCGACCATGTCGCCTGCCGATGCAAACGCGCCCAGCACGATCCCGACGAACGGAATCTTATCGGCAAGAGCGCTCGCGCCGGCGATCTTGAGGGCGTTCATCGCGGCATCGCGCGTGAGCTTCGCGCACACCGTCTCGCGGAGCGCGGGTAAGCGCAGGCCGACGGCGATTTCGATCCCTTTGCAGCAGTCGATCAAATGCGGGAGAAACCGACCTTTGAGGGCCTCGTGCTCGATGCGCGAGACGATGTAATCGTCGACTTTCCCGGGTCCCGGCGCCGAGGCCGGCCCGGACGGCGCGACGATCTCCGGATCGACGAGCAGCGTGAGGATCGGGAGCTTGAACGTCTCAAGAACGTTCAGCCGCGCGCCGTCGCGATCGCCGATGCGCCCGAGGAACACGATTGCGCGCGCATCGTTCGTGTCGACCGGGCGGCCGGGGTCGATCGTCTCGAGCGTTGCGGCGGCATCCAGGGGAATGAATTCATCGTCGCCGCCGGCCAGCAGCAAGCCCCGCAGTTCCGAAATCAAACCGGGATCGCCGCACAGCAAAAACCGGAACGGCGCTCGCGTTTGCGCGCGGACCGCCCCGACGTTGATGCTCGAGCGCAGCTTGTTGAAGACGTCAGCGGCGCCTATGACGCCGGCTTGATAGTTCATGTTCTTCCGTACCCGCTTCTCGTGATGTATGTTCCAGGCGCGAGGCACTCGGTTTGCAAAAACGGGCCACCCGATGGAGGCGGCCCGTTCGTGCGCGTGCTCGAGCGTCGACTAGGCGCCGATACCGCGGGCTTCTTTATCGGGATCGTCCGTATAATTCAGGTAGATCAAGCCGAGGAAGATTTCCAGCGCCTCGGCATGCATGCCGCGGGCGTTGGCGACATCGACGATCGACTTGTTCGTGGCCTTGGCTTCTTGCACGATCGCAGCCGGCGTCGTATTCGTGTCAGCGGCAACGATCGTTGCCGCCGCCACGTCGCCGGGAGCGAGGTCGCCTTTGAGCATTGCATCGAAGGCCAGACCATCGTTGTGGAAACGCGTGTTGAGGGCTCGCTGCAAGGTCGCGTAGCGATCGGAACTGCCTTGCACGCCGAGCAGCGTGATGTGCGCCTGGAGTTGCCGCGCGCGTGCCATATTGAAGAGCTGCGAGGATTGCGAAGCGGCGACGGCGGCTTTATTGAGCGAGTCCGTCGCTTTCTGCATGATCGGCAGCAACATCGTGTAATCGCCGATCGAGATCTCACCCGACATGTCGTATTGCACGTGGGAGAGCGTGCGCAAGAAGACATCCAGATCGCCAAGACCGGCGTCCATCATTGCAAGCGAAGCGCGTCCGGCATCGACGCCGCGCAGCATATCGGCGTCTGCCGCTTGCAGCGTGCCGATCGTGCGCGGATAGTCGGCGAGCGTCGCGAGCGACTGCGGCGGAACGGGGCTGAGCTTGAGGGGCGCCGCCATCTCCGTATAGATCGAAGCGGTTTCTTTGAGGAGGCCGCCTTCTTTGTTTTTCTCGAGCGAACCGACGCCGAGAATCGCTTCGGTCGCGTGCGATTGGACGGTGTCGATCGAGCGGCTCATGCCGTTGAGATTCTTGAGCACCGCTTCGAGACGGCCGCCTTTGCGCACTTGCACGCGGCTGTAATCGGGCACGGCATAGCTGAGATTTTGCAGCCGCGATGAGATGGCTTTTAGCTGATCGCGGCCCGAGTCGTGACGCGATTGAATCGCGGTCACGGCTTGCGCTTCTTTTACCTGGGCGTCGGCCAGTTCGTCGCGCAACGGCTGCAAGTTTGGTTTGAGCAAGTCCAAACGCTTTTCGCTCTCGCGCAGTTGGCGAATGCGCGCGTTTGCAAGCGTGCGCGTTTCCGGCGTTCCCGCAGCGGCCGCATCCGCAAGATTCTGCTCGCCTTTGGACGTTTGCCCGAGCGCCAGTTGCGATTGACCGAGGTGAAACTGCGCGACCGCATTCTGCGGCTCGGCTTTGAGGATCGCCGTAAACTCGCGCGCCGCAATCGCGTAGCGCGCCGTCGCTTCGTTATGCAGGGCCGCGACTACGCGCTGATCGATCGTGCGGTTTTTGGGATCGAGTTCGGGATAGCCGACCAAATGCGCGACGCGATCCGGAACGCCCGGATGATCGGCGAAATACTTGCTCACCAGATCGTCGTGATCGGCGTACGCGGCGCCCAGATGTTTCATGAACGAAACCATGGCGTCGGGATCGTAGCCGGCGCGCGTCATGAGCATGAGGCCGTATTTATCGGCCTCGGTTTCTTGGCCGCGCGAAATCTTCGCGAGCACGCCGGCTTGCATGATCTGGCCGAACCGATAGAGGAACGGTGAGAACAGCGAACCGATACCGAAGAGAATGTTGACGATGTTCGCTTTGGTATTGCCGGTGATCGCGTGCCGGCGCTCGTCGTGTCCCGTTTCGTGAGCGATCACGCCCGCGAGTTCGTCGTCGGACTGCGAGAAGTCGAGCGTGCCTTCGTTGATATAGATGTAGCCGCCGAGCGTCGTGAACGCGTTCACGTCCGATACATCTAACACTTTGATGTTGTACGGTACGTCTTTGCGCGCGACTTGCGTCCAGAGTTTCTGCGAGATCTCATTGACCCACGCATTGAGCAACGGATCGGTCACGATCGTCGTCGAGTCCGTGATCTCTTTGTCCGTCTCTTTGCCGAGTTGCACTTCACTTTGTGTGGAGAGGGCAAGCGCGGGTGACGGTATGGTGGCACTCAGGAGTGCGATGATCAGTACGATGGGGACGAAGCGACGAGCGAACACAGGCGAGTCTCTTTCGCGGCGCAAGGCGTCCGGCGAACGTGTCGCCGGGGCCTCTCTCTTCGACGGAGAGGCGCGTGGAGTCTCTTGCTCGGCGACTCCGGCGCCTCGGGCGGCCGAGCAGGCTGTGGACGTTACGTGGGGGGCGTGTGCATAAGTGAAGGTTCTTGTGGGAGTCCGGTGGAGAGCGAAGGGCCGCCTTGCCGGCCATCGGAATGCGCCGCGGATGATCGGGAGGGAGCTCGTATGACGACCGTTCGCGGCCGAGGCCGGATGCTTGAGATAACCGTGGATTGCCCGCTGGGTGATGCCGCCGATGATTTGCGTGCGCAATTCGCCGACCGACCGGACTTCTTCCGCGGGAGCCGAGCGACGGCCAACCTCGGAACGCTCGAGTCCGACGTGTCGGCGCTCGCCACGTTCCGCAGTTTCCTTGCCAACTACGGCATCGTGCTCGACGGGATGTACGGCCCGCCGACGCTGGCGGATCTGGCCGAGGGCTTGGATCTCTCGTATTTGGGCTTGCCTCCGGTGGCCGACGTGGCGCCGCTCCCGATTCGCAAGGATCGCCCCGACCGCTCGGTCGTGCTTTCCGATGCCGCACGTTCGCTCGTGGCCGACTTTGCCGGCGCGCGGGCGGATCTGGCCGAACGGCGCATCCAGCGCGAAGCCGTCCGGGCGACGGTCGCCTCGCCGGCCTCGGTCGTGATTCCGCCGATCCCGGCGGCCGCGCCCGTGGGCATCTCGACGCTCTACCATCGCGGCACGCTTCGCGGGGGACAGGCGCTGCACAATCTGGGCAACATCGTCGTGATCGGCGATGTCAATCCGGGCGCGGAGCTGATCGCAAGCGGCGACATCCTGGTCTTCGGATCGATGCGCGGCGTCGCGCATGCCGGCGCGCAAGGTGATGCGAGCGCCCGCGTAATCGCGCTGGAACTCGCCCCGACACAACTGCGCATCGCAACCGTGATCGCGGCCGACGGCGGCGAACCGCGCAAGACGAGCGTCCCCGAACAAGCCTACATCGACAACGGCCGAATCGTCGTCGTTCCGCATGCGGAAGCGGCCTTTCCGCAACGGGAGCAAGCGCGATGAGCGGCCGTCGGATCGTCATCACCTCAGGGAAAGGCGGCGTCGGAAAAACGACGACGACCGCAAACGTCGGCGCGGCGCTGGCGCAGCGCGGCAAGCGCGTCGTCCTACTGGACGCCGACATCGGACTGCGCAATCTCGATCTCGTCCTCGGCGTCGAAAAGCGAATCGTTTTCGACGTGGTCGAAGTCGTCGAGGGACGCTGCCAATTGCGCCAAGCGCTCATCAAAGACAAACGGTTCGACTCGCTCTCGATCTTGCCGGCCGCGCAAACGCGCGACAAAGGCGCGGTGAGCGAATTGCAGATGGCAAAGGTCGTCGAAGATCTCGCCGAACTTGCCGACTTCGTGCTGATCGACTGCCCGGCCGGTATCGAACACGGCTTCCGTAGCGCCATCGCCGGCGCCCTCGAAGCGATCGTCGTCACCACGCCCGAGGTCAGCGCGATTCGCGATGCCGATCGCGTGATCGGCAAATTGCACGAACGCGGTCTGCCGATTCGTTTGATCATCAATCGCATCCGGCCCGAGATGGTCGCAAGCGGCGACATGATGTCGGTCGAAGATGTGTGCGACATCCTTTCCGCTGAGTTGCTTGGTATCGTGCCCGACGATGAAGAAGTGATCGACACGACCAACCGTGGCGAACCGATCGTGCTCGATCCGAGCAATCGGTTGGGGTCGATCTACGATAAGATCGCGCGGCGGCTCGACGGCGAACTCATTCCGTTCACGAATCTGAGCGCACCCGGCTTTTTCGGCCGGCTCATGAGCGCGTTTAAGGCAGGCTGATGATGCAAGAGACAACTCCGCTCGAGGGATCCGCTCCGATTGCCGCCTCCGTTCCGAAGCCCCGCGGTCGCGCGATCGTCGTCACGTCCGGTAAAGGCGGCGTCGGCAAAACGACGACGACGGCGAATCTCGGTACGGCGCTCGCGCGCACCGGTGCACGCGTCGTTTTGATCGACGCCGATGTCGGGCTGCGGAATTTAGACATCGTGCTCGGTTTGGAAAATCGCGTGCGCAATCACCTGCTCGACGTGCTCGAAGAAAAGGCAACGCTCGAAGAAGCGCTCGTGGTCGACAAGCGCGTTCCCTCGCTGCAACTCTTAGCCGCCGCGCAAACGCGCGAAAAAGACGATGTCGACACCGCACAGATGAAAGCACTCGTCGATCGTTTGCGCGACCGCTTCGACTACGTCATCATCGATTGTCCCGCCGGCATCGAAGCCGGTTTTCAAAACGCCGTCGTCGGCGCGGATGAAGCCATCATCGTGTGTACGCCCGAAGTCTCCGCGGTGCGCGATGCCGATCGCGTCGTCGGATTGCTCGGCAATGAGATGAAGGTGCAACTCATCATCAACCGTCTGCGGCCCGCGCTCGTGAAAAAAGGCAAGATGCTCTCGGTCGAAGACGTCAACGCAATCTTGCGTCTGCCGCTGCTCGGCGTGATCGCGGATGAGCCCGACGTAATTATCTCGACCAATCGCGGCGAGCCGCTCGCAAACGACGATACCTCGCGGGCGGGCGCTTCGTATCGCGCGATCGCGGGACGCATCGCCGGGACGGATACCTCGAAGCCCGAGATCCCGCAAGAACCGTCGTTCTTCGAGAAACTCTTTGGAGGTCGACGCTAACGTGCTCGACTTTTTCACCCGCTTCTTCAAACCCGAACGCTCGGGCTCGCTTGCCAAGGAACGCTTGCGGCTCGTCCTGCTCTCGGATCATCTCTCGCTTGCGCCCGATGTCGTCGAGTCGCTCAAACGCGATTTGATCGAGGTCATCTCGCGCTACTGCGAAGTGGACGTCGCGAATACCGATGTGAGTTTCGAGCAACAAGACAGTGCCGTTGCGATGCTGGCCAACATCCCGATTCTCGGGCTGCGTACCGGCCGACCCACGCCGCCGTCGTCTGCGCCGCCCAGCACCCCACCGTACGAGCCACCTTCCGGCGCGACGCCGGCTCACGCCGCGGTCGCACACGACGAACCGAAGATCGCTGCCGACCTCGCGACGCATGCGGTCGCCGAGATCGCGGCCGCTGCCCCCGTGGTCGCCGCGCTGGAGGCGACGGTCGCCTCGCCGATCGAGTCCGCCAAGCCGAAAGCGTCGCGGAAGCGCCGTCGTCGGCGTCCCAACTTGACGCAGCAAGCACCAGCGACCTAATCGCGAAGCCAGGGGCGTGGATCGTCCCTGGTATGCCTCGTTCGCTTGGCCCCTAGCAATCGCGTGCGTGCTCGTTACCCTCGCGGGTATCGTGTTCATTCATTCCGCAACGCTGCACGATCCCGATGCGGCGATGGAATATAAACGCCAAATCGTCTACGCGATCGTCGGCATCGGATTGATGTTCGGCGTCGCATTTGTCGACTACCATTTTTGGCAGCGTTACGCGCTCCCGATCTATCTTGGCAGCGTTGGGCTCTTGGCTTTCATTCTCGTGAAGGGTCACGGAGCACTCGGTGCGGTCCGTTGGATCTCGCTCGGGCCGCTCGGAACATTTCAACCATCGGAGCCCGCGAAATTCGCACTAGCCGCGGCGATTGCCGCACTGCTCTGTCGCGGAACGTTTAAAAATTTCAAAGAGCTGTTACTGCCGCTCGCCGTCGTTGCGGTGCCGGCATTCTTGATTCTCAAACAGCCGGATCTCGGCACGACGCTCGTCATCGTGACGATTCTCATGGCCGAACTGTTTTTCGGTTTGCCCAATCTGATGGATTTCTTTATCGTCGTCGGCGGCGGTGCTGCCGTTGCCTCCGCCGTGCTTACCAGCGACAAATTACTCAAACCGTTCCAACGCGCGCGCCTGCTCGTCTTTCTCAATCCGCAAGCCGATCCGCAAGGCGCGGGCTGGAATCTGCGACAATCGAAAATCGCGGTCGGTAGCGGCGAGTGGTTCGGCAAAGGCCTCTTCCACGGCACGCAAACGCAACTGCATTTCGTACCCGAACATTCGCGCGACTTCATCTTCACGGTCGTCGGTGAGGAAGTCGGGTATCTGGGCGCCATGATCCTCGTCGCGCTCTACGCCGTCATCATCGCGGGCGGCGTGCGCGCGATCTTTGCCGCTCGCGATCGCTTCGGCGTGCTGCTCGGGGTCGGGCTCGTCGCGATGCTCGCCTTCCATATCATCATCAACATCGGCATGACGATCGGCATCATGCCGATCACCGGCATCCCGCTCCCATTCATGAGTTACGGCGGAAGCGCGATTCTCACCGACTATCTCGTCGTCGGCGTGCTCCTGAATATCGCGATGCAGCGCGACAAGCTTGTCTTCTGAATCGAACGCTTTCTCGAAGCCGCAAAAGACGGCAGCGTCGATACCGCCGCGCTAGCGCGTATAACGATCGCGCGCGCCCTTCTGGATGCGGCGATTCACGCACTCGGACCGGAGAGCGGTATTACGGCAGAGTAGCGGGATGGGCTTCCCGCGATTTTGTGGTCGCGCCGTTGCCGTTGCCGTTACCGTTCGTCGACGTCTTTTTGCGTCGATGTTTGCCATCGAAGACGATCGTGCTAATGAAGCGCACCGTCGTTCCGTGTGCGGTGTGTCGCACGCGAACGTCTTCGGCAAACGCGTTCATCAAGAAGAACCCACGTCCGCGTTCGCGATCGAGCACGGGTTCCGTCGAAGGAACGACGGCGCGCCAAGCACCGTGGTCTTCGATCAAAACCGAGACGATGTCGCCGAGCGCGTCCAATTTGACGGTGAATTCGCCGCCGCGCGAACGATACGCGTGCTCGATCGAATTGATGACCGCTTCGCCGACGGAGACTTGCAATTCGAAGAGGCTGTTCTCGTCGAGGCCGATTCCCTGACCGAAATGCTCGATCGCTCGTCGGACGAGGGCGGCAGACGGTGCGACCGCCGGCAGCGTCACGTCGACGTGCGTCGTCGGCTGATCGTCGAGATAGATACTCAGGATCGCGATGTCGTCCTTGCGGATCGCGTCGTTGAGGACGCGTCGCTCTAAGGCCGCAGCGATATTCAACGGACGCTCCGCATGCAGGGCGATCGCCGCTTGGATGATGCGTTGCTCGGCGCGGATGATGTCGCGGTCGAACTCGAGCAGTCCGTCGGTATAGAGAACCAGAAGTGCGCCCGTTTCGAGCTGCTCGTTGAAGACGCGCGGAATATCGACAAAGTCGATGCCCAGCGGAAGACCGTCGGTTGGCAGAATGCGCCCCCGTCCATCTTTCCCGACGAGCACGGGGCCCGGATGGCCGGCGCTCGCATAGGTGAGATGCAGTGAAACGGGATCGAGAAATCCGAAAAACGCCGTGACCATCAGACCCGCGCCGCTCAAGCTGAGCAGTCGATTCGCGCGGTCGAGGACGTCGGCCGGCGTGCACCGTTCGTCGAGCGCGTTCGCGCGGATCGAGTGGCGCATTTCACTCATCAGCACGGCAGCATCGAGCCCTTTGCCGCCGACGTCACCGATCGAAAAGGCTAGGCGTCCGTCGGACAACAGGAAGGCGTCGTACCAATCGCCGCCGACTTCGGATTCGGTCGCGGCCGGATAATACGCTTTGTCGAAAATGACACCCGGAATGCGCGGCAGCCGCGACGGCAAGGTTGCGAGCTGAAGTGTGTCGGCGACTTTGTGCGCGCGTTCGTACATCCGAGCGTTGTCGATGGCATGGGCCGCGCGATCCGCGAATTGCTGGACGAAAATGACGTCCGCTTGCGAGTAGTGCCGGTCGGAGTGTCCGAAGTAGAACGCGAGAACGCCGATCAGCCGTCCGCGACTGCGTAGGGACACCACGAGTCCCGAAGCCAGACCCCAGGTCCGGTAGAGCGCGCGGTCATTCGGATCCGGCACGCCTTCGTCCAGAAAATCCTTGGGGACCTCGACCATGAGATCGTATTCGCCGGTCCGGGCGACTTTGGGGACGCCGCGTGGGCCGACCAAGTGGTCGAAATGCGCGCGATTTTCCATGCCCAGCGCGAGTCGCTGCAGTTTTGGGTCGCTATGCTGGACGGCGAACGTGCGCAAAATATTTCGCTCGTCGAAGAGATCGACCGAGGCCCAGTCGGCAAAGCGCGGAAGGGCGAGCCGCAGCAAGTCGTCGATCGTTTCCTTGAGTTCGAGCGACGCGTTCAAGAGCGCGACCGATTCGGGAAGTTCGGAAAACGGTTCGCCCGATCCAGGCCGCAGATGGTCGCCGTCGAGAAACGCGCGTAGCGCCACGCGGAGTTGCGCTTGTTCGTCGGTTGATAGCGGCTTGTCGGGGTTCGAATCCAGCCGCGCGAGCCACTCCCGCATTGTGGTGTCTTCCGCTAACGATAGCAAGCAAGCGCACGTGTGTAAGCAAGTGCGCAGGCCAAGGACGTCGGGCCGTCTCCGAGAGATACCAGATCACGAGGCTCGACGTCTGTATGAATTCGCGCACACGTGATTTTTTCGTCTGGCTGTCCGGAGAATGACCCGGACCGGCGGGGACGCCTTGCCGAGAAAGGATTCGGAAATCAAGCGGGACGGCGAAAGGACCAAGCCGCTGGCCCCATGAACAGGCCCCCCATCCCAAGTCCTCGGGTCGCGCCGGCATAGCCGCGCTAGGACCGTCGACAAAGGGGCAAGCTTTCAAGTGTATAGGAAACGGGGCCGCGCAGATCGCGCACCCGCTCGATGAATCCGTCGCCAGAGCGCGGCCGTATTGCGGCGCGTACGGTGGCGCATCGCGGGGTGAACGTGCGAGCGCGGTGTCCGTCAGGAAAGGCGACCACTCGTGCCAACCAACATTCTCATTTCGAGCGATCCGTGGGAGAACCGCGTCGCGATCCTCGAGGATGGGACTCTTGCCGAGCTCTACGTCGAGCGTGAAGAAAAAGTCATCGGCTCCATCTTCAAAGGCAAAGTTCAAAACGTACTCCCCGGAATGGGAGCGAGCTTCGTCGACATCGGACTCGGACGCAATGCGTTCTTGTACGTCGACGATATCAACAAGACTCCGCTGAACATCGGCGACGTCGAGATCACCCAAGGCCGCACCGGCTGGGCGATCAACGAAAAGGTCAGCCGCGGGGACGATGTCCTCGTGCAGATCGTCAAGGAGCCGCGCGGCCTCAAAGGCGCGCGCATCTCGACGAACATCTCGCTGCCGGGCCGCTACCTCATCTTGATGCCGACCGGCAAGTACTCGGGCGTCTCGCGCAAAATCGAGTCGGCCGACGAACGCAATCGCCTCAAGCAGCTGCTCAAAGTGATTCGTCCCGAAGGCATGGCGACGGTCGTGCGAACGGCGGCCGCCGGCGTCAGCCAGGCCGAATTGATCGCGGATTTAGGCGTGCTCATCCGCATGTGGCACGGCATTCTCGAGAACTACAAACGTTCGAGTTCGCCTGCGCTCTTGCACAAAGACATGAATCTCGTTTTCAAAGCGGCGCGCGATTTCATCACGCCCGAAGTCGAGAACGTCTACATCGACGATGCCGAGGAAACCGATCGCGTGAAGGATTTCATGCGTCTGCTCGGTCCGCAATACGTCGATCGCATTCAAGCGTATCCCGGTGGCCGCAAACTCTTCGGCGATTACAAGATCGACGACGAGATTTCCAAGCTGCTGCGACCGAAAGTCAATTTGCCCTCCGGCGGCTCGATCGTGATCGAAACGACTGAAGCGCTGACGGTCATCGACATCAACTCCGGCAAATTCACCGGCGGCAAAAACCTCGAAGACACGATTGTAAAGACGAACATCGAAGCGGCTGCAGAGATCGCGCGCCAAGTGCGTTTGCGCGATATCGGCGGCATCATCGTATGCGATTTCATCGACATGAATTCGGAGTCGGCGCGCAATAAAGTCATCGCGACGCTCGAAGCGGGCTTGCGCAAAGATCGCACCCGTACGACGATTCAATCGTTCTCGCCGCTGGGTCTGCTCGAGTTCACGCGTAAGCGCGTCGGTAAAGATCTCTCGGGACAGTTGCGCGGCGCCTGCCCGACGTGTACCGGCATCGGCACCGTGATGTCGCCCGAGTCGGTCACGATCTCGACCTTCCGCAAGATTGCGTTCGAATCGAACGGCGCAAAACAGCCGGTCCACATTCATGCCGCGCCGATCGTCGGCGCGCAAGTCGAGTTCTGGTACGAAACCGAGTTGCAGAAACTCGCCGAGACGATCGGCACCACGATCGACGTGCGCGTCGACCCGGCAATCCATCCCGAAAGACCGCAGATCGTCCATGGTGACGAAGCGGCTGCGGCCGTCGTGCGCGTCGGTGATGAGTTCGAAGTCGAACTGCTGAACATGCGTTTGCCGAATGCAACCTCCGCGGTTGCGGTCGTGAACGGCCGTCTGGTCGAAGTCGAAAACGCGGCGAACATCGCCGGTCATACCTTGAAGATCAAAGTCATCGACGTCGATGGCGATGATATCCTTGCCGAACCGCGCTCGCCCGGCGTTTCCGGCGTGCCGGCTGCGGCCAGTGCCGATGGCGCGGCGAAAAAACGCCGCCGTCGCGGTGGACGCGGACGCAAGAAGGAACTCACGGCGGCCGAGCAAGCCGAAGAACTGCGCGAACTCGCCGAAGAAGCGGCACGCGGTTTGGAAGTGCGCGCTGCGATCGGCATTTCGACGCAAGCCGAGGCCGACGCCGAGGATGCAAATACACTCGCCGACGAGGCGCAGGCCGCGATGGCATCAGCCGCTGCCGCAGCCGCCCGCATGGTCGACGAGAGCGAAGCGCCCGCGCCGCGCGAACGTGGCGGACGCCGCGATCGCACGGATCGTCCGGGTCGCGACCGGGCCGTTGCCGACGCCGATGTTGCGCCGTTCACTCCGCGTCCCGTGGTTCCGGCCGCCGGTGCGGGCTCTGGGATGCGGACCGTTTTCCCGGGCGAGTCGCTCTCCGGCGATAAGGTAACGAAACTCCCCGGCGAGACGCTTTCGGGCAATCTCGTCTCGGCCAAGGTCGTCGACTTTGCCGCCGCCGCTGCCGAACGGGGCTATCAAACGGAGCGTCCGGCTCCCGCACCCCGCCCGCTGCAGCAACCCCCGGCCGCCGGCGCAACTCCGGCCGCCGAAGGTGAAGAGGCCGGTCACAAACGTCGTCGTCGTCGTCGTCGCGGACGCGGCGGTGCCGGTGGCGATGCGGCCCTGGGTGCGAATCCGGTGCTCGCGAACGGCGCGCCGCTCGAGGATGCAGATGACGAAGGCGATGATAGCGAAATCGAAACCGAAACGGACACCGAGGCGCAGGCCCCGGGTTCGGTTGCCGGTGAGGGTGACGTTCGTCGTCGCCGCCGTCGTCGTCGCCGCCGCGGACGTGGTGGTGCCGAAACGGCCGCGCAGAATGGCGCGCCGGTCTCACCCGATCGTCAGATCTTCCGCGTCGGCGCCGATGGCGCAGCGCACCCAACCGGTGACGTTGCTCCAAAAGAACCCTCGCGAGCGATCGCACGTGTCGATACGCGTCGCGGCGCAGTCGCGCTCGATGCGCCGCGACGCATCATCAGCGCTCCGCCCGAAGAGCTGAAAGTCACGACTCCCGCACGTCGCCGCGCCGCCGGCACGACGGCTGCTCCGGCGGCGATCGCGTCGAAGAAACTCGCCGCGCTGCCGGCTCCGGCCGACGAAACGCCCAAACGTCGCACGACGACTCGCAAGGTCGCTGCGGCCGACGCCGACGCACCGACGACGCGCGCCGCGCGCGCACGGAAAGTCGACTCCACCGTCGCTGCGCCCAAACGCGCCGCTGCGAAGAAGTCGACTGCCGAGCCCGTATCGGCACGCAAAACGCCAGCCCGCAAGGCAACGGCGGCGAAAGCACCCGCGGCGAAAGCCCCCGTGGCGAAAGCCCCGGCGGTGAAAGCAACGGCGAAGAAGACCGGCGCCGCATCGACGTCCAAGCGCGCGGCGAGCGATACCGCTAAGAAAAAGACCACGCGCAAAAAGTCGTAAGCGCGTGCGTCCGGATCCAAGCAGAGCGAGCGCGCCTCACAAGGGCGCGCTCGCGATTTTCATCGACTACGACGGTACGATCACCGATGTCGATACGTTCGATGTGCTCGTTCGTAATGCGTCGGGCGATGCGCTCTGGAAAGAACTCGACGGCGCGCTGGTACGCGGCGAGGTGAGCTTGCGCGAAGCACTGCGACGTCAAGCACTCACGCTTACCGGCACGCAGGCCGAGGCGCTTGAATTTCTCTCTCGCGTCGCAATCGTCGATCCGACGTTTACGCCATTCCTTGCAACCGCCAAAGCGCGCGGCGCGACGACGACGATTCTGAGTGCCGGGATCGGGTCGCTCATGCGTGCGAATCTCACGCGCGCGGGTGTGCCCGAGATCTCGATTCTTGCAAACGATGTGATCTACGATCCGAGCGGCTGGGTCATGACCTTTCGCGATACCACGGACAACGGACACGACAAAGCGGTACACGTCCGCGATGCAGCCGCACGCGGCGAACGCACCGTCTTCGTTGGTGACGGGCTCTCCGACTACGCGGCCGCCGAAGTCGCACACGTGCGGTTTGCAAAAAAAGGCCGTGCTCTCGCGCGGTATCTCGCGGAGCGCGGCCTTGCGTTTACGACGTTCTCGCGGTTCGATGAGATCGAACGCGCGCTCTTTGCTACTGGTTGAGCGCGGTGATTTTCCCCTGTAGGAAACCGACGGCGGATTTGAGCACGTCATCGGAGGTCGGGTCGCCGAAACGGAAGTTCTTGTTCTGTTCCGTTACCACGTCGGGGATGATGCCCACGCCGTTGATGTCGCGACCGTGCGGGGTAAAATATCGCTGTGTCGTGATCTTGATCGCCGAGCCGTCGCGCATCGGGAAGATCGTCTGCACGACTCCTTTGCCGAACGTCTTCTCGCCGATGAGCGTACCGACGCCGCTATCTTGAATCGCGCCCGCGGTAATTTCCGATGCGGAGGCGGTGTAACGATTGACGAGCACGGCAAGCGGGAGCGGTTTGATCGCCGTGTTCTCCGCATCGTATTCCGTATTGTTGCCAGCGCGCGATTCGACCGAAACGATCGGACCGCTGGCCACGAACTTCGAGCTCACATCGACTGCGGTCGTCAGATAGCCGCCGCCATTGTAACGCAAATCGAGAATGTAGGCCTTCGCGCCCTGCGCTTGCAAGCGCGTAAGCGCGCTCGTTAGTTCGTTTGCGGTGCTCTGCCCGAAGACGGTGAGCTGTGCGTAGCCGATACCGCTGGGCAAGAGCTTGGAATACACGCTCGGCGGATGAATCATCGCACGCGTGACGACGATCGGCGTGACCGAGGCATCGTTGCGCGTAATCGTCAGCGTTACCGAGGAGTTTGCATCGCCGCGTAAGAGCTTCGTTATCGCCGCGTAGAGTTTTTCCGTGCTCGTATGATCGAGATCCTTGATCGCGTGACCGTCGATTGCCGTGATGAGATCGTTCGTCAAGACGCCCGCTTTGTCGGCGGGACCATCGGGGATCACGTTCTCCACATGCACGCCGATCACGCCCGTAACGGTCTTCCCATCGGGCGAATCGACCCGGTAGGCAAGGCCGACACCGCCGAAGTTCGCGCCGCCATCGAGGCCTTCGTTCAGATCCGCAAACTGCTTGGGTGTCAGGAATACCGTGTACTTGTCTTTGACCGAACCGAGGATTCCCTCGAGCGCTGCATAGGTGATATCGCGCGCGCCGAATTTCGCACCGTACGTGCCGATGGTCGCCGCGACTTCACGTTCGAGTTCGCGTTCGTTGGTCGCATCGTCAGCGCCGACGTTCACCGGCGAGACGGTCGGATTGGCGATGCCTTTTTTCTTGAGGAAGGCGACGAGCGAATCGTGCGCACCGGTGACCGCCGCACCGCCGTCGACTTTCTTATAAAAGTCGCCCACGAGATGTTCGTAACTCGTAACGAGCGCTTCTCGTTCGGATTGGCCCAGGGTCGGGGCAGAAGCGGGCGCGTTCGACGTCGTTGCGAGCAGCGTCAGGGCAAGGACGAGTGGGATAAAGCGTTTCACTGTTGTTGACCCTTACGGTTGATGATGGATTTTGCTGCGGCGAGTTGCTTATCGCCCGGGCTATCGATGAGGCGGATATCGATTGCTTGCGGCACCACGACATCGGGCACGATGCCCTTGTGATGGATGTCGCGACCGAGCGGCGTCACATAGCGCGCCGTCGTGATCTTGAGCGCCGAATTGTCGGGCAGATTGTAAACGCTCTGCACGACACCTTTGCCGAAGGTCTTCTCACCAACGAGCGTGCCGACGTGATAGTCTTGCACGGCACCCGCGGTAATCTCCGAGGAACTCGCCGTGTACCGATTGACGAGAATCACGAGTGGACTCGCGCCGATCGCATCACCCGTCGCGGCTTTCGATTCTTTGCTGCCGGCGCGATCGATCGTCGAGACGATCGTCCCGTTTGCGATGAAGAGCGAGCTAACGTCGACCGCGGCATCCAAGTAACCGCCGCCATTATAGCGCAGGTCGAGGATATAGCCCTTGGCGTGATGTTTCTTGCCGTCGAGAAACGCGTTCTTCACTTCTTCAGCGGAACGCGAACCGAAATCAGCGAGACGCACGTATTCGATGCCGTTCTCATTTTTGGCGAGCACCGAGGGCACGTGCACTTGAGCGCGCGTCACCCGAACGGTGCGCGGCGTCTTGTTCGTCAGCCCGTGCAGGTCGAGCGTGACGACGCTACCGATGGGTCCACGAATGATGGTCTCGACGGAATCGAGCTTCATGCCGTGAACCGGTTTACCATCGACACGATCGATTACATCACCGATCTTTACGCCCGCTTTGATTGCGGGATTCCCTTCGATCGGCTGCGCCATGATGTTCTTCGTTTTCGGATCGGACGAAATGTACACGCCGATGCCGCCGAAGTCGCCGCCTTTGAGTTGCTCTTGCAATCCGTTGATGTCGCGCTTCGTTAAATACGTCGTGTACGGATCGTTGAGCGAGCTCATCATGCCGGCGATTGCAAACTGTGTAAATTCTGCGTTCGTCGCCGCTTTGGGATAGAGCGCTTCTACCGAATGCACGATCGATTGCGCGATCGCAAGATCGCGCGATTGATCGCCGGTTGCCGTCATCGCGGGGACGTTCGGGTTTTTCACCTTGCGCGACTTGAGCAACTCGATGAGACCTTTGCGTTCGCCGGTCAGGAGCGTTTGCGCGTTGACCGGTTTGTAGAACTGATCCTCGACTTTTTGGAACGAGATGTCGAGCATCTGCTGATTCGTGTCGCGCGACGCAAGCGAGAGCGTACGCAAATCGATCCCCGTCGCGTTGTCCGCGAGAACCGGTGCGGTATCGGCTGAGGCTCGGCTGATGTAGGCTGCTCCTCCGAGCGAGGCAACCATGACGAGAATGGCAGCGAAGAGAAGGCGAAAACGAGCTGGCAACGATCCGTCCAATCGGGGAGGGTGCGCTTCTCCGCTTAGCGGGTCGGCGACGTTCTGTTTTGGTGTGAACCCGCTAGCGGGGGCCGAAGGTGGCGCAAGCCACTGCGATACTTGTGCCCACTTGGTCTCGGAGTATCAACGATACGACGCTTCTGCTGGGTTTGTTCTTGAACGATCATTAGAAGCTGCTCATTCTGTGCGGCTTGATGGCCTGAGCGAGGAGACGTGGTGCCGGTGCGGACGTCCTGGATTTTGCATCGTGCAAAATTCCTGCTCGGCACCTTTTTGCTGTCGCTCCTGGCTGCGCAAAAAGCTCGCACGCCCCACCGGCACCACGTCCCCGCGCACGTCTCGGCTGGGCTTTTCGCGTCTTGCACGGCCGCAAATGTCTGCGCGATGGGTATCGAGGTGGAGAAACCGAGGAGGCCGGGTGTCAATGCGAATGTCCAGATCGGCGCGATCTCGATGATGCGATCGGTCTTGGCGGCTTGAAAATCGCTTGCGTTTGCCGAGTCATTCGCAGAAATGTGCATAGGCGTCTTTTTAGGCGCCGTCCGAGCGGAGGCCGATTGCGATTGCGATTACGATCGTGAGCGGGATGCCGACCGCTGCGCGGTGGCTGATGGCGATGGAGAGCGCGATTGGGGCTGCTGCGCCGCGTACGATGATGACGACGAGGATGCGGACGACGCGGCCAGGGTTGGTGCCGTTTGCATTTGTCATGAGCCGAGCGTCGTTGTTCTGCGTCGGCCCGGAATCCGTCGGTCTACGTGGCTTGGGCGACCGGGTCTAGCGGAGGTAACCCATGGGGTCGACCGGGTTTCCATTTATTCGTACTTCGAAGTGGAGGTGGGGGCCGTTGGCGAGGCCCGTCATGCCGACGGCTCCGAGGGCTTGGCCCTTTTGGACGGTTTGGTCCGTTGAGACGAAGATCTGGCTCAGGTGCCCGTAGACGGTGGACATGCCGCCGCCGTGGTCGATCGTGACCATGTTGCCGTAGCCTCCGTCGGACCAGCCAGCGATGATGACTTTGCCTCCGGCCGGGGCGGCGATCGTCGTTCCCGTGGAGGCGCCGATGTCGATGCCTTCGTGGGGACGGATAACACCGAGAACCGGGTGGTTCCGGATTCCGAAGGGCGAGGTGATCGGGCCCGAGACGGGCCACGAAAGAATTCCGGGGGCGTTTTCGACCGGCGCGACCGTTTGGCCGGCGAGTTGTGCTGCTCGCCTGGCCGCTTCGCGGCGGGCGGCTTCTTCGGCTTGCTTTTGGCGGATGAGTTCGCCTAAGGCTTGCGATTGAGCGGCGCTCACTTCATCGAGGTCGGCGACTTCTTTTGCGATCTGGCCCTTTTGGGTTTCGGCGCTGCTGAGTAAGCTACGGCGTTGATCGGCGAGGACGTCGAGGGCGCGTTGTTCTTGTTCGGCTGCGGCTTGGGAATGCGCGAGTTGGGCCTCGGCGGAGAGTAGGTTTGTTTGCACTTGGCGGACTTTGTGTTCGTCCGATTTTCGCTGACGGATCGTCGACTGCGTCGACTTGATGACGTAGCGAATCGCGTTCCAACGCTCCACGAAGTCGCCGAATGATTTTGCTTCGAGCATCACTTCGAGATAGCCGAGATCGCCGTGTTCGTAGGCGTCGACGAGGCGTCGTTTCAGGGCCTCGTTGTGACGCGCGAGCGTTGCTTGTGCGGCGCCGACTTGGACTTTGTTCCAGGCGAGGTTCTTCTCGTTTGTGTGTTGCTGCGAACGCAGGACGGCAAGGTTACCCGTGACGATCGCGATCGAATGGTTCGTTTGATCGACGTATTCTTGCAGCGTCTGCACTTTGCGTTTGGCGCCTGCGAGTTCGCCCTTTTTCTCATTGAGTTTTTCGTGCAGGTTGTGAATTTTGTTTTGCTGCGCCTTGATTTTGTCATCGACGCGCGAGGCGCGGGCGGCGGGCACGAGCGGACCGATGCATAGGGCGAGCGCCAGTGCGGCGGCGAGCGTTCGGCGCATCACGAGCGGCGTTTGTCGGTCACGATGACCGACCCCGATTGACGTTTGGCAAGCTTCTTCAACTCCGCAGCGACTTCGCCGATCTGTTGATAACTATCGATTTGACGGGAGCCCTTCGTGACGACGGCGATTGAGAGCGACATGATCGGATAGCGCATCGAGATGTTGCGACGGTCGCGCGTCTCGACGTAGCCCCGTTTGAGATCCTCGAAGGCATAGAGTTCTCTGACGTCGCGATCGAAATTGACGACCACATCCTGCGCGATGATTTCGGCTTGTACGGGCGAGGTGACCGCGATGAAATCATCGCCGCCGATATGTCCCACAAAGTCGCCTTCCTCGCCGAGATGCCGAACTGCATTCGAGAGAGTCGTTGCGACGAGGCGAATCGCGTCGTCGCCGCGCACGAAGCCGTAGACGTCGTTGAATGCTTTGAAGTTGTCGAGATCCAAATACAGCACGGCCCACGGCAGCCGCTCGCGAAAGCGGCGCGCGATTTCCGCTTCGATCGCAACGTTACCCGGCAGGCGCGTGAGCGGCTGGAGCGAGCTATCGACGTTGACACGCCGAATTTTCGCGCGCACGCGCGCGAGCATTTCCTGCGGTGAGAACGGCTTGACGATGTAGTCGTCGGCACCCGCCTTAAACCCCATGACCGCATCTTCCGTTTCGCCGCGTGCCGTGAGCATGATGATCGGGATGTGCGCGCAGGTCGGGTGTTTACGAATGCGCCGACAGACCTCGTAGCCGTCCATCACCGGCAACATCACATCGAGCAGCACGAGGTCGGGGACTTCGGTATCCATGAAGGCAAGCGCCGCCGTGCCGCTTGCGACTTCGCGCGCCGCATAGCCCGCAAGTTCGAGGTTGTTCGCGATAATCGCGCGCAGATTGCGGTCGTCATCGACAACGAGGATCGAGTTGCGGGCCGGAGCGTCGTTCACGCGCGCAGGTAGCGTCCGACGGAGAGCCACGCCGCGATGAAGCCGACCGCCGCACCGACGGCGAGCAGCTCGCCTGCAATCAGCGGCTCGTTTGCGTGAAACGGAACGAACGCGAGCGCCGCAGTGAGCTTCGGCAGGACTTGCCAGCGCGCGAGCGCGAGCACGCCGATCGCCAGGCCCGCTCCCGCAAGTCCCGCGACCATGCCTTCCATGATGAACGGCCCGCGAATATACCCGTTGGTCGCGCCGACGAGCTGCATGATGGCGATCTCGCGCCGCCGCGCGAACACCGTCAGGCGAATCGTGTTGGCGATGATGATTGCCGCCGTCAGTACGAGCAGCCCGATCATCACGAGCCCGACGCGGCCGAGCGTCTCGCTCACCTTGAGCAACTTCGTTACGGTGTCTGCTGCGTAGTCGGCCTTGGTCACGCCGTGCATCTTTGCAATGCGGCCAGCGACTTGAGGAACCAGATCCGGATCCTTGACCCGGACGTGGTAGGCGTTCGGGAACGGATTGGCGGTCAGTAGCGAGAGGTCGAAGTCGCGGCCGAGCACATCGTGCATCCGGCGCAAGCCTTCTTTCTTCGGAACATAGATCGCCGATGCCACGCGCGGGTCGCTCGCGAAGACGTTGCCGAGTTTTTTGGCATCCGTGTCGCTGACCGAATCGTCCAGATAGACGGCGATCTCGATCTTGTTGAGAATTCCATTGCCGAGCGAGGCAACCGTTTCGCGCGTGTAGAGGAACGCGCCGAGCATCACGATCGTGACACAGACGGTCCCGATCGCCGTGAGCTGCATGCCGGCGTTGCGGCTGAAGTTCGCAAAAACCTCACCCAGAAAGAACTTGACTTTGCCCCAGTCCACGTACGTAGAATCCTCGCTCCTCGTCGCTGAGAATGCGTCCGTCTTCCAGACGCACCACGCGACGACGCATGCGGTCGACGACCGCTTGGTTATGAGTGGCGACGAGCACCGTCGTGCCTTTGAGATTGATGCGCATCAACAGTTCCATGATTTCGGTCGTGTTCGCCGGATCGAGGTTGCCGGTGGGTTCATCGCACAGCAGAATCTTTGGATTGTTCACCAGGGCCCGCGCGATTGCGGTCCGCTGTTGCTCGCCTCCCGAAAGTTCACCCGGAAACATCCGGGCCTTGTGCGAGAGACCGACCAGATCGAGCGCGCGCGGCACCTGACGCATGATGTCTTTTGTCGCAGCGCCAGTGACCTGGAGTGCAAAAGCAACGTTCTCCCACACCGTTTTGTGCGAGAGCAATTTGAAATCTTGGAAGACGACGCCCACGTTGCGACGGAGGTACGGAATTTTGCTGCGCTTGAGCGTGTCTACGCGGATGTTGTCGACGTGCACTTGACCGCGCGTCGGAACGATTTCTTTGTAGAGCAGTTTCAGGAGCGACGATTTGCCCGTGCCGGAATGGCCGACCAGAAAGACGAAGGCAGCCTTCGCAACTTCTAAGTCGACATCTTCGAGTGCCCGGACGCCGTTGGGATACGTGAGCGAAACGCCACGAAGTGCGATCACATGGTCCTCACAGATGCATCTGGCGGAGGATGCATCCACACGGCTGATGCCGTGGGATTATTAGAGGGATTTTTCCGGTCGTCACTTAGGGATACCTTTGATGAATTTCGATCTTTCGGACGAACAAAAAGCAATTCAAGATCTGTGCCGCGACTTCGCGCAAAACGAAGTCGCGCCGCAGGCCGAAGAACTGGATCGGAACGCCGCGTTCCCGTACGATCTGGTCAAGAAAATGGCGGGCCTCGGACTCTTTGGCTTGCCGTTTCCCGAACAATACGGCGGAGCGGGTGCGGATACGGTGAGCTATGCGCTCGCGGTCATGGAGATCGCTCGCGCGGATGCCTCGGTCGGCATTACGCTTGCGGCCAACGTGTCGCTCGGCGCGACACCGTTCTATTACTTCGGCACGGAAGCACAAAAACAGAAGTATCTCGTTCCGCTCGCCAAGGGTGAGAAGCTCTGGGGTTTCGGCTTGACGGAGCCCGGCGCCGGAAGTGACGCGGGCGGTGCCTCGACCAAGGCAGACTTGAAAGATGGCACGTGGGTGATCAACGGCACCAAGGCCTTCATCACGAATTCTGGGACGGACATCACCGGCGGCACGACGATCACCGCGGTCACCGGCAAGACGGACAAAGGCCGTAGCGAGATCACGAACATCATCGTACCGCAAGACACCCCCGGATTTACCCGTTCCAAGAAATATAACAAGATGGGATGGAAGGCATCGGACACGCGCGAGCTCTCGTTCGACGATGCGACCGTTCCCGAAGAGAATATTCTCGGCGTCCGCGGCCAGGGTCTCAAGCAGTTCCTGCGGATTCTCGACGGCGGCCGGATCTCGGTTGCCGCGCTCTCGATCGGCCTTGCGATGGGCGCATTCGATGAGGCGTTCAAATACAGCAAGGAGCGCCACCAATTCGGCCAGGCGATCTCGAAGTTCCAAGCGATCCAGTTCAAGCTCGCCGACATGAAGATGGAGATCGAGCACGCCAAGGTGATGATCCTCAAGGCCGCCTGGGAGAAAGACAACGATCGCGACTTCGGAATGACGGCCTCGCTTGCCAAGCTCTACTCGGGCGAGGTTTCACGTCGGGTCGTCAACGAAGCGGTGCAAATCCATGGCGGCTACGGCTTCATGGACGAATACCCGGTCTCGCGGATGTACCGCGATCAAAAGATCAATGAGATCGGTGAGGGCACAAATGAAGTCCAACGTCTCGTAATCGCTCGCATGATGGGGTTGTAAGATTTTTAAACGACGCTCGATCCTTACCGGCTGGCTGGCTCTTGCGGCCGCCGTCGCCTTCACGACCTCGCTTGCCTCGGCGAGTATCAAGGTGGGCGAGACGGCCCCGACGTTCATCTTGCCGGCCACGCTCGGTGGCAAGCCGTTCACCTTCGATCTGACAGCCGCGCTCAAAAAGGGACCGGTGGTGGTCTATTTCTATCCTAAAGCGTTTACGTCGGGCTGTACCAAAGAAGCACACGACTTCGCCGAGAACATGGATCAGTACAAGAAGCTCAAGGCAACCGTCATCGGTGTGTCGGGCGACGATATCGCAACGCTCAATAAATTTTCGGTGAGCGATTGCCGCTCGAAATTCCCGGTCGCCTCCGATGACAAGCTGACGGTTGCGAAATCCTACGATTCGATCGTGGCAAACGTGTTTGCGAATCGGACGTCGTACGTGATCGCGCCCGATGGCAAGATCGCGTACGTCTATTCGGATTTAGATCCCGACAAGCACGTCGAGAATACCCTTGCGGCGATCCGTAAACTGAGCGGCAAGGCGAATGCCCGATAGCGAACGGCTCTGGCGTATCGTCGACATCTCGTATGACGGTCTGGACGAGCTTCCGTTCGGCGCCGTCGTCGTCGACTATGTTGGAATGGTCGTCGCTTACAATCAATACGAAGCGCGTCTAGCGCACAAGGACGCGCAAGCCGTCATCGGGCGCAACTTCTTTCACGATGTTGCGCCCTGTACGTCGGTCAAGGCGTTCGAGGGACGGATGTATGAATTCATCAAGTCCAAAGAGCGCGTGAGCGAAACGTTCGATTATTTTTTCCCCTTCGCGCACGGTTCGGTCGACGTGACGATCACGTTTCTCAAATTAGCGGGGAAAGAGCAAATTCTCATCGCGATCGAGCGCGTCGACAAACTCCCCGATGCCGTTCCCGTCTAGATGTACGACCGCGCCACCGGCGTTCTTGGTGGCCGCGGCAAGTCCGGCACTTGCCGTAAAGACGATGGTCTGCATCGTCGTCGCGCCGGCGAGTAGAATTGGGAGGCAGCGGTCGATTCGCGCGGCATCCCAAAACGCGAAGGGATCGTCGAGCAGCAGCGGCGGCGTCTCGAGCCCTTCGCTGAACATGCGGGCCATCGCAAACCGAACGACGAGATAGGCCTGCTCGCGCGTTCCGGCTGAGAGTGTCTCGAGGCCGACGATCGCACCGGTTTCGGGTACGCGCACCTTGACCTCAAGACTCCTCGGATCGACGAAGAGCTCGCGGTACCGACCGCCGGTGATCGCGGTAAAATGTTCGGCGGCGTAGTCCTCGAGTCGTCGCGCGAATTTCTCGTGTGCCTCGCGCGTACGTGATTCGAGCGTCGTTCGCGCGAGCGTGACGGCGCGAGCGAAGGTTTCCAACCGCGCGATCTCGGCGCGTGCGAGCGCGTGTTCTTCATCGAGCAACGCGAGGTCGGCCGACTGTTCTTCGGCGGCGCGGCGCTGTTCGGCGAGCGCCGCAAGCGCCGCTTCGGCCGCGCGTAAGCGCGTGTCGACATCGCCGCGTTCTTGATCGAAGAGGCGCTGCGAAAACTCACCATCCTCGGGCGCCGGTTCGACACCCTCCGCGAGCAATTCGTCGCGTTCGCGCTCGAGTGCGAATTCGTCTTCGCCGCCGAGCACCTCGCCGCGCCGCAGTTCGATCATGCCGCGTGCGGGCTCGAGCCCGTCGCGTTCGTTTTTTCGTGCGCCGCGCCGCTTTGCTTCGTCGCGGATCTGGTCGCGCGAACCCGTCGCATCGGGTAGCAGTTTTCCCGCGAGCGTATCGAATGCGCGCGTCGCCTCGGCGTGTCGCGTGCGCATCGCGAGCACGTGTTCGTCTGCACGACTCTCCGATCGGGCCAGCGCTTCGAGCACGTGCAACCGATCGCGACGGCGCGTGAGTTCGTCGATCGTTGCAAGGCCGAGTGGTTCGAGCACGGCCGCGACCGCCGATGCTGCAGCCCGTTCTGCGCCGAGTGCAGCATCGGCGATCTGTTGCATCCGGCTCCCGTCGCGTCCGCGCGTGCTGCGACCGTTCGCGCGCACGCCGACGACGAGCAGGATCGCGCCCGCAACGATCGCCGCGACGCCCGCCACGAGCCATGCATGCGCGATCGCAAAGCCGACGGCGACGGCGAGTGCGGCCGCGCCCGCGGCAAGACCGACGCCGAGTGTCGTCGCGCCGCCGCCCGCGTCGCGACGAGCGTTCGCTGCATCCGTTTGCGCCGCCGCACTACGCGTGCGCGCGGCGTCCGCTTCTGCGGCGGCCGAAACGAGCGCCTCGCATGCGACATCGTCGATCGTACCCACGTCGGCTCGGCGTGCGGCGAGTTCGTGATGTTCTTCGGCCCGTATGCGATGTTCGCGCCCGTCGAGTTCCGCGCGCTCGAGATGTTCGGCGGCAGCGCGCACCTCGTAGAACGCCGCATCCAAATCGCCCACCCGGGCGGAGTCGAAGCTCGCAACGTCCTCGAAGCGCGCGCGGTCCTCATTGATCGCGGCGAGCTCGTCGCGGATGCGCGCGAGATTCTCGAGCCGGGTGCGAATCGCTCGAACGCGGTAGGCTGCGCTGCGCCGTTCGAATTCGGCGCGTGCGATGGCCAGTCGCTCGCGCTCGGCGACGGCACTCTCGTGACGTGCGCGAAGTCCCGCGATCGCACCAACTTTGATCCGCGCTTCGTCGGCACGACGAGCAAGTTCTGCGGCGCGTTCGGTTGCGATGCGTAGCGGATTGTTCTTCGTTGCCCGTTCGCTCCCGACATGATTCTTGAGCGCCGCATCGAGTCGACCGAGTGCGCCGAGCGCGGCGTCGTCTTTCGGGCC
>Ga0123336_10000973_pt1 | contig 27179 bp, 27 predicted proteins | sample SSSSmetaG_FD_96466 | JGI IMG/M metagenome (GOLD analysis project Ga0123336, IMG submission 96466) | Glacier valley bacterial and archeal communities from Borup Fiord, Nunavut, Canada, to study Microbial Dark Matter (Phase II) - ​SSSS metaG | ecosystem: Environmental > Aquatic > Freshwater > Ice...
AAAATGTAGGCGCCATAAGGATTTTTATCTTTCGAAGAAAGCGTGGTATTCCAATTAATTTTTTCCGGACGATTTATTTCCGCCACAATATATATTGCAAGCAACATTATAATTATCACCAGGAATCGCTTATAACCTTTCACGCTAAATTTTGATTAAACCGGTTAAATTGATTCCTTACTGTTTGAAACTCTTTTTCATCGATAGGCATGTCACCATACCAGTTGTTTTCAAATTGAAGTGTCAGGTTGCCAAAATCATATTGGAAGTCTTTGCCGTTAAGTTCTTTAAGATAGGCGATGTTCGTTTTATTAAGCTGCCAGTTGATAACGCCGTCATCGGTTAATTTTTTTAATGTACGCAGGTATAAAAGCCTTACGGCGAATCTATAATTTTTATTACTTATCGCTTCTTCAATTGCCGCATCGAAGTTTATCGAATGGATGTCTTCTTCCGACACAGCATAATCAAGCGGATTGCTATTACTTTTCTTACCAAACAATCCTTCTCTGCCCATACCCGACAAAATAAAAACGAAGCAAACCATTATAATGATCGCTATGGTTACCAGTATAATCCTCGTAGTTATTATACCAGTACCGGAGCTGAGCATCCTGCCTACTCTTTCCCAAAACCTACTCCAGAATCTTTCCCACCACGACCTTGGTTTTGTTAAACTGGTATCATACTGAAAGGCAGGATCAGCTTTGTACCTGTTTATCGTTGAGGCATCCAGGCTACGTATTTCGATTGCGGCCGTGTCGTATACCACCGGCTTTTGCGCCTGGACGAACCGGCATAACAGCATTAAAATTAATATGGATAAAAGTCGGATCATTGTTTAGCTGTGGTACATTAAATGAATATCAGCTATCAGCTATCAGCTATCAGCTACGCCTATGGCGTGGGACGATTGATGATAATCCATAGCGGTTTCTTACCTGATTAAATACTTAAATCAATACTGTAGTATCATACAGGCAATAGATCAATACAGTTCATCCGTATTGCCGGGCTGCGGCATATCATTTCCTATTTTATTTATCCGGTTCAAAATACCGGTACCTTCTTTTTTCTCAACAAGGTTATAATAATTTAAAGCTACGCTTACCAATACAACGATGTAAAAACAAAAAGTAAAAATCTCAAAGAACGAAGTTAATACTGCAATTGTTGAAGACAGGTCGTAGTTGGTAAAAAAATTTACCACTCCTAGGATACCGGTTATTATAAGTCCTGTAAAGAATGAACTGACGATATAAATTATTACTGCCACACAGTAAATTAAAAATGAAGGCCAGAAATTATTCCTGATGAGGTCGAAGCTACGGATCATTGTATCTGTAACACTTTTGTTTTCCACCATGGCAATTATTGAAAAGGGAAGCAGTACAACTATCAAATACACACCGGGTGCCACAAACAAAACAATTCCCAGTGACACCAGAATGATAATCGGCAGACTTAATAAAAGTACTTTGAAATAATATTTTTTGAACATGTTCCAGACTTTTTCTATCCCCGGCTTTGCACCGTTGTTTTCAACATAACACTTTATGTATGCATTTACAGATACGTGCACCGAAATAAATGTCAGCCACTTTGATAACCTTATCATATAATACTGAGCATCTGAAAAATGGCCTTTCAATCCGGAAATAAAACGTTGCCTGCTGAAAATGAGCTGCGATAAAGTACTGTAACCCGATTCATACAAGCCTTCGAGTATTGCCTGGGTAAGCATAAAAATAGCACAGATTGCAAGGAATGATTGTAACAGCGGCTTGAAATTAAGCCATATAAATAAGAAGGTATCGTTCAGATTTTCTCCGAAGTCCCGGGCCTTTCTGAACTCAATCTTTTGTTCAACCATAATTTAAAATTTTGATCTTCTATAGCTTTATCCTTACTCATCGCTTTTTCCACTCTTTTGTTTAGTTGAATTGGATAGATAATAAAATACCAGACCATGAAAGTGAGGGATAGTAGCAGGACTATGTAACTGATTACAAGCGGCATTGTGGTATGTCTTGTTACAAAGCTTTCCAGGAAAGCCGCCGCTATGAAAACAGGTATCAGCCCAAATACAATTTTCATTCCGTCCCTGCCACCTTTTACCAAAGAATGCCAGCGGGAATAAGTTTTAGGGAACAGCAGGCTGCTGCCTAATACGAGTCCGGAACAACCTGCTATAACAATGGCCGATATTTCAAGCGTGCCATGTAAAAAAATTACCGGTATAGATTGCAAGCCTAACCCTTTTGAAAAAAAATAATATTCAAACGACCCCAGCATTAAGCCGTTCCTCATCAGCAATATTACAGTACCCAGTGAAAAAAAAATGCCCGTGATGAAAGCGATAAACGAAACTTGAATATTGTTAAACGCTATTTGGAAAAACATATTAAGCTCACCCTGTGATTTATACACTCCAAAAGGATCGCCTTTCTCTATATTCTGATTGGTCATATTTACATAACCATCTGAAAGAATAAGCCTGACAAAGGAGTCATCATATTTTGCTGACAGCACCCCGAGGAAAGTAAATACGATAAAAAATAAAAACGAATGAAGTAATTGCCGGTGATATTGTTTAAAAAGATAAGGCAATTCATACTGCCAGAAGCTGATTACACGAGCCGGCTTTTCTTTTTTATTCCTGTATATTTTCTGGTGAAAAGAAGCGGTTAAACCGTTGAGGTACTTACTTGTATTGCTGTTGGGATAAAACGTTTTAGAATAAGCCAGGTCATCCGTAAGTTCAACAAAACGGTCGGCAAAGGTGTCAGGACTATCGAAATGCTGAAGTTCCTGCTGGTACTGCTTCCATTTACCGGCATTCTGTTTAAGGAATTGCGCTTCTTTCATAGGTGAACTAATTCAAAAATTTTGTGTTCAGAGTTAGAGATAAAAGCCGTGCTTTAAAATTAAATTTTAATGTTTAGATCTGTCACTAAAATTTAGAATATTTATACCAGCGTTGGATTATCTTTAAAAGGAACTTTATCATTGGTGCTCCAACATAAGCCGCAACAATAATATTATTAAAAACCGGTATTTGATTGACGGCGGCTGATAATAAATCTTCACCTGGTGCTTTACCTAACGTAAACAGTTTATGTTGCAGACGTTACTTTTAATTTTGTGGATTCGCCTGATACAATAATTACAAACATGAATACTATTAAAATCACTACCACTCAAAATATTGAATTGGAGTATGATCTTGCCAGTCTTGGAGAGCGCATAGTGGGGTACCTGATCGATACTTTAGTAGTTATTGGATATTTGATCGTTCTGGCGCTTCTGTTTTGGGCTTCCGAAAGCAGCCATATATTTGGCGGTTATACATGGATCACTATGATATTATATTTTCCTATCTATTTTTATAGCCTGGCTTTTGAAGTTTTTATGAATGGACAAAGTGTCGGCAAACGAGTAATGAATATCAGGGTTATCAGTATTGATGGCGCTAAACCTACGCTGGGACAGTTTATTATACGCTGGCTGTTCAGACTGATTGATATTTCGTTCTCGTTTTTTATGTGCGGCACCATCTGTATCGCCGTGAGTGAACGCAAACAACGTGTTGGCGATATGGTTGCCGGGACGGCTGTTATCAAAACGGAGCCACGAACAAACTTTCAGCAGACCGTTTATGTGCCCGCTCAACCTGTTAATTATTTTGTCACTTATCCGCAGATAACAACCCTGGGAGAAGAAGATATACAACTGATAAAAGAAGTGCTCGTTGTCTCGAGGAATTCCGGTAACCACAGCATTGCAGAAAAGGCTGCCGAAAAAATCAGCGCTACATTGCTTATAAACAACAAAATGGAGGCGATGGCTTTTTTAAGTCTGCTGCTGGCGGATTATAACCATCTTACTTCGGAGGGTTGAGTCATAAGGTGGTTAGGTATGAGTATAACCACGGAGGCAGAGAGACAGGGAGGAATAAACGGCCAATACAATAATCACCAATCGTTTTTCTCTGTGCCACCCTGCCTCCGTGTTTCAACTGCCTCATACCTCACAACCTCATCGCTTACTTCGCTGGTATGAGGTATGAGGTGGTCAGGTATGAGTATAACCACGGAGGCAGGGAGAAAGGGGGGAATAAACGGCCAATATAATAATCACCAATCGTCTTTCTCTGTGCCACCCTGCCTCCGTGGTTCAACTGCCTCATACCTCATAACCCCATACCTCACAACCTAACAACCTCATAACCTCATCACTCATACCTCTCACCGCAGCTGGTCTAAAACATGTTGAGGGTTACTAAGAAACGCTATTCCGAAAAACATTACTATTGCTATCAGTATAACAAAATATATCGCTGAAATTATTAATCCTATCAGCGCACAGACGCGACCCGCTTTAAGATTGCTATAAGATGCAGGAGTATATGTCTATGGATTAAGCAGGTACAATTTTTTATCTTTTGAATACAACACTAGCGATACGATACCGCAAACTATTCCTACTACCCCATAACAAAAGCAGAATACAATGGATGTAATGCCCAGAACCAGCACTGCTGTTGCATTTGGCAGCGCAGTAGGCGTAGTGCCAAAAGATTGATTGTCACGAAACTCATCTCTGTTTTCCATCAAGCAAAAATTTTAAGGTGTATAAGTCTGTAAATATAAAATACCAGTATTACAATTGCTATAGCAATCACTAAATATTTTATTATCGCTGCACCATACAGAAATTTGTATTTAAGATGAAGTGCAGAGAATATGATCATGATTAAAATGGGTATCGTTGCCGGGTAAAGAGCGAGGCTGGCATTAACATCGCCATTTAACAATGCGATGAAACTTCTTTGAAAACCGCATCCCGGACATTCAACATGCAAATACATCCTGGAAGGACAAGCCAACAGGTGCTCTTTTAAAAATTGAACGATGTTTGAATAAGTAAGCATTGCAGGCATAGAGCGAAGTTGGCTTTAGCACTATGCTTTCAGCCGTTTTAAAGTTTCATAATTTACAACTATTAAATTAATGTATTAGAATGCGAAAGTGTGTCAGAACAATTTATAGTTTTTTTTAAAAAAAAACTTCCCGACAGCTGACAACTAATAAGCTCTTGCAAACAAAACCCTTTGCGAACTCGGCTTACCCGTTAAAATACAAACACCATCTTCCCGGATATTATCCAGCGGAATACACCGGATAGTAGCTTTCGATTTTTCTTTGATCTCCGCTTCGGTCTCTATTGTACCGTCCCAGTGAGCCAGTACAAAACCACCTTCACCTTCCAGTGCCTCTTCAAATTCTATCCAGGTATCAGCTTTAATTATATGTGCATCCCGAAAACTTTTTGCCTTGTTGAACATGCTTTGCTGTATCTCCTCAAGCAAAGCTGTTATGCGGTTTGTCAATCCCTCGAAAGGCACGGTCATTTTTTCCCTGGTATCGCGACGGGCAATTTCAACAGAATTGTTTTCTAAATCACGCAAGCCGATAGCGACGCGCAAAGGAACTCCTTTCATTTCATATTCAGCGAACTTCCATCCCGGTCTGGAATGTTCGCTATCATCATATTTAATTCTTATGCCTGCGCTTTTTAACTGTTTCATCAGGTCGTTAACCTTCTCATCTATGCGAAACTTTTGTTCGGCGCCTTTGAAAATCGGCACGATCACTACCTGCACAGGTGCAATGCGCGGTGGCAGTATCAGACCTTCATCATCGCCATGAGCCATCACGAGGCCGCCGATCATGCGGGTACTTACTCCCCAGCTGGTGGCCCATACATAATCAAGCTTATTATCCTTATCTGAAAATTTTACCTCGAATGCTTTAGCAAAATTTTGCCCCAGGAAATGGGAGGTCCCGGCCTGTAATGCTTTACCATCCTGCATTAGCGCTTCAATACAGTAAGTGTTTACAGCGCCTGCGAAACGTTCGCTTTCCGTTTTCAAACCTTTTATCACTGGAAGGGCCATCCAGTTCTCCACAAAATCAGCATAAAGATGAAGCATTTTTTCTGCTTCTTCAATAGCCTCGGGAGCGGTAGCATGTGCGGTATGACCTTCCTGCCATAAAAATTCTACTGTACGTAAAAACAATCTGGTACGCATTTCCCAGCGAACTACGTTGGCCCATTGATTAATAAGCAATGGGAGATCACGGTAAGATTGAATCCAGTCGCGATAAGTATTCCAGATAATAGTTTCACTGGTAGGCCTTACAATGAGCTCTTCATCTAGCCTGGCATCGGGATCTACTACAAGTCCGCCGCCACCGTTAGGATCGCTCATCAAACGATAATGTGTTACAACCGCACACTCTTTTGCAAAACCTTCCACATGAGCCGCTTCCTTACTAAGGTAACTCTTTGGTATAAACAATGGGAAATAGGCATTCACATGCCCGGTGTCTTTAAACATTTTATCCAGCTGGTCGCGCATATTTTCCCATAGGGCAAAGCCGTATGGCTTAATCACCATACAGCCGCGCACCTGTGAATAATCAGCCAGGCTGCCTTTAATAATAAGGTCGTTATACCACTGGGAATAATCTTGTTTCCTGCTTGTAATCTCTTTACTCATGCTTACTCTGTTTAATGCCGTTTGTTTTAAGAATGTATTACTGAAACGTTTGCTTTGATTGCCTCCCTTTAGCTGACAGATAATAGCAATTCCGCAGTCAATGTATGCTTAAATATTTTTAACAACCCTTCAAATAAATTTCAACCTTAGGGATACTATTTTGTTGTAACTTTAATCGGTAAAAAAGTAAAAGTAATTTTAAATCTATAAATAAATTTGCCATGAGCAACAAGTATACAGGAATTCTCTTTCTTACCTTAGGTGTGGCGGCCTTAAGCGGTTGTGCTACCGCTTATAAAATGGGACAAACACCCGACGATGTTTATTACTCTCCCGGTAAAGTGCGTGTTCAGGCACAGGACAACAATGATAATTATATAGCAGGCGGTAACAATCAGCGTTACAACGGAACACGGAGCCAGCAATCCAATGGATATAATTCTTATGATGAGTATGATGCTTATAGAAATGATCGTTTCTTACGCATGAGCATAGGTTCTAATATGCGAATGGGAGCTTATAATGATTTTGGGATGTATAACGGCTTCTACAATTCTCCTGGCTACAACAGTTACAATGATATTTATTCTCCATGGAATAATTTTTACACCTGGAATAGCTTCTACAATCCTTACAATACTTTTAATCATTACAATCCATACTATGGTGGAGGTTACTATGGTGGCAATTATTATGGTGGTGGTTATGGTGGAGGTGTTGTAATTATAAATAAGGGAGGTACAACAACTTCTACCCCGGTGAGTCGTCCGAGAGCTTTTAATGCGGATGCTTATTTATACAGGAACCAGAATACGAATACAAATGTTTCCCGCCCTAACGGCGCATATATTGGTGGTCGTTATAATAATTCTAATTACAATACCGGGACGAACAATAATAATGCGAGAAGAATGCCGGCTTCTGAGAACACTTACTATAACACAACCAATAATAATACCCGGAGTACCAATAGTAATAATAATAATTATACAGCTCCAAGAACTTATGAGGCGCCAACAAGGTCTTACACTCCGGCTCCGGCTCCTTCATCCTCTTCTTCTTCAGGAAGCAGCAGTGGTGGTGGTGTAAGCAGGCCATCACGTGGAAATTAGAATCTTAACAACGGTAGGAAATAATTATATAGAGGAAACCTTTTTTAAGTATTCTTAAAACTGTTTCCTCTTTTCATTAGAGATTGAATCACAAGAAAAGTATTGTATGAAATTTAAATTAGTACCTGTTATATGTATGATGATTGCTGTGCGGTCTATTGCACAGGTGCCCGAAGATGCTATTCGGTATTCGTGGCTGACACCTAACGGTACTGCACGCAACCAGGCGTTAGGCGGCGCTATGGGATCTCTTGGCGGAGACATCAGTGCAACCTTTATGAATCCCGCCGGCCTTGGCTTGTATAAAACAGGAGAAGTTATTATAAGTCCGGGATTTAATTTTCTGAATAACAAAACTGATTTCAGAGGTTCTGCCGCTTCAGATAAAAATAGCTATTTTAATTTCGGCACTTCAGGAGTAGTACTGGGCTTCAATACCAGCAGTAACAAATGGAGAAGCGGCGCTGTTAGCTTCGCCATTAATAAAACCGCAAACTTCAACAGCCAGGTATATTACAAAGGACAAAATGATTACAGCTCCTACTCAGAACAATATGCTGCTGAATTGTCAAATTCAAAAATACCCATTGGAGATCAGGCCCTAAATGATCCCGGCATTTCTCTGGGAACGAAAATGGCCATATTTACTTACCTTATTGATACGGCAAGAGTTGGTGGCAGTCTGCAGGTTGTAGGCTTACCGATCTTTAAACTTACTACCCGGCAACAGGAAAATGCGATCAAAACAACAGGTGGAATAACAGAGCTTGCCTTCGGTCTTGCGGCAAATAAAAATGATAAATTTTATATAGGCGGAAGCCTGGGTATACCTATTGTTAACTACGAAAGAAATAGTACTTACACGGAAAGAGACATAACAGGAAATACTAACAACGACTTTGACTATTCTACTTTAACTGAAAGAAATACTACAAAAGGTATCGGCGTAAACCTGAAACTTGGAATGATATTTAAGCCCGTAGAATCTGTGAGAGTTGGTGTTGCCATTCATACCCCGACACTCTATGGATTGAAAGACACTTATCACGGCGATATGATTACTTCAACAGAAAGTTATGCTCATATTCAAAAGGTAAGTTCAGATGCTTTCAACGGCAATAAAATTTCCAGCTTTGAATACGACCTGGTATCCCCGGCTAAAGTAATGTTAAGTGGTTCATACGTTTTCAAAGAAGTGGAAGATGTTACGAGGCAAAAAGGTTTTATAACAGCAGACGTAGAGTACATCAATTACAGGCTTTCTTCTTATCGAACAGCCAGCACCGATAATACTGATAATAGTTATTATGAAGGCATTAATAAAACCATCAACCAGATTTATAAAGGCAGCTTCAACGTACGGGTAGGTGGAGAATTAAAGTTCAATACGATAATGGTAAGAGCCGGCTTTGCACACTATGGAAATCCAAATAAAGAAAGTGCCCTGAAAGCAAGTCGTGATTATATAAGTGGCGGACTCGGTTACCGAAACAAAGGTTTTATCATCGACCTGGCTTATGTATACGGCATACAAAAAGATGTAAATTTTCCTTATCGCCTTTCCGATAAAGCGAACACGTATGCTATGGTAAAGGGAAATGCCGGTAACATAGTGCTTACAGCAGGATTTAAACTATAATAACTGCGTTTATAATTTATTAAAAGACCCATAAGAATATGGGTCTTTTTTTTACCTTATCTGAATCTTTAGTGATCATAGGAATTAGATGGTCAGGACATTGGACGGACATAAATACTGTTCGTAAGTTAGTATTATGTACTATAGCAAGTGTATCTGCGCTGGTATAATTTAAATAACTATAGGCTATTAGACACAACGGGTAAGTAAATTCTCTTATCTTTTTAGTAGTCCGGCAATCGTAGTCTGATCATCGGGATGGATCCATTGTATTGATCGGTCGTTTTTAAACCAGGTCACCTGGCGTTTTGCGTAATGACGGGTATTTTTCTTTATAAGTGCCGTCGCCCCCGCTAAACTCAAGTCTCCATCAAAGAAGGAAAAAAGTTCTTTATAACCAACGGTGTTCAACGCGTTAAGCTGTTTAAAAGAAAGTAAGTTTTTTGCTTCTTGTGCTAATCCGTTCTCCATCATTGCATCAACGCGCCTATTGATCTGCTCATATAAAATTTCTCTTGGCAGTTCTAACCCAATTTTTATAATATCAAAATCCCTTTTCTTTTTTTTCCGGGATTGATAAAAGATAATAGAACGTCCCGATGAGCGCTTAACTTCTAAAGCACGCATCAGTCGCTGAGGATTGAGTATCTCTCCTATCTTAAAATATTCCGGATCTGTGATACGCACTTCTTCCTGTAACCATGTGATTCCATTTTCGTTATAAGAAGTGATAATATTTTTTCTTATCTCCGGTAGTATTACAGGTATTTCATCCAATCCATTACAGAAAGCATCGATGTATAAACCCGTTCCACCCACCACAACAGCACAATCATTATTCTCAAAAATCTCTTTTACTGATTCCAGTGCAAATTGTTCAAACAATGCAGCATTAACATCCTGCCGGATAGAATGGGAGTTGATAAAAAAATGTTTGATTTCGTTAAGTTGTTGAACAGTAGGTTTTGCTACGCCGATACTCAGTTCTTTATAACATTGCCTTGAGTCTGCCGAAATGATTTGGGTTCCGAGTATTCTTGCAAGATTAATAGCAACGATTGTTTTGCCAACAGCAGTCGGTCCTACAATTACAACACAAATAGGAGTAGCGTTTGAAATCATATAAAGATCATAGCGGTAATCGTTGTTTAGTCAACGATGGACAAACTGCAGGTAATTCTGCATTTTTTTCAGAAGGATTAACCCACAAAAATATCTTACTCAGCTAAAGATTTAATTATCATTCTTCCGTTACCTCTTCATCAGTCTTTTCTTCCTCTTCCGATTCATCATCATCGGCTTCAACAGGTTCCCCTTCTTCGCCGAAACCTTCTACGTTCTTACCAAGGTCATATTTCTCTTCTACTTCGGTAAGCTTGTCTCCTATTAACCCACGGGTGCCATACTGTGAAGGACCTATACCTTCGGTGCGTATAATAGCGGGATAGTCTAAACGCGGATTTTCTTCTTTGGAAACATTTATAAGCTCCACCTGGAATCCCCAGTTTTTTACAAAATCATACACATAGATAAAACGCTGGTTAGGATCAAAGATCTCGGAACCCAAGATAGTCTGTTCCATTAATAATGGTTCGACGATATAGTCCCTGTTGGGGTATTTTTGAAAAGTGATCTCTTTGCCACGTTGCCACTTGTCGTTGCTCCTGTAAAATGTTGCCTGGTGTTTGTTATCAAATTCGAAGGCTTTTAATATAGCCTGGTGCAGCTTTAAAAATGATTGTTTATGACGAATGGCTACATCACGGTATACACTATCATCTTCTTCCAAATATATTCTGAATCTCAATATTGCCATAATACATTTAATTTTTATTCCTCCTCCATCATCAATATTTATAACAATGTAGTTATCCTGGTTAACGCACTGTTTTTATGCCGGTGCAGGTAATTCAAAAGTAATACAGATTCCCGTATTTTAAGATCTTCACTAATAAACCCTTTCACGATGCCGTTGAAAGGTTTAATTCTTTTCCTTTTTTTACTACAAACTCAAATGCCTGTTCATAATTGTTTTCAATTACACCGTCTAGAATTGCATCCCTCATGGCATTTTTTATATCACCCACCAACTTGCAGGGCGGGATACCAAATATTTCCATAATCATTTCACCGGTAACCGGAGGTTGCCAATTTCTTACCTTGTCTTTCTCTTCCACTTCTTTAAGCCGCTGTCTTACCAATTCAAAATTTGAGAGAAACCTTTTTACCTTATCCTTATTTTTCGAGGTAATGTCAGCGTTGCACAATAACATAAGGCTTTCAATATCATCGCCTGCGTCAAAAAGAAGCCTGCGTATGGCAGAATCGGTAATATTTTCTTTGGTTAAGCTTATGGGACGCAAATGTAACTCAACCATTTTACGAACAAACCGCATTTGTTCGTGCTGTGGCAATTTAAACTTTGTAAACATTTTGGGAACCATGCGCCCACCCACTACTTCATGACCATGAAAAGTCCAGCCATGACCTTCTTCAAACTTTTTTGTTGCTGGTTTTCCAATATCATGCAATAATGCTGCCCACCTGAGCCACAGGTCATTTGTATGCCTGGAGATATTATCGACCACTTGCAAAGTATGATAAAAATTGTCTTTGTGCCCCATTCCATCTATGTACTCAGCGCCGGCAAGATCTACCATCTGCGGGAAGATAAAGTGCAGCAACCGCAAGCGGTACAGAAGATCTAAGCCGACAGATGGTTTATTACTCAGCAGTATTTTATTGAATTCAGTGGTAATACGTTCCTGGGTAATAATTTTTATCCGTTCTGCATTTTTTTTTATGCTGAGAAATGTATCTTCTTCAATTTTAAAATCAAGCTGGGAAGCAAACCTTACCGCACGGAGCATCCTAAGAGGGTCGTCACCGAACGTTTTACCAGGCTCTCCCGGTGTTTTTATCAATCCCTCTTCCAGGTGACTTAAGCCGTTGAAGGGATCTAGAAGTTCACCAAAGTCAGACGGGTTGAGGCTTACAGCAAGCGCATTGATGGTAAAGTCGCGACGGTTTTGGTCATCCTCCAAAGTCCCGGGTTGCACATCAGGATTACGGCTACCGGGATGGTAACTCTCCTTGCGGGTACCTACAAATTCAATTTCAAGTCCATCGATCCTTATCTGCGCCGTACCATAATTTTTAAAATAAGCAACAAAAGGCCGTGGAGTAAACGCTTCCGCGGTTTTGTGAGCAAGCATTATACCGTCACCAACGCAGACAATGTCGGCATCTTTTGTTTTCCTGCCAAGAATTTTATCTCTTACAAAACCACCTATTATGTAACATGGCATATTAAGCTCACCGGCTGCCATCGCTATTTTATCAAAGACGCCCAATTCTTTTTCTGTGCATGTTATGTACATATATGATGCAAATATAAATAGTGTTGTATTAAGTATTATTTAAGAAGTTGCTATCAGCTATCAGCCATCAGCCATTAGCTATCACTGTCTGCCAGGTTTCCGCCTGATGACTGAAAGCTGACGGCTGACGGCAATACTTCACCCTATCGCTAACGAAATACTATTAAATCTTTGTTACCTCTTAAAATAACGTTGACAAAAGATCATTATCCAAAATTTTTAAAGCGCATTTAAAATGACCTTCAGGACAAGCCTTATACCCATGAAGCCCGCAGGGCCTGCAGCTAAGTTCTTCCCTGGTTTGAACGATGAAGCTTTTATCCGATAGTGGTCCGAATCCATAAGAGGGTACTGTGGAACAATACACTGCGGTTACCGGCGCGTTTACCGAAGAAGCAAAATGCAAAGGCGCCGAATCATTTACATAATTCATAACAGCATCTTTCATCAAAGCCGCTGATTGTAAAAAAGTTAATTCACCACAGAGATTATTAAATTGTACGCCAGGGCACAACCTGATAATATCATTACACAAAGCTTTATCACCCGGAGCTCCTAAAAGATTAATATGCAAACCGGCAGGTAATAAATGTATAAAGCTGATCCACTTTAGAACGGGATATTGTTTGGTAAACCATACCGACGAAGGAGCTATACAGATATACGGGTACTGTTTATAAACTTGAGCCGCCTGCATATCGGGAGGTGCAGGATATAATGCAGGTTTAAAAAGTTTATTACCGGTGAAAGTTTTCAGCAGTTCATCATTGCGTTCAATCTCATGCTTCACGATGTCACCGGTGCTGATAAAATGTTTCACCCTTGTAGTAAACAGAAAAGAAATAGGATTTTTATCGAATCCTATTGTTTGCGCAGCGCCAGAGAAAGCTGTAAGAAAGCCGGTAGCTGCAAAACGTTGTACGTTGATGACTTTATCATATTTGCGCCTGCGGATCTTACCAAGTATCCGCCACAAATTTTTTAGTTTCGCTTCCTTTTTATCCCATACTATTACTTCTTCCAGGTAGGGATGACCCGCTAACAATGTTTCATTTCCTTTTCTTACCAGGAAATCAATTGTGGCCTCCGGAAAATAATAATGAAGTTTTTCTATCAACCCGGTAGCAAGTACCACATCGCCGATAAAAGCAGTTTGTATAATAAGAAATTTCTTCATTCAATATTGATCGTTATTTATTGACTTAACTAACTGCCGCCAGCAAAAAATTAAATGATAACGAACCTTGCTGCTAACAAATTCAACGGATAGTTGTGACGCTGCCATCTTTATTCCATTTAATAATTGCCGATGGTGATGCAATGGTGATATCATCCTGGCGGTATCTTACTATATAATCCGCTCCTTCTTTGATATCAACTGTTATATCAATGAACAATCCCGGTGCAGGTTCTCCGGATAAATTTGCAGAGGTAGCTACAATAGGTTTCCTGAATCTTTTTATCAGGTGTTTGCAAAATGGTTCGCTCACCAAACGGATAGCCACGGTGCCATCCCCGCCGATAATATTTTCAGCAATTCCTATGGCCCCTTCATAAATAATTGTAGTAGGGGTAGATACATTTTGAAGATATCCGAAAACTAAAAGATCCAGTTGAGTAATATGGTGCAGGATATCTTTCTCGTCAGCAACCAGCACTACCATGCTTTTATTTCCCGGGCGCTGTTTTAGCTTATACAATTTTTCAACCGCTTCTTTGTTTGTAGCATCGCAACCCAGTCCCCAGACAGTATCTGTAGGATACAGAATTATACCGCCACCGGCAAGCACTTCAAGGCACGCTTCAACATCGGGTAAAAAATTTATCATGCGTTCAAAGGTAAAGCAGGATTCATCGAATTAAAAGAATTGACGAAATTTTGCGGAAGGTTGAATCAGGATTTTCAGAATAGAAGAATTATTCACAGAATTTTATGGCATGTAAAGGTCCTGTAGAAATTGTTACTACGAATTTGTAGTTTAACTATAAATTTTAAATCTACAGGATTCTGAGAATGATTCTTACATTCTGGAAATCTTATTCACCCAGCTTCAAAATTCTGTAAATCTTTCTTAATTCTATAAATTCTGATCTATTTTCGCAGCAAATCATCCAGTATGAATCTTCATGAATATCAGTCAAAAGAATTACTGAAAAAATACAATGTGCCGGTGCAGGAAGGAATGGCCTGCAATACCCCGGGGGAAGCCGAAGAAGCTTACCGGAGTATTAAAACGCAATACGGCAGTAACTTTGCTGTGGTTAAAGCGCAGATACATGCCGGCGGCCGGGGTAAAGGGAAGATAATAGATAAGGAACAACGCGGTGTGGCGGTGGGTAAGAATGCGGAAGCTGTTAAAGATATAGCCCAGAATATTCTAGGTGGCACCTTGGTGACGATCCAGACAGGACCTGCAGGCAAGGTGGTGAATAAAGTACTGGTAGCGCAGGATGTTTATTATGATGGCCCTAACCCGGTGAAAGAATTTTATTTATCAATTTTACTTGACAGATCAAAAGGGCAGAATGTAATTATGTACAGTACCGAAGGAGGAATGGATATTGAAGAAGTGGCACACAGTACGCCTGAAAAAATTTTTAAAGAATGGGTGCACCCGGTAGGTCCGCTACAGGCTTTCCAGGCACGTAAGATCGCTTTTAATTTCGGACTGAGCGGCGAGCCTTTTAAGAATATGGTACGATTCGTTACCAACTTATACAATGCATACGTTGGGTTGGATTGCAGTATGGTTGAAATAAATCCATTATTCAAAACCAGCGACAATAAAATTATCGCGGTAGATTGTAAAATGAACCTGGATGACAACGCTTTGATGCGGCATCCCGAACTGGCGGTGTTAAGAGATATCAGTGAAGAGGACCCTACGGAAGTGGAAGCGGGCAAATACAATTTAAATTTTGTAAAACTTGATGGTAACGTAGGTTGCATGGTAAATGGCGCCGGTCTTGCAATGGCGACTATGGACATGATCAAACTTAGCGGTGGGGAGCCAGCCAACTTTCTTGACGTGGGCGGTACCGCTAATGCGCAAACGGTAGAAGCCGGTTTCAGGATCATACTCAAAGACCCAAAAGTAAAAGCTATCCTTATTAATATCTTCGGTGGCATCGTTCGTTGCGACCGTGTGGCCCAGGGAGTGATCGATGCTTACAACAAAATGGGCAACATAACTGTCCCTATCATTGTGCGTTTACAAGGTACGAATGCTACGGAAGCTAAGAAACTTATTGATGACAGCGGGTTAAAAGTACAATCGGCAATACTCTTAAGTGAAGCCGCGGATTTAGTAAATAAGGCGTTAAGTAATTAAATTCATTATTTTTTTGGAAAGCACTTTATTATAACCTGATTAATAGTCATATTCTAAAGAAAATTTTCTTCTTGTATAAAAAATAGCACATCGCCCATTCCAGGGCAAAAATACAAAGTGAGCTAATGATTAAACCCGCCCTATCAGGGAAGTTTACCAGGTCAAGCAATCCTTTGATAACGGCTGTTACATAATTATTAAACCACCTTGATCCGACTATCTCAAAAAATAAATATATAAAAAGAGAATTCATTCCAATGACAAGAAAGAATTTAAGATGCCTCCGATGATCTTTGATATCAACCCACCAGTAAAATAAAGACAATGCTAAAAGGCACCAGCCGAGGGATGCCAGTGTAAAAGAACTGGTTGCAATACGTTTAATGATAGGCGTTATATTTGTCTGGTCAAGCACGAATCCAATGGCAAGCGCTATCGCTCCCCAAATTAATAACAGGTTTAATTTTTTGGTTTTGTTACTTAACAATAATTTACCCGCCAACGCGCCGGCTATCGTATGCACTGCCGTTGGTATACAGTTGATAGCAACCCAGCCGCCCTTGTTGACAATGTTCATCAGTTTAAGATCTATATAGTTACCAAAGTTATGCTGGTCAGTGAAAGGCTGATCGAAACCCGGCACATTTGTATACCGGTAGAGCATTTCGGTTACAATTAATAATGCGGCGCAGGTTACGATCTGTGCCGTCCAGTTCCAGCGGAAAATAAGGAAAGCTATCAACGTAGTAAAAGACAGCTGTGTTAATACATCCCATAACTTAAACGACAGTCCGTCTTTGCCGACTGCATAATCCAGCACACCCCAGAAGAATAGCCAGCCGCAACGTTTTAAAATTTTTTTAAATGATTCGCTCCAGTGCATTCCCTGCTGCTGTTGTTTATGAAGAGAGTACGCCATTGCCGTCCCAGCCATAAACATGAATGCCGGCTGCACGAGATCCCAGAAGTGAAGTCCATGCCAGGGATGATGAAAGAACGGTTGCATGTACCCGTCGGCGATCGTCCCCCTACCGGCCTGCTCCAGGTGCTCATACAACCCGGCGCTTTCCAACGCGAGCAATACCATAATAAAGCCACGCATAAAATCCAGCGATATCAGGCGTTTGTAAGACAGAGCATTTAAGGGATTGGTATTCATTTCATACTATATAACATTATTTTAGGGATTTTAATAAGTAACGCAAAGCAGTGACTCACTACAAACTTTTAGATTGACATGACACAATTTAAGATTATTATATGCCCGGTACGTTTGTCGGTTTCTCATAACTCATAGCTCATAATTCGCCCTTTTCTTACTTCGCAGGTACATCATCGTTCCATAAACGTGCGCCACCTTTAATACCTTCTTTATTTGAAAACAGTTTTATGTTATCGTCTAATTTAAAATTCAACTTTTTCGCGTTACCACCGCCGATGTATAAGGTGTCGTAATTAAATACTGTCTTTAAAATCCCCAATACTTTTTGCATACGGTTGTTCCACTTATCAAGTCCCTTACTCTCAAAGGCTTTTTCACCAACATAATCATCATAGGTCTGGTCTTTGGATACGGGATGATGAGCAAGCTCCAGATGAGGCATGAGTTTACCATTCATAAGTATAGCGGTGCCAAAGCCGGTACCAAGTGTGATCACCATTTCAAAACCCTGTCCGGATATTATTCCCAGTCCCAGCATATCAGCGTCGTTTACCACCCGAACAGGTTTGTTCAGCGCCTCGCCCAATTTCTTACTGAAATCAATATCCTTCCAAAGTTCTGTACCCAGGTTAGGGGCGGTTTTAATAACGCCTTCTCTTACATAACCCGGGAAGCCTACAGAGACTTTGTTGTAATCCGGAAACCCTTTTAATAATTCCTGTATGGTGGCGATAACATTTTCCGGAGTGGCAGGGACAGGGGTAACCATTTTTTTGTAATCCACCAACAGCGAACCTTTGTCGTCAAGGAGCGTAACTTTAACATGCGATCCGCCAATGTCTACTGATAAGATTTTCTCTTTTGAAACATTTTCCATTATTAAAATAATTATAGTTTATAAATAACATTTAATCAGCGGGGATCTTGATAACAGCGCATGTCAACGCCATGTTTCAAGATACATTCAATCCTTTGTTCATCAATAGTTAATATCGATGCTCACCTGCCTGCAGACGGGGTCTTCTTCTCTCAACAATCTATTCCCGGGCATTTAATCATTTTATTCATTGCGCCACTGGATAGCAAAATAACCACATTGAATGTTTCCTGTGTTTTTAACGGCATGCAATGAATAAGCCGGGTAAAATATTACATCCCCGGCAGTAGCCTTCAAAAATTGCTGTGCTATCTGAACCTGGACATCTCCTTTTATCATCAGTATAATCTCTTCTGCACGGTGTGTATGCGGGTCATGACTTGCAATACCCGGATTGAGCGCGGTGGCATGCATATCGAATTTTGAAAACATCGAGGAAGGTCTGTCGAAGATTTGTCTTGACTCACCCTTGTCTGTCTGCTTTACAACAAGATCATTCCATTCTTTATAAAAAGAGCCGCCAGCCACGTTTCCACGGTCGACACTTACCGGTGACCTCGCTGTGTATATCAATGAGTAATAGGTGACAGGTTTATCAGAAGCATTTTTAAAACCATGCTTATCGCCGGCTATGATCACCGCAAAACTGCCGGGACCGATTTCTTTAGTAGTATCTTTTATTGCCAGGGTAAGTTGTCCTTCTTTTACAATGATTAATTTTTCAAAGTTTGTTTTAATCTCATCACCGCTTGCCGACATACCCGGAAGTAGTGTTAATGTATGCACATCAAGCTTTGACAGATCTTTAGAACTGCCCTGCAGGATATTTTTTTTCTGACCATCATCGGTGTTTTTGTTGACCCCCTTGTTCCATCCATACACTCCGGCGACAATTGAATCGGTTTGTGCCTGGAGGATGGAGAAGATGATCAGCAGTGTGGCGGTGAAAAATATTTTCATGTGTCATACTTTAAGTGAATTGATGTGAGACTTTTTTAAACATTTTTTAAACTAAGGCCAATAGGTGGCAATTTTATTTCGCAGGAAAGTAACGCTGCGATCCAGTTGTTCCATTCCATCTACACCGTCTTCAATACTTATCCAACCGTCAAAGCCAGCTCTTTTTAATTCGGTAAAGATGGCATCATAATCATTCATGCCCTTGCCGATCTCGCCATGACTGAGCCGTTTTGCATAACCGGCATGACCGCCTTCTTCGCGGCGAAGGTCTTCGATGGTGCCTTCTTTGAGATATCGGTCACTGGCGTGCATGGTTACCACCCGATCCGATATGCGCTTAAGCAATTCCAGTGGTTCTTCCCCGGCGAGGAAAGTATTGCTGGGGTCGTAGTTTACGCCAAAGTTAGGATGATGAATACTATCTACCAATTTACAAAACACTTCCATTTTCTGTGCGAATTCCGGATATTCCCAGAAGTCATCTTTATAATGATTCTCAATGATAAGGGTGATACCGCGATCCTGCGCATAAGGTAAGCAGTTAGTGATGCAATCAGCTGCGAATTTTATTCCTTCCTCTATTGTCAGTTGCGGCCGGCGCTGGCCTGAGAGCACCCTGCAGTAACTTCCACCCAGCGTATGGGTCATATCTATCCATCGTTTTTGTTTAGCGATTTCTTTCTCCCTGAATGATGCGTCAGGATGTGTAAAGTCGGGCGAGCAGCACATCATAGGAATTACCTTGCCATGGTCTTCCACCTGCCTTCGAAATATCTTCCAGTTTGATTGCACTTCCATTTCCAGGAAGCCGGCATACCATTCAAGTCCTTCTACATCCAGCTGCACTGCAAGCGCTATCCATTCAGCAACCCGCATACTACCGTCTTTGCACAGGGCCTGCATAAAAGCTTTCGGGAAGACAGCAAGCTGGGGCATGGTAAGGTTGTTTATAGTTGAATTTAATCTTGAGAAACAAGGTAACAACCTGTGAGGTTTTTAGAAACCTCACAGGTTGTTTGCGATCACATCGTTGTTGCATCCTTTGGAGGATTTCTTCCAATAAACGGATGCTGCTCCAGGTCTACCACCTGGCCGCTTATCGGGCCGCTCTCATCAGCAAGCCAGTAAATGGCAGCGGCGGCAATTTCTGTTGGCCAGAGAATCCGGCCGGCGGGCGCATATACAGCAGGTACTTTTGTGTACCAGTCATCAGCGAGACCCTGATCGCGTTTACGGCGTGTCTCCGTTTCCGTTAGTACCCAACCAGGATTTATCTGGTTAACACGAACGCCGTTCTCACGGTGAAGGGTATCCCCGAGATTTCTCGTCATTGTCATAAGGGCTCCCTTTGAAATGCTGTAAGGCAGCAGGTTGGGTTCACCGCTGTATGCGTTTACCGATCCGATGTTCAGCACGCACCCGTGGTTTGCAGTAAGCAGGGGCAGCGCCGCTTTTATTAAAGCGAAAGGTGCGATCGTATTTACTTCGAGTACATTCCTTATAAAGGCCAGGTCAGTAGTATGTATGTTGGAAGAAATTACCAAAGCCGCATTGTTCACAACAGCGTCGAGCCTGCCGAAACTTTTCAATGCAAGATTTACCAGACGTTGCGGTGCACCTTCATTGGTAATGTCTTCAATCAGCAGGACGGCTTTATCACTACCCAGCATGTTTACTACGTCTTCGCCCAGGTGTTTTTCCAGGCCATGAATTACAACACGGGCACCTTCCGCTACGCAGCGGACAGCAATGGCCTTGCCGATTCCGGTGCAGCTACCGGTTACGATAATTACTTTGTCCTGCAATCTCATGTGATAAAGTTAAACAGGTTTTAAGATACTTTTCACCACTTCACCCTGGTGCATTTTTTCAAAAGCTTCCTGCCACTCCGTTACCGGCCATACGCCACCGATTATCGGTTTAACATCAAGCTGACCACTGGTAAGCAATGCGATAACACGTTCCCAGATGGGCCAGTTATGACTGAAGCTTCCTTGAAGCGTAACACTTTTCTGCACCAGCGGATCAAGGGAGAATCCCAATGGCTGCCGGCCCCAGCCGACTTTAGCAATGTGCCCGGCAGGTCTCACCAGATCAAGCGCTATCTTCAATGTTGCACTGGCTCCCGCGGCGTCTATGATGGTATCTGCGCCAAGTCCGTCGCGTTGCCTTGCCCAGCTGGCGGCATCGCCTACAATGGTAATACATCCATATTGTTTTGCGATCTCAAGCCGGTGCCGGTCCGATTCCAATCCAACGATCGCTACTTCCGCGCCGCATAATTTTGCCATCGCGGCGCAAAGAATCCCGATCGTCCCAGGTCCGAGCACTATCACTCTGTCGCCAGGTTTAAGCCGGCTATGCTCTACCACCGCGCTGTAAGCAACGCAGCAAGGTTCAGTAAGACATGCCTCTTCAAAGGAAAGTTGGTCAGGCAAGAGGTGAAGACAACGTGCGGGTACGCGCACAAATTTTGTCATGGCGCCATCAACTCCGTAGCCAAAACCTTTGCGTGCCGGATCAAGGTTGTATAGTCCGCGACGTGTCATCGGACTATCCTGGTTTATCACCGCGGCTGTTTCACTAACAACCCGGTCACCTTCTTTCCAGCCTGTCACCCTGCTTCCCATGGCAACGATGTTACCACTGAATTCATGTCCGAGTACAACAGGGTAGTTTACGGGCCAGCTATGATCGGCGGTCCATTGATGGAGGTCGCTTCCGCAGACGCCGACATTAGCAACCTGCAACAGCACATCATCTTCGCCTATCTCAGGCCTTTCAATTTCTCTTATTTCTACGGAACCTTTTTCAGGAGCGAAATTTACGACGGCGGCGGAAGACATTGATTTTTAATTTTTAATGAAAAAGAAAGATTAATTATAAGTTAGGAAGCAGATGGCGTGTTTAAATTTATTTTGCAAATCAGCTTAACTATCATCAATCAACGCATGCTGACAGCTCACACTCCGTATATCATCACTCATCACTCATCACTCATACTTCATACCTACTTGTCCATACCCATGTATCTTTTCACAAATCAAACGCAGGGAACTTTCGAGATCACCGGCGGCAGTTTTAAAAGCACCGGCATCAATGGTCAGCGGTGCGCCCAATACCACTAAAGGCGCGCCATAGGAAGGACACAATATAGCCTGCTCAAGGCTTAGGCCCCCTACGGCCTGAACAGCGATGTTCACCGCCTGTACTACTTCTCTCAATTGATCAAGCGGACTAGGCATGCGTTGTCCGCGCGCGGCTATGCCGCGACGCTCATCGTAACCGATATGATGCACTATATAATCACAGCCAAGCGCTTCCAGCCATTTCGCTGCCGCCACCATATCGGTACAACCAAGGTTATCACCCATCACTTTAATACCAAATTTTTTCCCCGCTTCCACCACGCACCTGATGGTTTCTTCATGAGCCCGCGCCATCACCACTACATGCGTAGCACCTGCACCCGCCATCATCTCCGCTTCAAGGTAACCGCCATCCATGGTTTTAAGATCGGCAACGATCGGGACACCCGGAAAGGCCGCGCGGAGCTTTCTTACTCCATGCAAACCTTCGGCAAGTATCAACGGCGTACCAGCTTCAAGCCAGTCGACACCAGCACGGATAGCCATAGCTGCTGTTTCAAGCGCTTCATCAATGCTGGTTAAATCAAGAGATATCTGAACGATGGGGAGCATTTTTTACCGGTTAATTATAAATCAATGTTAGTTAAAATAGTCTGGGATTACAAACACAACTTATATGCTTTTCGAAACCTTGTACCTGATAAATTAATAGTTATTGATTATTTCGTTCCGCTTTATAATAATCTTAACAAGCAGTATTCTACTTTTTATATACCGCGTTTGCTGCTGGCTCCCACAGTTATAACGATGCCCGCAAAGTCAGGTAGAACGGCACTTCCAGGTGTTCCTTAGAATTTTCAAGGATCATCTGGGCGGCCATAACTCCCATTTTTCGAAAATCCGTTGAGATAGTTGTTATGCCATTCAGGATGATCTTCTTCAAAGGCGTTTCGTTGTATGATATTACACCAACCTGTTCTCCTATCTTTAATTTAAGCGATATGATACGTTCTATCAGTATTACTAAGTCATCTTCCATCAAATTTATAAAAGCTTCTCCTTCACTTATCGGTTCCAGCATAATATTGTGCACCACCTTGTATGAAAAAGCATATTCCTGGCAGAAGCGATAAAAACCTTTTAGTATTTCATTAGGATAATAAGTGTACTCCGGAAAAATAATTTTTATGGTATGGTACTTCCCTAATTGTTCTCTTGCATGCTCCAAAGCACAAAAAATATCTTTGTCGAAATTTTCATAAGCTGCCGCATAAATTCCATCCACCCCTTTAATTTTTTTATCAAGAAGCAACAATTTTTCTTTTGGGATGGCATTGATAATCTCATAAGCTTTTTCACCCCCTTCCAGGAAATGGGGAATGATTACATAATAAGAATAATCTTCTTTTTTGTTGGCAAGCAATTTTTTAAATAAGGAGAAGTCGTTGTTATAAATATAAAAATCTACCGTTGCGAATTCTCCCAGCGCTTCAATAAAAGAATCATAAAGAATTTTTTTATGAGCGCTGAGTTTATTAAACAATAAAAAAATTTTTAATTTCTGTTTGAATTCCGTGTTTTTTATAAAATATCCTTTGCCCGGTACGGAAGCCAGCACTCCAATCTTTTTAAGATACTTATATCCTTTCTCCGCGGTGTCCCTGGAAATTTCCAGTTCAAAGCTAAGCTCATTGATAGACGGTAACATTTCATCCTTGCCGATCTTTCCTAACTCAATAGCATTGATAATTGTTTGAGACAGCTGCAGGTATTTCGGCGTGGCTGAATATTCATCCACATGGATGAAGTCGAAAATATTCACTTGCTTCATTGGCAGAACAGGAATTAAAATACTAATATAAAGCTTTTGTTTGAGAGAGGAATTTGTGAAAGGCGGGAGTTAAACTCTTCAGACAAGCATACAGATTTATTATCTTTATTCCTTCATGGTATCATTTTTAACGAACTTGGCAATAAATTTATAGGTGAAAAAATCTCAATCGTTGTTATTGGTATTACTCAGCGGCCTGCTACTCTGGGCAAGCTGGCCGGTTTCACCCTTCACATTTTTAATCTTCATAGCTTTCGTCCCTTTCCTCCAGATGGAATATACCATCGGCAGCCGTTGGAAATTTCTCTTCTTTACTTATCTTATGTTACTGGTTTGGAATACAGGCACAACCTGGTGGATGTGCAATTCAACCTTACCAGGCGGCTTGGCAGCATTGCTCGCCAACAGCTTTTTGATGACTATGCCCCTGCTTGGATTTTATAACGTAAAAAGAAGAATGGGTGATACTGCGGGATATATTTCACTGGTGGTGTTTTGGCTAACCTTTGAATATATTCATTTGAACTGGCAACTAAGCTGGCCCTGGCTTACACTCGGAAATGTGTTTGCTTCACATCCCAACTGGGTACAATGGTACCAGCATACAGGCACAACAGGAGGAAGCCTTTGGGTAATCTGTGTTAACATACTGGTATTTTTATCACTTAGAAAACCGAACGGTGAACCTGCATCTTCTGCAATCAAAAAACCGGTAGCAGCACTGCTGTTGTTATTTATACCCTTCCTGGTATCTTACGTGGTAAAACCGAGGAGCAATAGTATCCGGCCACATAACTACAATGTAGTGGTAGTACAACCGAACATCGATCCTTATGGCAAATTTGAAGCAGCTAACACCGAAGCACAGTTGCAGTTATTACTTAAAATGACTATGAACGCTATTGATGCAAACACTGCCGTTGTTATCTGGCCTGAAACAGCCATCAGCTTTCCCGGTGGTATTGAAGAGGCACATGTAATGAGTAATCCTTTCCTACTACCATTGTGGTCGTTTCTTAAAAATCATCCTGCTATAAAATTGTTATCGGGTATTGAAACCTATAAAGAATTTATCCCTCAGAATAAAACAGCTTCATCAAGACGCATAAACGGATCGGTAAATTATTACGAAAGCTACAACACAGCCGCCTTATTAAGTAGTACCGGTGTTTTGCAATTATATCATAAATCGAAGTTAGTCCCGGGCGCCGAAACACTTCCTACTTACTTAAGATTCTTAGATACCTGGTTTGAAAGTTTTGGCGGCACTACCGGTGGATATGTTTCACAGGCTGAAAGAACGGTACTTAAAGATACTGCAAGTGGTTATAAATTTGCTCCGGCTATATGTTATGAAAGTGTCTATGGTGAATTTCTAACGGAGTATATCCGCAATGGTGCCAACCTCATCGCTATCATTACCAACGATGGCTGGTGGAAAAATACAGCAGGTTATAAACAGCACATGCAGTACGCAAGGTTGCGTGCTATAGAAACCAGGCGATGGGTTGTTCGCAGCGCCAACACAGGCATCTCCTGTTTTATTTCACCAACAGGGGAGGTAACACAGGCATTGCCATGGGATACTGCTGCAACAATAAAAATGGTTATACCACAAAACGACTCTCTTACCTTTTATGTTAAACACGGAGACATCATTTCTACAATCGCCGGAGCGGTAACAAGTATCATATTAATCATGAGTACTTTTTTGTGGGTAAGAAAAAAATTCAGCAAATGACTTTTACAAATGGAAAAAAATATCGTCTATAAAAACAAAACTATTTCTTATGATGTTGTGGGTACAGGTGAGCCGGTAGTGTTAATACATGGAGTGCCGGCTGATGGAAGTCTCTGGGATAACCAGGTTGCGTTTCTTGCAAACAGGTACCGGATAATTACTCCGAGCCTGCCGGGAAGCGGTAAATCAGCACTGGCAGATAATATGAGCATAGATGGCATGGCAGCTATTATTAAAAATATACTTGACGGGGAAAAAATCAGCCAGGCGGTAATCATAGGTCACAGTATCGGAGGATATGTCAGTATGGCTTTGTCAGATAACTATCCTGAAGTGGTTAAGGCACTGGGTTTATTTCATTCCTCTTCTTATGCGGATAGTGAAGAAAAGAAGGAAGCAAGAAAAAAAAATATTTCCTCCATTAAAAATCATGGCAGCTACGAATTTATTAAAAAAACTTTGCCGGCGTTATTTTGTGATGCATTCAGGAAAGAGCATAGTGGATCTATTGAAGAGATGATTGAAAAATATAAAAATATTAATCCTGGTTCGCTCGCTGCTTATCAGCAGGCAATGATAGATCGTCCGGACAGGCGAAACGTACTAAAGAAAATTGTTAATCCTGTCCTTTTTATTATGGGAGAATATGATAAAGCCATCCCTCTTCAGGATAGCCTGGAGCAGTGCCATATCCCCGCTTTATCGTATATTCATATTTTAAAAAATTCAGGTCATTTCGGGATGCTGGAAGAAGTTGAAAGAAGCAATAAGGTACTTGAAATGTTTTTAGAAGATGTCTGCTAACGCTCAATCTGCTTATAAATCATGTGTCTTTGATAGCTGACGCCGTCTGATAAAGCCAATAGTGTCGGACGATAGCAAATACATCAATCTACAGTTACATTAAAATTGTATCGACGGATCTGAGTTGTATAATCCCCACTATCAAATTTGCGGCTATACGTATAGCAGTTATATTATAAACCGGCGATCATTGGATGAGGAAGGTTGATGGTTGAATGGTTCATGTTTTAGATTAATAACGTTGTGTAATTAAAATACAATGGCAGGTGTTCCCGGATGAAAACTAGTTTATTGAATGAAAAGATTTCTAGCGATATTTTCTTTATTATTTATCCTGGCAGTACCCGCTTTAGCTGCTCATATCAAAGGCGGAGAAGTTTTCTATGAGTACCTGGGACCAGGTACAGGTAATAACGACCGGTTCAGGATATCCGTTCGTTTATTTATAGACTGCAGTTCACAAGGGGCGCAGATAGACCCAAATGCTAACCTGGCAATCTATAAAAATGCTGATAACTCGCCCGTTGAAGGTTCTCCTTTTATCCTTCCCAATACAGGTGATGCAACTTTACGGCTTACGGCTCCAAGTCCATGCATTGTTAATCCTTCACCCATTTGTTACCGCCTGCGCTCTTACTCGATAACAGTGGAACTGCCCAGGGAAGCAAAAGGTTATACGGCTATCTT
>Ga0123336_10000975_pt1 | contig 27166 bp, 22 predicted proteins | sample SSSSmetaG_FD_96466 | JGI IMG/M metagenome (GOLD analysis project Ga0123336, IMG submission 96466) | Glacier valley bacterial and archeal communities from Borup Fiord, Nunavut, Canada, to study Microbial Dark Matter (Phase II) - ​SSSS metaG | ecosystem: Environmental > Aquatic > Freshwater > Ice...
TCCGATGATCACCGAATCCAGGGATCGAGTTACCCTGCAGCGCAGGCTCCGTGCGCGTATCCGACTGGATTGCATAGAAGCCATGCACCTGATCCTTGGTATTGAACTGGTGCAACCCGTCCAGCGTGTACTGGTCGATCTTCACTGGTCCCGGCGTAAAGTTCACATAATGCGTCTGTGTGGCATCATTGCCTATCGGTACAAGAGGCAGCAATGCGTTAGCCGCGGGTGCGCCAGCCGCTACGATGGCGGCACGTTGCGCCGGGGAAAACACGGAGCTGTTCTGCAGCACACCCTGATGCTGCCGTAGACCTTCATAGCTGAAGAAGAAAAACGTCTTGTTACGCCAAATTGGGCCGCCGAACGCGCCGCCAAAGTTGCTCCGCTTCAACGGGGCCTTCTTCCCCGGCGTACCCGGAACTGTGTCACGGTTAAAGTAGTTCCGCGCATCGAGGTACTCATTCCGAAAATAATCGAACACTTCCCCGTGGAACTGGTTGCTGCCCGACTTCGTACTCACGTTCACAATCGACCCAGAGCTTCGGCCATACTCCGCCGAGAACGTCGAGTTATCAATCTTAAATTCCGAGGTCGTGTTGATCGAAGGCTGAAACGTAATTTGGTTCTGGCTCATGTCGTTGAGATTCACGCCGTTGATCTGGAAGTTCACAGAGTCTTCACGGTTCCCTGCCGTGATAAACGAGTTCGCACCCAGACCGCGGCTGGCACCGGTCAAACTGCCCGCCGTGGGAGCCACCACGCCCCCCGGCGTTAGCACCGTCAAGTCGAGAAAGTGCCGTCCATTAAGAGGAAGCTCCCTCACCGTCTCGCGGTCGATCACCTGCCCAACCGTCATGCTCTGCGTTTCGACCTGCGTGGCACCGCTATCCACCTGCACCGTCGCGCCGGCGGAGCTTGCCGACAAGCGCATATTGATCGTGACGTGGCCATCAACGGTAAGGTTCACACTTTGTACCGTATAGAGGCCGAAGCCTGCCCCTGAAGCCTGCACATCATAAAGGCCCGGCTGCAGCGAAGGAAGGGCATAAAGTCCGGCACCGTCCGTCACAGCTTCGCGGTCAATCCCAGTCGCCAGGGAGCGCGCCCGCACCTTCGCACCCACCACTACTGCTCCGGTTGTATCCGTCACCGTACCCGAAAGTGTCGCCGTCGACTGTGCGTAGCCAGCACTCCCGCACAAAAGCGCGACTGCCAGAACAGCACCAAATTTCTTTAGAAACTTGTTTACAAGATTCACGATTGCCTCCTAAAGATTTCAAAGAAGTGTGTTGAGCCGTTCGGCGCCGGCATATTCCAGCGCGCATCGGGATCTGATTGTTATATGGTCTTTTAACGCTACAGTAATCTGCTGGATTCATTTGTCTTAAGAATGTCTGGAGGTTGTCTCGAACATGTCTCTCGCAGCTCCTCAGCGGAGTGCTGTGAAATACATCCCAATTCCAAACGCAAAAACATCAATTTTGATCAGGTCCCCTTACCGTGTCACACGCAGGAAGGTAAGTCAATCGGCACCGTTACAAACCGGCACAAGCTTATTTAGGCCATCAAACCAAGACCCAGCAGGCGGGCACTAATACAGCAGCCCAACAATCTCCCTGCAATGTTCTTGTCTGTTCGAGACAATACGCGTCGACTTCGCGCAAAGTTCCCACTGCCGGCATTCGCGTTCCCAGGGCTGGATGACCCAGACCCACGCGCTACCTATTTCTACAACCCGTCGCCGTACCCTTCGGTTCCCCGTCCGGAACATCAAAGTCTACCGCTTGTAAACTGTGCCGCGCCATACTCACGCAGCCATCCGGCCAGCGTCCAGCCACCGCGTCCATTCGGTGACGGACGCTTCAACCGTTAAGCTCCCCTGCTACAGGTTCGCAAAGATCGTATGTAGGTGAGTTCTCATCGCCCACTCAACTCCCGGTCCGAACACCTCGGATCGGGTCCAACGGTTGGCTAGCGCTGTGTGAAGCTGAACTGGTCGCGAAGCTGGATGAAACCGACAACTGCCAGGGCAATACCGGAAGGTATGAAGAGGATGTACATGGTGGATCTCCTTTTTACTGCGATTTGAACTGCGTGAACTCTTTGTCTTCGGTTGCGGAAGCCACTATGACCTTCAGTGACCTCCGCTCCCGGAACCTCGTTGTGCTCGGGACTCAACTACGCCCGCGCAAGCTTTCTCCGTACCGCTCCGGCTACTCCTAGCAGACCGGAACCCAGCAGCACCAGGCTGGATGGTTCGGGCGTCTGCGCCGTACCGATAAACTCTTGCGGTATACCGTTGGTCCAATTCGTTTGGTCGCCCGTTGGGATATACAGCACGTAATGGCTCAGAAACACCGACGACAAGCCCGGACCACTTGTTACTGCTGCGACCGCGTCTGCGACCAACTGCTGCGCTCCAGCGTCATAAGCCGCATTCTCGTGGTCGCCCGGAGAGAAGATCCCCCAGCCCGCCCATTGCACCTGGCTATCGCTGTATGGCCCCTTGCCGAGCTGCGAGAAAATGTAAGCCTCCTCTTGGTACTTCACCGCATTCGGCCCGCTTGTTGGAATCGCCGTCTGCGTCACATTCCACTTTTCGCCGAACGTAGTCGTCCGGTCCAGATCCATGCACATCAAGCCAGTCAACGTCGTCGAATTATTGATGCTGAAGTTATATGGGTAGATATATTCGCCACCCGTCTGGGCACTTGCGGAGACAAGCTGCAACGTATCCGCCTTCGCTGCAAAACTGAAAAGTCCAAAACATAATGCTGGTAGAAGTACGGCAAGCTGCTTCATGTATTTGCTTCTTCTGCCCGTCCCACGGGCACTGCTTACGAAACATCAGCGTCCGTGGCTATCGCATCTCCCCGTACTCAAAAAGAGGCTGGGGCCAACAGTACGATCAACCAACCCGATGTAGTGCTCCCTATGAACTCCTCAGCAGGATCACAAATTTCATTCATGGAAGATGAAGGTTGTAGCCAATGCGCCAGTAATCTTTCTCTTCTGGCGATCTGACCGATCTGGGTTTCTTTATTCGTTCTAAAACGTTCTATGCCATTTCTATTAGCAAGCCTGCGGCCAAACGACTAACCCCAGCAAAAATGCCACTTTGCCCCTGCAAATTCAGTCAGGTGCTCAGATACCACGCAAATCAATGCGCAAAGTGCCTAAACATTACCCAAGGCAAGGGCAATCCATTTCCCTCTGCAGAAATTCGCTCACTTTTGCCCACACGCGCGGTCATGCCCGCCAGCAAAGGATCTTCACCAGATCCCCTAACTCGCGCCTTGTCATCACTTTATCGAGAAAACTACCGCGACCTACACCGCGACAGTAAAGCTATCCTCGCTGCGTGTCACTGCCCGGTACAGCGTGTCCCGCTCAAAAGGAACGCGCCCGGCTTCCGTAATCAGCCGTACCAGGTCTGCCCGCCGCATCCCCTGCGGAGTCGTAGCCCCCGCCTCATGGTAGATCTTCTCCTCCACCACCGTGCCGTCGATATCATCCGCCCCAAACCGCAGCGAAATCTGCGCCATCTTCGGCGAAACCATCTGCCAGTAACTCTTGATGTGAGGGAAATTATCCAGCATCAGACGTCCCACCGCGATCTGCTTCATATCCATCATGCCCGTCGTCTTCGGGATGTGCGCCAGCGCGGTATTGTCCGGATGGAACGACAGCGGAATAAACGTCTGGAAGCCGCCCGTCTCATCCTGCACCGCGCGCAGCTTCATCAGGTGGTCCACCCGGTCTTCGTCATTCTCCACATGCCCGTAGAGCATCGTGGCGTTCGACCGCAACCCCATCTGGTGCGCCGTCCGAGCCGTATCCAGCCACTCACCGCCGTCAATCTTGTGGTCGCAGATGATGTGCCGCACGCGGTCCGCAAAGATCTCAGCCCCGCCCCCCGGCAGCGAATCCACGCCCGCGTCCTTCATCTTCTGCAGAGTCTCGACAATCGTCATCTTGCCGCGCTTCGCCAGGAACGCCACCTCCACCATCGTGAACGCCTTCACGTGAACCTTGGGAAAACGCACCTTCAGCCCACGCACCAAATCCATAAAGTACTCAAACGGCAGATCCGGGTGCAGTCCACCCACGATATGGAACTCCGTCACAGCCTCCGTGTACCCTGTGCCCGCAGCCTCCCAGGCCTCTTCCAGGGCCATCGTGTAGGTCCCCTCGTCGCCCTTCTTCTTCCCAAACGCGCACAGCCGACAGCTCGCGACGCATATGTTCGTGGGGTTAATGTGGCGATTCACGTTGAAGTAGGCGATATCTCCATGCATCCGCTCACGCACCAGGTTCGCCAGCCACCCCACCGCCAAAATATCGCCACTGCGATACAGCGCCACGCCATCCTGAAAGTTCAGCCGCTCGCCAGCCTCCACCTTCGCTGCGATCGGCAGCAATGCCTTATCGTCCGTCTGCAAAGAGTGTCGCGCCCGTGTAGCAGTAGTCATCAAGCTCATAACTAAATTCTATTCCTCTCCGCCGAATCCATCACGCAGCCACTTTCATCCAGCACAAATCGGCACTGAGACGACACACCCGGGCGGCAGTCTTTAGTGCGCAGCCAGCGGCGAATCCACCATCCTGGGCTGCACCACCATACCGTCAAACAAGGTAGCCGCCACCAGGTGGTCCCCCACCGGCCGCACCAGCCGCAGATTCCAGCCCGTGCTCCAGTACTGCACGGTCCGCTCTGGCAGATGGACCGAGTACGCAATCGTGTTGGCCCGATTCGTCGTCAGCAATACCTGCTGCGATGCCACATCGTAAAACAGGCTGTTCACGTCCCGCAGCGCCAGTCCAGGCAGCGTCTGCCAGCTCTTCCCTGCATCCTCCGACGAGAACACTCCTTCGCCGCCGCCCACCCATACGCGACCAGAGCCATCCACCGCAACCGCTGCCAGTTGCTTCAACTCCTCCGGCAGCTTCACCGCAATCCAGCTCTTGCCCTCGGATGACATCATCGCCGACCGCAACGTAGCCGCCACCACAACCTGCTTCGCTGCCGCCACAAACCGCCACTCCCCAGCAGCCAACCCTTCCACACGACTCCAGCTCTTGCCCGCCGTGACCGAACGCAGAATACCCGCGGACGTCGCCGCATACACCGCATCACCAGCCGTGGCCATCGCATACACACTTCCGTCGAACCCAACTAGCTTCGCCGCCATAACTGCCGTGCCAGTCTCCTTGGCCGAGCCGGACTTCGTATCGGCTCGTCTCCCTTTAAGCTGCACGACCCTCCGCACAACTTTGGCCGAAGACACCTTCTTTTCTGCCCCATTCGATGAGACGCCTTCGCCCTTCTCCTGCGAGTCTTCGACACGTGCCCATTGATCGCCACTCAGCATGTAAATCCCATGCCCCGTCCCAGCCAGCAACGTCCCATTCGAACTCATCCCCAGGCTGAACACATCGCGCCCGCCCAACCCTCCGCTGCGCTGTGTCCACGTCAGCCCGCCATTGTCACTCGAAAATACACCGCCCCACTCCTTATCATTCACCACGCCAACGTAGATAAGGCCATGCTGTGCATCCTGCTGGTACGAGGTAATCTGCCGTGCCGAGAACCCCTCATTTGCAGGCAGAAACGTCGTCCCGCCATCCTCACTTACCAGCACACCGCCGCGGTCCGTCGCCACCACCAGGTGGTTTGAAGCCGTCGGATCGACGTACACATCATTCACAATCACCTCAGGCCCCGTCGTCCGCGTCCACGACTTCCCTGAGTCTTCCGTCTTGAACAGCCCTTCCGTCGTTCCCGCGTACACCACGTTCAAGTGCTGCGGATCCTGCATCAACACCCGCGTCCTGCGCGCCGTCGAAGGAATACCCTGAACCTTCGCAAACTTTTCCCCGCCATTCTCACTCTTGTAAATCCCCGAGCAGGCGCTCGCGTACACCACTAGCGGGTCCTTTGGGTCCACGATGATGGAGAACACATCCGAGTCGTCAATCACACCCTGCTTGATATTCGTCCAGTGCTCACCGCCGTCCACCGTCTTCCACGGCAGATGCCACGTCCCCGCGTAGATGATCTGCGGATCGACTGGGTCAATCGCCAGCGACTCAATCTCGTGTAGCTCCTGGCTGCCCTCTTCGCTGATGCGCTTCCAGCTCAATCCCGCATCCGTAGACCGGTATACACCCTGCAGCGTTCCCGCCACCAACACCTTGTGGTCGGAAGGCGCCACTGTCAGCGACAGCACCGACTGCCCCGCCAGCTGCGGCTGCATCACCCAGTTCATCCCGCCGTCCTTGCTGACGAACAGGCCGCCATCTTTGCTTCCCGGCACCCACGCACCTACCAGGATATGCTTCGGATTCGCGTCATCCACCAGTATCTCGTCCAGTACGAGGTCGTCCCGCTTACCCACGCGCGCGAGCCGCTTCCACGCTGCACCACCATTCCGCGACTCATAGATCCAACCGTTCACGCCGCCCAGAAACAGGTGGGCATGGTCGCTTGGATCGGCCACGATCGACCGTGCATCCCCACCATTGGGCCCAAAAGGAAGCCAGTCCACCGCCTGTAACCGGGGACAGCTCAAAGCAACAGCGACTGCAAAAAAAATGAGGTGTAATCCGTGCTGTCTCTTCAACGTATGGGGTCCATTCCTGCATTTAGTCTAGCGTTCAAGGGGTTTGATTTACAGGCTGCACAACACAAAGGCTGACTGGGTTGGTTCCCAGTCAGCCTTTGAAGTTTGCTGCTACTTGAAGTTACTTCTTTTTGGAGTGCTTCTTGGCGACTACCTTACGGGGAACAGCCTTGACAGCGCTCTCGTCCACTGTGGTCAAACCAGAGGTGGAAAGCGTTGCACCGGTCGGGATTAGCGTCGTTGTCACAGTCTTGCCGTCCGTGGAACCGGTGTAGACCGTAGCGCGGGAAGCATCGATGCCCTTCTCGGTTACGAGGTAGTCCTTCGTGTTGACAGCGCGCTCACCAGCAAGCTTGGAACCCATCTTCTCGGAGGTGCCAGCGTTTCCAACGATCGCAATCTTCGCGTCGGAGGAGCTCTGCAGCTTCAGGGCGATGTCATCCAAGCAGGCCTTCGCTTCGTTGTCGACGCGCGCAGGGCGCTTCGCATCACGCTCGAAGCTGATCGAGCAAAGGCTGCTGGTCATCGGCGCAGGCGGCGGAGGCGGTGCAATCACCGTAACCGAAGTCGTGCTCGAAGCCGTCTGGCCCTTGTCGTCAACTACGTTGCAGCTTACGGTAATCGTGCCCGGAGCAGCACCAGCCGTCGACAGGGTCGCGGTGGAGCTCGTACCGATCACGGAACCAGCCGTGGCGCTATAGCTGTAAGTCAGGGGACGATTTTGCGGGCTCATTCCGCTCGCGGTAATCGTCGCTGGATCGCCAGGATTGACACTCGTCGGGTTAGCCGAGCAGCTCAGGGTCGGCGGCTCGAAAGCCTTAACCGTGTAGCTGGCCGAGCAGTCCGCCATCTGGCCGGGCTTTGCGCCTTCCGACACATGGCCCTTCGCCGTGTAGGTACCAGGCGCAGCGCTCTTGGTCTCGATGGTCGCCGTGCTCGAGGTACCGGAGATCGTGCCGCCATCAGTAGTCCACGTGTAAGTCGCGGTCTTCTTCGGGTCGACGTTCAAAGCCGTACCGGTTACCGTGATGGGGTCGCCAGGGAAAGCCGTCGCAGGCGCTACCGCGCAGCTGTAGGTCACAGGCGGAGGAGGAATGATGTGACCGAAGTGAGTCACGAAGCCGGTGCTGAGCTCAACACCGCTCAGGTTCGCGCGGCCGCCCAGAACACCCTGCGTCGGGGGAGGCGTGTACGGGCCGTAATTGGCATGGATGTACTTGTAGTCCGCCTCAAACAAACGCAGCGAAAAGCGGTTGTTGAAGTAAGGAATCGCATAGTCCATACCGCCACCGGCCGTCAGGGTCGGGCCCCACTGGTAGGGCTCGTGGTAGCTGAAGGGGTTCGAGAGGTTCGGGCCACCGAGGCGTGCACCACCGGCCAGGCCGTGGGCAAACACCGTGAAATTTTCCATCGGCGCACGGAAGATAGGACCAACCTGCGCGCTGTACATGCCGTCATTCCTGCCGTCAGGATGAGCCGTGAAGATGCCCTCGGCTCCGACATACTTATTGAAGTAGTACGCACCGCTACCGATCGCACCCAGGTCGATCGACGAGTAATTGATACCCGCCGGCTTCAACTGACCGTGTGCGCCATAGTAGGAGTACCCTACGAAAATATCGACGCGCGAAGGGTTAATACCCACCGGGGTTGTGCTGGGCGCGGTCTGTGCTCCCAGGCTTGCAACCCCAAGGCTGACTGCACATGCAGCCAGTACATACCGGCTAATATTTTGAAACGGGCGATACACCATTCGACTTCCTCCGCATAAATTCTTGCTCTATGAGTTTTTTTAAAAACTGAACACATTTGTTCGATTCAAATAACCTTACCGCAGTTGCTAGACGTATCGGTAAAAATTACTCAAGTCGCAACATTATTTTCAATACTTTACCAGTCACCACTCGGAAAAAACCTCTACTTCCTCACAAAACGAACCCGTTCAGTAATCAAACGGTTCCCGCTTTCAGGCTCAGTAGAGGCATTTCACCCAAAACCATGTCCATCCGCACTTATTACTCCAGATTCAGTGTCTTTCGCACTGTTCCCTTTTCGTGCTGAATCTTCTCCTGTAACAGCGTAATCGCGTAAAGCAGTTGCTCTGGCCGCGGCGGGCATCCCGGCACATACACATCCACCGGGATAATCTGGTTCACGCCCTGCAATAGCGCATAGTTGTTGAAAACACCGCCCGAGGTCGCGCACGCACCCATCGAGATCACCCATTTCGGCTCAGGCATCTGCTCATACAGCCGCCGAATCACCGGTGCCATCTTCTGCGATACCCGTCCCGCAATAATCATCAGGTCGCTCTGCCGCGGCGAAGGGCGAAACACCTCCGCGCCAAAACGCGCAATGTCGTACCGCGATCCACCCATCGACATCATCTCAATCGCGCAGCAGGCCAGCCCAAACGTCATCGGCCACACCGAGTTCTTCCGCACCCAGTTCACCGCGGCATCCATCGACGCCAGCACAATGCCCTCCGGCTGGTCGTACCCCCAGTTCACCTCGTTCAGCTTCTCCTGGTTTTTGCCGAAGCTGTCCAGCGTACCGAAAAAATACCGGTCCTCCTTCTGGGGCACTGTCGTAGGACGGCCGTTGCTCGTGGTTTCGCTGCCTTTAGTTTCGCTGTCAGATGTACTCATAGGCATAAGTATAAAACCCAAACTTCGTCGCCAAATTGCAACGGCCAATTTTTCATCAGATTGTTCATCGGCCCACATGATAAGGCGCCCCTACGGACAAGCCCGCCGCTCCACCACCGCATCCTTTACCGCCACAAAACCAGCCGGCAAATCCAGCTCCACCCGGAACCGCATCCACGTAATCCGGCCCAGCGCTGCGCCCTTCCCATCCTGCGGCTGCTCGATCGTATGCGCCGTCGTAGAAAAGTGTGACGCCACCATCATCGCTGTCTGCGCCTGGTTCGCCGTACCCGGAATCAGGTGCGCATCCAGAATCGTCATCACCCCCTGCGGCATCTGCGCCACCATCTTGGCTAGCTCCGCCTCGACCGCGGCAGAGGGCGTAGCGTCCTTCGTGTACTCCCCATAAAGCTTCGTCAGCATCTGGAAACTCTTCGCATCCGCCGCAAACTGGAATCGCCGCGGATTCCACGCCACCGCATCCTGCGCCCGAAAGCTCCAGTCCGTCCCCACCAGCAGCGGACTCACCGATTGGTACGGCGGCGTAGCCAGCAGCGCATAGTCGTGCGACGGCCTGCCCCCCGCCACCGGCAGCACCCGCACAATCCACCCGGAGGCCAGCGGCTCCACCATCAACTCCAACCCACCACCCATCGGCCGCACAAATCCCTCGCCAGCCTTTACCTCACCCTCAAACACCTCGCGAACGCAGCCCATTGGCTTCACCCCGCTCGCGTGCCCTACTTTCACCAACGCCAACATCACCAACAGCAGCTTCCAGCTAACGCGCATTCTCGTCCATCGCCTCAAGCAACGCCTGTTTCAGCACACGCTGCTCTTCCTTATCCAACTTGGCCCCATCCCGCCTCACGTAGAAGACGTCAATCGCCGTCTCCCCTTCCGTATCCACCAGAGCTACCTCAATGTTGCATCCCTGTGCTGCCAGTGTCAGGCTCAGAGCGCGCAACAGTCCAGACACGTCCTGCGCAATCACCTCAACCAGCGTGCTGTGCGAAGAAGCCGCATCGTCAAAGTCCACACGCGTCTCCACCAACACCTTCGGAGCCTTCCGCCGCGCCCGCCGCCGTCCGCTCAGCAGCTTCTCCAGCGATACATTTCCCGTCATCACATCATGTACGCTCGCGACAAACGCCCCATGCTCCGAAGCATTCATCTCCAGCGTCTTGAAGCTGTCCATAAACCGAAAGGTGTCCACCACCACGCCCTGCCGGTTCGAAAACGCATCCGCCGTCACAATATTCATGCCCCACGCCGCCAGAGCGCCCGCCATCGTCGCAAACAGTACCGCCCTGTCCGGCGTCACCAGGGTCAACTCACTCACCCCCGGCGCATAGCGAAACTCCAGTTGCACCGGGTCCGCCGCAAACTGCGTCGTCATCTTAAAGTGTTGGCGTATCTGCTCCGGCGTCCTCGTCCTTACATACCGCTCCGGGAAGCCCTCAAGGTATTTCACCACCTCCGCCTTCTGTCCCGGCAGCAAAGCTGACACCCGGTGTACCAGCTCGCTCTCAGCCCGCGCCCCCACACGTTCATCATCCACGCTGCGGTCCAGGTAATTCGCCGTCGCAATGTACAGCCGCCAAAGGTTCTCCGCCTTCCACGGCGTCAGCGCATCCGGATGCACCGCGTTGATATCCGCATAGGTAAACAACGTCAGCATCTTCAACGCTTCCGGCGTAGGCACCTTCCCCGCAAACGCCCGCACCGTCTCCGCATCAAAAATGTCCCGCCGCAGCGCAGCCGACATTTCCAGGTGCTGCTCAATGCTCCCCAGCACCAGCCCGCTCTCATACGAGTCCAGCTCCAGCCGCCCCAGCACGCTCTTTGCCATGCGGACGCTCTCCAGCGCATGGTTTCCCGTCTCGCGTCCTTTGCCCGTGTCATGTAGCAGTGCCAGCAGGTACAGCAACTCCGGATGCGGCAGCTCCCGCAAAACTCCGCCAAATCGCTGCGCCCACTCCGCCATGCCCCCACTCTGCGGCGTCTCCAGGCCGTGCAGCGTATCGATCAGCACAAACGTATGCTCATCCACCGTGTAGCGGTGGTACGCATCCCGGATCACCAGCGCATCAATCCCATGGAACTCCGGAATCAGCAGCTCGAGCAGACCCAGCGCGTGCATCGTTCGCAACGCGCGCCCGGCATACTCTCCCGTCAAAATTCCCTTCAGGTGATGCCACAGCGCGGGCCCCTCCTCAAGGTGCGCGGAAAGCAGCGGCAACGCCTCGGACACCCGCTCCTCCGCCTCCCGCCCCAGCGAGCAGCCCGTCCGCGCCATCGTCGCAAACACCCGCAGCACTACATCCGGATCGTTCGCCGGATCATCCCCATCCGCCGAATCCTCCAGCACCACCCGGCCCTGCTCCACCTTGAAGCCTTCCTGCGTGGCATCCACCAGCCGCCCACGCACCTTCGTCCCACCGCTCCGTACTAGCCCCGCCAGCTTCGAAACCTTCGGCGCCGGCCGCACCTGCTCGATCCCCTGCGTCACCCGTCGCTCGACGCTTCGCGCATGACGAAAATAGATCCGCATCCAATACGCCGCATCCACCTTCTTCGGACGCCGCCCCACCAACCCAACCTCTGCCTCGGCCGCCGCGTCCTGTACCTGCCACGCCAGCGTATTGTCATCCCGCTCATTACGATAGTGCAGGAAACACCGCACCAGGCTCAAAAACTCCACCGCCTGTACAAACTCCTTAGCGTCTTCGGCAATCTCGATGAATGCACGCTTCTGTGCCGCCGCCGCAATCTTCTCCAGCTTCGTTAGCCAGCCGCACACATGCACATCCCGCAGACCACCGGGACAGTCCTTGATATTCGGCTCCAGGTGAAACAGCGTGTCCCCATACTTCGCATGACGAGCCCCGGTCAGCTCCACCAGCCGCCCTAGGATCGCCTTATGTTCCTTCTGCAGCAGCTTCGGAACCGTCTGCCCCGCGAGCTTCTCATACATCGCGGTATCACCCGCCAGGTATCGGTGGTCCATCAGCGACATCGTAAACTCCGCATTATCTCCGTCAAACTTCTCGCACTCCGCCAGCCGCCGCGTCGCAGGAGATACGCGCATCCCGCCGTCCCACATCTCCTGGCTTATCCTGCGAATCGCATCCTTCACATCTTTCTCGACTACCTTGGTATCCAGTAAAAACAGCAGGTCCACATCCGAGTAAGGAAAGAGCTGCCCACGCCCATAGCCACCCACCGCAACGAGGGTAATCCCCACACCCAGCCGAGAGTCGCGCTCTACACCCTGCGCCCAAAAACCTCGCACCAACTCATCCACCGCGGCCGATCGCGCCGCAATCGTCGCCACGCCCAAAGCACCAGCCTCAAACGCACCACGAATCTCCAGCATCTTCCGCTGGTACACCTCGCGCAACCCGCCGCCTTTGGATTCGTTTCCCTGCATCGCTGTTCTGCCCAAGTGAACCTAAAGCATACAGCCACCCACAACCAGCCTCGGCGCAACCGCATTGGCGCCCTCCCCTTACAGGGCGATCTCGCCCCGCTCATCATTCCGTATCCGGATGGCTTCATCAATCTTCGACACAAATATCTTGCCGTCGCCAATTTTCCCCGTGCGTGCCGCAGTGATGATCGCATGTACCGCCTGCTCCACCATCTCGTCCTTTACCACAAGCTCCAGCTTCACCTTGGGTAGCAGGTCCACCGAATACTCCCGCCCCCGGTAGAACTCCGTATGGCCCTTCTGACGCCCATGTCCGCGCGCCTCCAGGATCGTCATCCCCTCCACGCCAATCTCCACCAGCGCATCCTTCACTGCATCCAGCTTCGATGGCTGAATCACCGCTTCTATCTTCTGCATAAAAATCCTCTCACCACTCCCGCAGTTGTCGTCTGAGCCCTAGGCCCTAGGCCCTGAACCCTGTTTTCTAGTGCGCCCAATCGTATCCTTCTTCGCCATGTTGCGACAGGTCCAGACCTTCGCGCTCGTCTTCTTCACTCACGCGCAGACCAATCGTCTTGTCCACGACAAACAGAATCATCAGCGTACCCACAATTGAAAGGCTCCAGGCCACGCCAATACCAACCAATTGGTTCAATAGTTGATGTCCATTCCCCTCAAGCAGGCCAGTCGCCTTCCCTGCTCCGAGGATCGGATTGATCGCGCTGTTCGCAAAGATACCCGTCAGCACGGCACCCAGCGTTCCGCCCGCTCCATGTACGCCAAAGGCATCCAGCGAATCGTCATACCCAAACGCCGCCTTCACCTTCACCACCATGAAGTAGCAAAACGCGCCGGCAAGCAGCCCAATCCAAAGCGCGGACATCGGCGTCACAAACCCCGAAGCAGGAGTAATCGCCACCAACCCGGTTACTGCGCCCGAGATCGCTCCCAGTGCAGATGGCTTACCCTGCCGAATCCACTCCGCAACGCTCCAGCTGATCGCCGCAGCAGCAGCCGCAAAATGCGTCGCCACAAAAGCCGAAGTCGCCAGCGTCCCCGCGGACAAAGCCGAACCGGCATTGAACCCAAACCAGCCAACCCACAGCAGACAGGCGCCGATAAAGCTCAACACCATCGAATGTGGCGGCATCGGGACCTTCGGATAACCCAACCGCTTGCCTAGGTAAAGCGCCGTCACCAATGCCGACACGCCCGAAGTCACATGGACCACCGTACCGCCCGCAAAGTCGAGACAGGGGAACCGCCCGCCCAGCGCCGCATTCAGCAAACCACCCTTACCCCAAACCATGTGCGCCATCGGGCTGTACACAATCAACGCCCAAAGCACCATAAACACCAGCATCGCCGAGAACTTCATCCGCTCCGCAAACGCACCCGTAATCAGTGCCGGCGTAATAATCGCAAACATCAGCTGATACACCATGAACGTCTGCAGCGGAATCGTCGCCGCATAATCCTTATCCGGCATCAGACCTACGCCATGCAGAAATGCATTGTGCAACCCGCCGATAAACGCATTGCCCGTCCCAAACGCCAGCGAGTAGGTCACCAGGGCCCACAGCACCGTCACCACACCCATCATGGCGAACGTCTGCATCATCGTGCCCAGGATGTTCTTCTTCCGGACCAGGCCACCGTAAAACAACGCCAGACCGGGCCCACTCATCATCAGCACCAACGCAGCGGATACCAGCATCCAGCCGTTATCGCCCGCCGTCTGCGCCGTCGCTATTGCGGTAGCATTGTCTGCCACCTGCTTTTCCAGCGCCGCAATCCGGGCAGCGTCGGAGGTTCCCGTAGCCGCAGGAGCACTTTGCGCCATAGCGGAAGCTCCGCCCAGAACTATTCCGCCAAACATCAGCACAAACAACACAGACAGGTACACCTTCACTACCGAAAGCCGCATGGTTCAATCACCCGTTTCGAAGAGTAGTCAATCTGGATAGAACTTCGCCAAAGCCCCGGTCAAACCGGCTCCAACTGAATTCTTTGCCTCTCGGTAAGGCAAAGCCCATCTGTATGTCTTGTTTCGCTTTACTCTACACAAGGTCGCGCTCAACATAAAGTCCGAAATTCACAACGCCGCAACAGAAAGGCTCCCACCATGTCCGCACCCACCCTCTATCGCTGGTCCGAGGTCGAAGTTGAGCAACTCAACCCGCTCCTCCAGCGCCAGTTCATCCACGGCACTCAATCCATGCTCACCAAGTTCTTCCTCGCCAAGGGTTGCGTCGTCCCCCGCCACTCCCACCCCAACGAGCAGATCTCCTACATCGTCTCCGGCGCCCTCGAATTCGACTTCGGCAACGGCGACACCCGCATCGTCCGCGCCGGCGAAGTCCTCGTCATCCCCGGCGGCGTCCCCCACTCCGCCATCACCCTCGAAGACACCCACGCCTTCGACGTCTTCGCCCCACCCCGCCAGGACTGGATCGATAAGGAGGACGCCTACCTCCGCTGAAACATCTCCGTCGCAATCCCCTCCCACTCCAACCTCAAATCCCCCGCCCCGACGGGCCGCCCGGCCCGTCGATACCAGTACCCAGCGTTCGCCAGGTCCCCCTCCTTGCGATGCAGATACGCATGAATCCACGCCCCATCCGCCCCACTCACCTCCTGCGCCACCTCATGTGCGCGTTCCCAGTCGCCTCTGCCATCCCACCACAACGCCAGCAACGCCCCATCCAACTCGTCACTGCCATTCGCCTCAAACTCCGCAATCGTCATGGCACCCCTACTGCGCCGCAGCCGCAGCGTACCCCCGCTCCCGCATCCACTTCCCTACCAGCGAAGGCCATACGCTCAACTGCGGATTCGCCGCCGCCAGCCCCGCCCCATGCGCGCCGTGCTGGAAGATATGCATCTCCACCGGCACCCCCGCCTTCACCAGCGCCATGTAAAACAGCACGCTATTCACCACCGGCACCGTCTTATCGTCCGTCGTCGAGAAGATAAACGTAGGCGGCGTATCCTTCGTCACCTGCAACTGCGCCGACATCTCCTTCACCAGCGCCGGGTCCGCATCGTCGCCCAGCAGAAACTTCCGCGAACCCGCATGGGCATCCGGAGCCTCCAGCGTAATCACCGGATACGCCAGCACCAGGAAGTCCGGCCGGCAACCCTGCCGGTCAATCACATCCGCCGCACCTGGATTCCCCATATCAAAACGCGTCCCCGCCGTGGCCGTCAGGTGCCCACCCGCCGAAAATCCCCACATCCCCACGTGGTCCACCGACACCCCATACTCCGCGGCATGCGCCCGCACCATTCGGATCGCACGTTGCGCATCCCCAATCTCAATCGGGTGGTGATACTCCGGCCCCAACCTATACTTCAGCACAAACGCCGCAACTCCCTGCGCATTCAGCCAAAGCGCAATATCCTCACCCTCCTTCTGCATCGACAGATGCTGATACCCACCCCCCGGAGCCACAATAACCCCCGTCTTCGTCGCATTCGGCCCCTTTGGCAGATACATCGTCAGCGTTGGCTTATCGATCTCGGCACTGCCTTTGGCTCCCGGAGCGGCCTCCGGCCACAGCAGCATCGTCGTCCCCACTTTCGTCGACCACGCTGCCGGACCCGCCTGTGCAAAACCCAGATCCGTCATCCATCCCATCAAAACTACAGCCGTAAGCCAACGCTTCATCATCATCTTCAACCTCTCCTGCATACCGCAAAATCCTACGTCATCCCGTGCCATTCTGCACCGTCCCAATCCGGTCCCAATCCGGCATCAGCATCGCTAACCCGCATCCCAGTCCCTAAGCCATGCACGGCTATACTAGGACGGTCGAGTGTGCATGGACCCATTCGCCTGCCCTCAAACCCATTTCGGAGAACTCATGAACAGCCGCGAACGCAAGATGCTCGACCTCCTCAAGACTGGCAAGAACAACTTCGGCTACCTCGCCGTCAAAGCCGAGTTCGAAGCCGAAGGCACCCGCGTCGACGAGCTTCTCCGTCTCGTCGAAATCTGCCGCAAGGCCGACCTTAAGCTTGCCCTCAAAATCGGCGGCTGCGAGGCCATGCGTGACCTCATCGAGTCCAAGCAGATCGGCGTCGACTACATCATCGCCCCCATGATCGAGAGCACCTACGCCCTCACCAAGTTCGCCGAAGCAGTCGGCAAGGTCTATAGCCCCGAAGAGCAGGAAGAGACCGACTTCCTCTTCAACCTCGAAACCATCTCCGCCTTCCAGCAGCTTGAAGCCATGGCCGTCGAGACCAAGAAAGCTCCTGAGCTCGCTGGCATTGTCTTTGGCCGTGTCGACTTCTCCCTCTCCGCCGGCCTCGGTCGCGAAGCCATCAACGGCCGCGAAGTCACCGACTACGTCCTCAAGACCGCCGCAGCCTGCAAACAGAAAGGCCTCGACCTCGTCGTCGGCGGCGGCGTCTCCTCGGACTCCATCCCCGTCCTCCGCGAGATGGTCGACCTTCACCTCACCCGCTTCGAAACCCGCAAGGTCATCTTCGACGCCCAGGCCGCCAAGGAGCCCAACATTGGCGACGGCCTCCTCAACGCCGTCCACTTCGAACTTCTCTGGCTCCTCAACAAGCGCGACTACTACGGTGCCATCCAGCAGGAAGACGCCAAGCGCATCGACATGCTCGAAAAGCGTTGGTCGGTCCTGAACAGCTAATGTCCGCACTCGCCACCCCACCCCACCTGCTCGTCTTCGGAGCCAGCGGAGCCATCGGCCACTCCATCTGCCGCATGGCCCTGGCCCGCGGCTGGCAGGTCACCGGGGTCGCCCGCTCCATCCCGGAGGCCGCCCTCGAAGGCTGCGACGACCTCACCTACCACACCATCGACCCCTTTGCGCCAGACTTCACCCCTGCCCACCTCTACGTCGGCACCCCCTATACCGCCGTCTGCTGGGCTCAGGGAGCCAACCTCAACGACAGCGTCTACAACGTCAACCCCACCCAGCACCTCGAGATCTACCGCGCCAACGTTCTCTACATCCTCGTTACCCTCCAGGCCCTGCTCCAGCAAAAACTCCTCGGCCCCGCCTCCCGCCTCTGCATCATCAGCTCCATCTGGCAGAACCTCGCGCGCCAGTCCAAGCTCTCCTACTGCGTCAGCAAATCCGCCCTGCAAGGCCTCGTCCACTCCGCCTCCGCCGACCTCGCCACAGAAGGCCACCTCATCAACGCGGTTCTCCCCGGCGCTCTCGAAACACCCATGACCCGCAAGAACCTCTCCGCCGACCAGATCGACCGCCTCTCTACTGCCACTGCCTTCAACCGCCTCCCCGCCCTCACCGACGTCGCCTCCCTCGTCTGCTACCTCTGCTCGCCGGAGAACACCGGCATCACCGGCCAGTTCATCGCCGCCGACTTAGGATTCAGCCATGTCCGAATCGTCTAAGCCCCTCACCATTCAATCGGCACACGGCAGCTACGAAGTCCACGTTGCCACCGGCAACTTCGCCGAGAAACTCAGCCGGATTGAAGACGTCCACATCCTTGCCGACGCCTTCTTTCGCCCGCACTTCGCCAACCACCCCGCGCAGCCCATCTTCATCGAAGCCACCGAGCACGCCAAATCACTCGACCAGATCCCCGCCCTAATCGAGCAGCTTCGCGCCAACGGAGCCAATCGTCAGACGCACCTCGTCGTCATCGGCGGCGGCGTCCTGCAGGACATCGCCACCTTCGTCGCCTCGGTCTACATGCGCGGTATCGCCTGGTCCTACGACCCCACCACCGTCCTCGCCATGGTCGACTCCTGCATCGGCGGCAAGTCCTCCATCAACGTAGGTCCTTACAAAAACCTCATCGGCACCTTCCATACCCCAAACCCCATCCTCATTGATCCCACGCTGGCCGAAACCCTACCGCGCGACCAGTTCGCGTCCGGTCTCATCGAAGCCGCCAAGATCACCTTCTGCCGCGGCCCCGAAGCCTTTGCCGCCCATCTCGCCACCAACCCCAGCACCAGCATGACGACCGCTTCGCTAGAAGCCCTCGTCATCAACTCGCTCCAAAGCAAGAAGCACTTCATAGAAATCGACGAGTTCGACAAGAAAGAACGGCTCCTCCTCAACTTCGGCCACACCTTCGGCCATGCCATCGAAGGTGCCTCCCACTACGGCATCCCGCACGGCATCGCCGTCGGCCTCGGCATCGTCTGCTCCTTCAACTTTCAGCGCAGCCACGGCGTCGACTACACCAACGCCCCCATCGTCGCGCAGTTCGAGCAGCACCTCGACGACATGATCCGCGAGTTGCCCGCCCTCGCCACCGAACTCCGCAAGCTCCAGCTCCCCGACATCCTCAACCGCTTCGCCTCTGACAAGAAGCACACCTCCGCGGCCTACACACTCATCCTCGCCGCCCAGTCCGGCAGCGTCGTCCTCGAACAGATTCCGCGCAGCACCCAACTCGACCGCGACCTCGAACGCGCCATTGCCTCTACCATCGACACCTATACCCAATCATGACCAAATACTCCGATCTCCTCGCAGACTGGCTCGCCGAACTCGGCTACACCCATTGCTTCTTCGTCGCCGGCGGCAACATCATGCACCTGCTCGAGTCCTGTAGCCGCCGCATCACCTGCATCCCTGTCGTCCACGAAGTCGCCGCCGGCATCGCTGCCGAATACTTCAACGAAATCCACATCGGCCCAAATGGTGGCAACAAAGCATTCGCCCTCGTCACCGCCGGCCCCGGCCTCACCAACATCATCACCGCCATCGCCGGAGCCTACCTCGAATCCCGCGAACTCCTCGTCATCGGCGGCCAGGTCAAAGTACCCGACCTCGCCCGAGGCTTAGCCGGCCAGACACCCGTACGCCAGCGCGGCATCCAGGAGATCGACGGCATCGCCATCGCCGCCCCCATCACCGAAAAATCCATCCTCATGGATCAAGTCGTCGATCTCCCCACATTCGCCGCGATGACCCGCTCCGGAGAGCACGGCCGCAAAGCCCCCATCTTCCTCGAAATCCCCCTCGACATCCAGGGCGCACAAGTCGACGCCGACTCCCTCTCCACGCCCATCCCGGCCTTACCCCCCGCCTTCCCTACCCTCGACCCCACAACGCTCGTCGCCATTACCGCCAAACTCAAATCCGCCCAGCGCCCCACCATCCTCCTCGGCGCAGGCATCGACCGCGCCACCACCGACGACCTCTACGATCAACTCACCCACCTCGGCATCCCCATCATGCTCACCTGGAATGCCGCCGACCGCCTCCCCGCCGACCACCCCCTCTACTTCGGCCGCCCCAACACATGGGGCCAGCGTTACGCCAATATCCTCCTCCAACAGTCGGATGTTCTCCTCGCCCTCGGCACCCGCCTCTCCCTCCAGCAGACCGGCTTCAACTGGCAGGCCTTCATTCCCGCCGGCGAAGTCATCCACGTAGACTGCGATCCCTCCGAACTCACCAAGGGTCACCCTCAAGTTGCCCTCCCCATCAACGCCGACGCCAACGAAATCCTCCGCCAGCTCTGCGCCACGCCGCTTCCCGAACACACCAACTGGCTCACCTTCTGCCGCGAGGTCAAAGCCGCCCTCCCCCTCGTCGAGCCCGTCAACAACAGCGGCCCCGGCTACCTATCCCCCTACGTCTTCGCCGAACACCTCTCCCACCTCGCCACCGCGGAAGACATCGTCATCCCCTGCTCCAGCGGCAGCGCCTTCACCGTCATGATGCAGACCTTCGCCCAGAAGCGCGGCCAGCGCATCGTCACCAACAAGGGCCTCGCCTCCATGGGCTACGGCCTCTCCGGAGCCATCGGCGCAGCCTTTGCCGCGGGCGGCGGCAGCAAGGAAAACCTTGGGCGCCGCACCATCCTCGTCGAAGGCGATGGCGGATTCATCCAGAACCTTCAGGAGCTCGGCACCGCCGCCGTCAACCATCTCAACCTAAAAATTTTCCTCTTCGACGACAACGGCTACGCCTCCATCCGCATGACCCAGAGCAACTACTTCGGCGGGCGCTACGTAGGCTGCGACACCGCCACCGGCCTCGGCATCCCCAAGTGGGAGCACCTCTTCGCCGCCTACGACATCCCCGTACAGCGCATCGGTCCCGGCTACCAGGACGACCCCATCTTCCTGGCCGCCTTCAACGCTCCCGACACCGCCGCCTTCCTCGTCCACATCGACCCCACCCAGACCTACTTCCCCAAGATCAGCTCCCGCGTTACCGCCTCCGGCTCCATGGAATCCAACCCCATCCACCTCATGACCCCCGACCTCGGCGAAGCCACCGCTCAACGTGTCTTCCGGTATCTTCCTCAGTAATACCTATGGCTGACACCGCCCTCTCCAGTCCGCCCACTGCGTCCTCGGCAAAGACCCCCATCTTGCCGCTGACCTCGGTGCGCTTCTTTGCGGCTTTCTACGTTGTTCTCCTCCACACCACCATGTGGACCCATCGCCTGGACGTCTCTACCTGGTTTGGACGCTTCCTTCGCAATGGCTACACCGCTGTGGGCTTCTTCTTCATCCTCTCCGGTTATATCCTCGCGCACGTTTACCTCAATACCGACCGCCCCTTCAGTCGCCGCGCCTTTTGGACATCACGCTTCGCCCGCGCCTACCCTCTGCTCTTCGCCTCGCTTCTGCTCGACGCTCCCAACAGCCTCGGCATCCGTCTTACCCTCTACAGTGTCAAGACCGCTATCCTTCGCACCGCTGTCGCCTTCACCACCGAGGCCAGCCTCCTCCAGGCTTGGAATGCCCGCTTTCGTAATATCAACGCACCCTCCTGGTCCCTCTCCGCCGAAGCCTTCTTTTACCTCCTCTTCCCTTTCACCGCCTTCTGGATATGGCGCCGCAAGGGCGTAAGCGCCGCCGCGCTCCTATCCCTCTTCTGGGGCTGCGCCATGCTCACACCCATCCTCGTCACCCACCATGACCCCACGCTCTTCTTCGAGGTTCCTACCTCGGTCTTCCAGCAGCGCATCGAACTGCTTCCTCTCATCCGCATCTTCGAGTTCTTCGCAGGCATCTCCCTCTGCGCCCTCCAGCAGTCCGTCGCCTCTCACTTCAATCAGGCCCAGCGCGGACGCATCGCCTATCTCTCTCTTGCTGCCGCAGCCCTCTTTTTTTACATCGCGATCGAGCGAGCCAATCAAATTCCTCTTCTCGTCATGAGCAACGGCTTCCTGCTTCCCGCCTATTCCCTACTCATCCTTGCCTTGGTCAACATCCGCGGCTGGCTCAGACACCTTCTCTCCCACAAGGTTCCCGTACTGCTCGGCGAAGCCAGCTACGCCGTCTATCTCCTCCACGCACCGCTCTGGCTCTACTTCTCTCGCATCCACCCCATCGATACCTTTTCCCTCTGGCTCCTCTTCATCGCTCTCCTGCTCTTCATAAGCATCTCCAGCTTTTACTGGCTGGAGCGTCCAATCCGCAAGCTGATTCTCGCTTACGCTTCGATTCGGCCCAGCGTTACCCTCAAACAGGAAGCAGTAGCCCCACTCTAGCCCCGCGACTCCCCTATGCCCACCTCGCTCCATCACATCGTCGAAGCAGACCTCGCCAATATCACCGCCGCTCCACTTCCATGGGATCAGTTCTCCGGCGCCAACATCCTCGTCACCGGCGCCGCCGGTTTCCTGCCCGCCTATCTTGTCGAAACACTCCTCTACCTTAACCAATATCGCCTTGCCAAACCCGCCCATGTCACTGCGCTTGTACGCAATGCTGAACGCGCACGCGTGCGCTTCGCACCGCACCTCGACGACCCACAGCTCGAAATCCTCGTCCAGAATGTCGCCGAGCCGCTCACCACCCAGCGCCCATTCGACTACATCATCCACGCCGCCAGTCAGGCAAGCCCACTCTTCTACCGCACCGATCCCGTTGGTACCCTCTCGGCCAATATCTTCGGCACACACCACCTTCTGGAGGTCGCACGCCGCCACCCCGTCCGCGGCTTCCTCTTCTTCTCAAGCGGTGAGATCTATGGCATCGTCAAAGACACTTCCCACCCCATCGCCGAGCATGACGGCGGCTTCCTCGATCCCACCGACGTCCGCTCCTGCTACGGCGAAAGCAAACGTATGGGCGAGACCATGTGCGTCTCCTGGGCCCATCAGCACAACGTCCCCACCCGCATCGTCCGCCCCTTTCATACCTACGGTCCCGGCATGCGCCTTGACGACGGTCGCGTCTTCGCCGACTTCGTCCGCGACATCCTCCGCGGTGGCCCTATCGTTCTCGAAAGCGACGGCAGCGCCCGCCGCAGCTTCTGCTACCTCGCCGAAGCCACGCTCGGTTTCTTCACCGTGCTCCTTCATGGAGCCAACGGCACAGCCTACAACGTCGCCAACCCCCGCGGCGAGTGCAGCATCGCCGAACTCGCAGACCGCCTCGCCGTCGAGTTCCAGGACGAAGGCATCACCGTCGAGCGCCGCGTCCGCACCAATGCGAACTACTTCGTCAGCCCCATCGCCTCCACCGTCCCGGACATCGTTCGCGCCAACGCCCTTGGCTGGAACCCAGTCCTCTCCGTCGAGCAAGGTTTCCGCAGGACCGTCGCGAGCTATCGCTGAAGCATTCTCCGGCTACACTAAAGTTAGTCACTCGCGATTCATCTTCACTGACTACATGCACCGCATGAGCTTCAATGACCCCATGAGTACAGCCCTGCCCAACGTCCCCCATCCCGAAGCGGTCACACCCCCACCTCAAGGCCCATTCGCAGCGCTGCGCCGTCTGCTCCCTCCGTCCGAAGTCCTGCGTTACCTCCTCGTCGGCGCCTGGAACACCGTCTTCGCCTACACCCTCTACTCTGGCTTCGTCTTCCTCTACGGACACTTCCTTCCCCACCGCTATCTCTATCTCACCGTAGTCATCGCCTCCATCACCGCCAAACCCATCGGCATCACCATGTCCTTTCTCTGCTATAAACATTTCGTCTTCCGCACCCAGGGCAACTATCTCCGCGAGTGGCTACGCTGCTTCGCCGTCTACGGCGTAGGCATGCTCCCAGAACTCATCGCGCTCCCCATCCTTACCCACCTCTTCCTCCGCTTCGCCCTCACCCAGCACCCCGCTCCTTATCTTGCCGGAGCCGTCATCACCATCTTCACTGCCACCCTCTCCTACTTCGGACACAAGAAGTTCTCCTTCCGCATCTAACCCGTCATCCCCACCCTGCAATCTCCCGCACCGCAGCGCTGCCCACACCTTAAACTCTCAGCAGCATGAAGACCATCTCCATCGTCACCGCCTGCTACAACGAGGCCGACAACGTCGAAGAGCTTTACCTCCACGTCCGCGCCGTTATGGCCTCGCTGCCGGGCTACCGTTACGAGCATCTCTTCATCGACAATGCCTCCAACGACGAAACCGTCCTCATACTCAAACGGCTCACCGCCGCCGATCCCAACGTCAAAGTCATCGTCAATGCCCGCAACTTCGGCCCCATCCGCTCCTCCACCCACGCCCTCACTCACGCCACAGGCGACGCCGTTATCAGCGTCGTCGCAGACTTCCAGGATCCTCCTTCGCTCATTCCCACCTTCGTCGAACAGTGGGAAAAAGGCTACGCCGCCGTCATCGGTATCAAACGCAGCAGCGAAGAAAACTCTCTCTTCTTCTTCCTGCGCCGTCAATACTACAAACTCGCCGAGCGCCTCTCCAGCATCCAGACCATCCAGAACTTCACCGGATTCGGCCTTTACGACCGCCGCGTCATCGACAAGGTCCGAGAATTCAACGACCCCTACCCCTTTTTCCGCGGCATGATCGCTGAAATCGGCCTCCCCACCAAACAAATCATCTACGACCAGCCCCAGCGCAAACACGGCGTCAGCAAGCACAACTGGTACGCCCTCTATGACATTGGCATGCTCGGCATCATCAGCCACTCCCGCGTCCATCTCCGCCTCGCCACCTTCGCCGGATTCGGCGGCGCCGCCATCGCCTTCCTCATCGCCACCATCTACCTTCTCCTCAAACTCATCTTCTGGAACACCTTCAGCTTCGGCCTCGCCCCCCTGCTCATCGGCGTCTTTTTCATCGCCTCCCTCCAGCTCCTCTTCCTCGGCATCCTCGGCGAATACATCGGAGCCATCTACACCCAGGTCCAGAAGCGCCTTACGTCGTCGAGCTCGAGCGCGTCAACTTCGACACACCCTCATCCCTTCCCTTACACTTGAACGAGCACGATAGCCGTCTCGACTGAAGAACTGACCGACTCGAAAAACTGACCCAGCTTGCCGTTGCAGCTGTCTCTTCGTCTGTACCAAGGGAGTCCCAAAGCCATGATCGACCTCGTCCGCCGTCAGCTCACGCAATCCATCGCCACCATGCAGGCCGTCCTCGACGACGCATCCATCGCCGAAACCCTCGTAGTCGTCGGCCACCAGATCGCCGAATCCATGCGCAACGGCGGCAAGCTCCTCGTAGCCGGCAACGGAGGCTCCGCCGCCGACGCTCAGCACCTCGTCGCCGAATTCGTCGTACGCCTCACCGTCAACCGCCCCGCGTTGCGTGCCATAGCGCTGACGGTAGACTCCTCCATCCTCACCGCCTGCGGCAACGACTTCGGCTTCGACCAGGTCTTCGCCCGTCAGATTGAAGCCCTCGCCCAGCCCGGCGACGTCTTCCTCTGCATCACCACCTCGGGCAACTCCCCCAATATCCTCAACGCCCTCACCCAATGCAAAAAACAAGGTGTTCTCACAGTAGGCCTCACGGGCAACGGAGGAGGCAAAATGGCCGCCCACTGCGACCATAACCTCATCATCCCCTCCAGCACCACCATGAACATCCAGGAGTCCCACCTGGCCCTCGAACACATCCTCTGCATGATCGTCGAACGCAGCATCTTCGGCATGGACTTCGACAAGGCCCCCCAACTCCTCACCGAATAACCCAAACATACTACCGCCCTGAGCTCGTCATTCTGAGCGTAGCGAAGAACCCCCGCATTTCGATTTTTGTCGTTGCCTATTCTAAACAACGACCTCCGCGCTCTCTGCGTCCGTATTCCGCCTAAACCACCACCAACCCAGACCGCGCAGCCCCAACAAACCCCTTCAACGTCTCCACAATAAAGTCCAGCATCTCCGTCGTAAGCCCCGGATAAACGCCAATCCAGAACACCTGGTTCATCACAAAGTCCGTATTGGTCAACTCCCCAATCACCCGGTACTCATATCCCTCATACGCAGGCTGCCGCAGCAGATTCCCCGCGAACAACAGCCGCGTCCCAATCTTCTGCGCCTCCAGCGCCTTCGTCATCTGGTCCCGCGAGAACCCCGCATCAACCTTCACGCCAATCGGAAACCCAAACCAGCTCGGATCAGCATGCTCCCCCGCCTGCGGCAGCGTCAAGACATCGGAAAGCGGCTCCAGCGCCGCCTTCAAATAAGCAAAGTTTTCCTTACGCCGCTCGATAAAGTGAGGCAGCTTCGCAATCTGCGAAACCCCCAGCGCCGCCTGCATATCCGTCGCCTTCAGGTTGTACCCGACGTGGCTGTACGTGTACTTGTGGTCATATCCGCACGGCAACGTACCTAGTTGCCAGTCGAACCGCTTGCCGCATGTATTATCCACACCTGGCTCGCACCAGCAATCTCTACCCCAGTCGCGGAACGAGTCGATCAGCACCTGCAGCGCCGGCTTGTCCGTCAGCACCGCTCCACCTTCGCCCATCGTAATGTGGTGCGCCGGGTAAAAACTCACCGTAGCAATATCCCCAAACGTCCCCACCTTCTGCCCCTTGTACGTCGACCCCAGCGCATCGCAGCAGTCTTCCACCAGCCAAAGGTTGTACTTCTTGCAGAACGCCGTAATCACCTCCAGGTTGAAGACGTTCCCCAGCGTATGTGCAAGCATCACGGCCTTCGTCTTCGGGCTGTACGCCTCTTCCAGACGAGTCACATCAATCTCGTACGTCGGCAGCGTTACATCCAGAAACACCGGCACCAGCCTGTTTTGGAAGATCGGATTCACCGTCGTCGGGAACCCCGCCGCCACGGTGATCACTTCATCGCCCGGCTTCAGCGCACGCTCGCCCAGCTTCGGCGAGGTCAACGCACTCAACGCAACAAGGTTCGCACTTGATCCCGAGTTCACCAGCGAGGCCGACCGCACCCCGAAAAACCGCGCCAGCTTCTTCTCAAAGTCCTTCGCAAACCGCCCCGTCGTAAACCAGCCATCCAGTGCCGACTCGACAACCGAGCTGATATCGTCCGCGCCAATCACCTTCCCCGACACCGGCACCGTCGAAGTCCCCGGCACAAACCCCCGCTTCGGAAACGCCACCGCGTGGTACTCCGCCGTCAACGCCAGAATCTGCTGCCGCAACTCCGCCGCCCTGTCTTTACCAGAAACGTCTTTACCCAATACGTCCTTACCCAATACGTCCTTACCCGATACGTCCTGCCCCGAAACCACTTCCGTCTTAGCCTGTTCGCTCATAGTTTTTGCTTTTCCTGTCCCCGCATTTAAGGATACA
>Ga0123336_10000979_pt1 | contig 27051 bp, 24 predicted proteins | sample SSSSmetaG_FD_96466 | JGI IMG/M metagenome (GOLD analysis project Ga0123336, IMG submission 96466) | Glacier valley bacterial and archeal communities from Borup Fiord, Nunavut, Canada, to study Microbial Dark Matter (Phase II) - ​SSSS metaG | ecosystem: Environmental > Aquatic > Freshwater > Ice...
CCGACCTGCAGGGCGCGCTCGGCGCCGATGCGCTCACCGGTGTAGGCCATCTCGCGCCACGCCCGGCGGCACGATCTTCGCGAGGCGCTGCAGCACGCCCAGGTCGGCCATCATGCCGATGTGCACCTCTTGCACTGTGAAGAAGGCATCGGCGCTGCACACGCGGATATCGCACGCGGAGGCCAGGTCGAGCGCACCGCCGATGCAGCCGCCCTGCACCGCACAAATGACGGGAATGCGCACCTCGTCGAGCGCGCTGAAGCAGTCGATCAGGCGGCGCAACTGTTCCTGGAAGCCGAGCCGGGCACGCGCCGTGCCGGTGACGAGGAACGCGTCGTCGGCGCCGAACACGTCGAGCGCCATGCCGGCGCTGAAGTGCTTGCCGGTGGACGACACCACCAGCACGCGGGCCTCACCCGCGTCGGCGGTGGCACGCACGGCGTCGCGCAGCAGCGGAAAGAACGCCGGGGCCATCGTGTTCAGGCGCTCCGGCCGGTTCAGCTGCAGGTGGGCGATGCCGGTATCGGTACCGATGTTGAAGAAGTCGTTGGTCATGGCGGGCCGGGTCGGTGGCAGGAGCAAGTGCCGCTATTTGGCCACGCTGAAGGCCACCGCGGGTGAAGTCAGCAGCACCTGGTCAGGGGCCGTGTTGTCGATGAACTCGACCCGCGCGGTGTAGCTGCCTGCGGGGGGCAGCAGCCAGGTTTCGGTGAAGCCGTTGACGAGGTCGATCACCTCGTCGCGACCGCCGTCCGGCTTGATGCGAAGGCGGAAGTGGCCGCTGCCCTTTTCCGACAGTGCGGTGTTCGAGACGTTGAAGCCCGACACATGGAATGCGATGCGCAGCGGCGCGGCCAACGTGGTGCCCGGTGCGGGCTGCAGGATCGCCACCGACTTCGTGATCAGGCTCTTCGGGTCGACGGCCTCGTTCTTCTTCGTGACCGTCACGGTGATGGGCTTGCTATAGACGAAGTTCGGAATGTGCTTGTCGTCGGCCAGCACGAGGCGCAGGGTGTACTTGCCGGGCGGGAAGGTCAGCACCGACTCCATCTGCCCCTTGCCGAAGTGGATGTACTGGTCGTTGAACGGCAGCGGCTGGCTGAAGTCCATCGGAAGTTCGCGATTAACCAGCAGGTGGTGGTGGCCCGTCTTGCCCACCGGCTTGACGATGGGTGCGATGCCCATGCCGGTCAGGCCGAACTTGACCAGAAACGGCGTTTCGATGGTGGCGCCGTCTTTCAAGTTGCTGAAGTAGGCCTCCTTCGCGAGACGCGGTGCCGGCACGACCCACGGATGCAGCGTCTCGGCAGCGTGGGCTGGCGGCGCGATGGCGCCGATGCTGAAAGCAAATGCCACGCAAAGTGCGGCGGACCGGGCGACCGGGATCAGGTGGCGAATGGGCATCTGGGTTGCGCGCAAGGAAGTAACCAAAAATGAAGCGCGCGGAGTATAGGAGTCGCGGTCGCTGGGTACCCGGGTTCAGCCAAGCGTGCCAGCGCCCCGGTCCTACACTTGCGGAACTTCCGCACTAAGGACACGACCATGAACGCACGCGACCCGAACCTGCCCCTTCAGCCCGACGAGGGCAACGCCATCAAAGCATTCACCGATCGCCTGTGGGATGCAGAGATCGTGCCGGCCATCGCGCACTACATCGCCATCCCCGCGAAGAGCCCGATGTTCGACGCCGACTGGGCCGCCAACGGCCACATCGAGCGCGTTATCACCGACGCCGCGCGCTGGGTCGAAAGCAAGAGCGTGGCCGGCCTCAAGCTCGAAGTGGTGCGGATCGCAGGCCGCACTCCGGTCATTTTCTTCGAGGTGCCGGCCACCAAGGCCGGCGGCAACGAGGCGGGTGCGCCCACCATCTGCCTGTACGGGCACCTCGACAAGCAACCCGAGTTCAACGGTTGGCGCAACGACCTCGGCCCCTGGACGCCGAAGTACGTTGACGGCCTGCTCTACGGCCGCGGCGGCGCCGACGACGGCTACGCCGTGTATGCGTCGCTTGCCGCCATCATGGCGCTCGACGCGCAAGGCATTCCGCGGCCGCGCTGCGTCGGCATCATCGAGAGCTGCGAAGAGAGCGGCTCGTTCGACCTGCCCGCCTACATCGACGTGCTGAAAGCGCGCCTGGGCAACGTGAGCCTGGTGGTCTGCCTCGACAGTGGCGCCGGCAACTACGAGCAGCTCTGGCTCACCACCAACCTGCGCGGCATGGTCAGCGGCGTGCTCAAGGTCGAGGTGCTGACCGAGGGCGTGCATTCGGGCGATTCGAGCGGTTTGGTGCCGTCGACCTTCCGCATCCTGCGCCAGGTGCTCGACCGGCTCGAAGACAGCGCCACCGGCGAGTTGCTGCCGCAGAGCTTTCACTGTGCCATTCCCGCCGACCGCATCGAGCAGGCGAAGGCGGCGGCGCAAACGCTCGGCGACGAGGTCTGGAAGCGCTTTCCGTGGGCGTGCGGCGCCGACGGTGGCCCCGTGCTGCCCACCACCACCGACCCGGTCCAGGCGCTGCTCAACCGCACCTGGAAGCCGACGCTCAGCGTGACGGGCGCTGAAGGCTTCCCCGAGCTGAAGAATGCTGGCAACGTGCTGCGCCCCTACACCGCGTTCAAGCTCAGCCTGCGCCTGCCGCCGCTGGTCGACGGCAACGAGGCGGCCACCAAGCTGAAAGCCTTGCTCGAAGACAACGCCCCCTACAACGCGAAGGTCACGTTCGCATCCGATGGCCGCGCCGGCGCACAAGGCGCGACTGGCTGGAACGCGCCGGCCATAGCGCCCTGGCTGACCGAGGCGCTCGACACCGCATCACATGCGCACTTCGACTCGCCCTGCGGCTACATCGGGCAGGGCGGCACGATCCCGCTGATGAGCATGCTACAAAAGGGCTTCCCGGCCGCGCAGATGATGGTCTGCGGCGTGCTGGGCCCGAAGAGCAACGCCCACGGGCCGAACGAGTTCCTGCACGTGCCTTACGCCAAGAAGCTCACGGCCGCAGTGGCGCAGGTGATGGCAGCGTGCCCTTGATCGCGTCGCCGTAGTTCGATTTGCGCAGCGCGCGGTCGGCCGCGTGCTGCGCCCGGCAGTTGGCCACGAACCGCTCTGCGTCGAAGTCTGCAAGCGCCGCCGCGTGCTGCGCGAGCGCAGCGTTCGCAAGGCTGTGCACCCGCCGGTAGGCGTGGCCGAAGCCGTCGCGCTCCCAGAGCCCGAAGTCGATCAGCGTGCGGCGCAGTTCCACGTGATCGATGCGCAGCATCGCGCCGGTGCCCGCCAGCCAGGTCTGCAGGAAGGTGTTCACCTCGCGTTCGGTTTGCGGCGGGCCCATTGGCAGGCAGCGCGCCGCAAGCGCCAGCACCACATGCAGGTCACTGGCGCCGAGTGCGCCGAGCGTGATGCCTTGTTTCGGCGCCAACCGTTCGAGTGCCGTCATCGTCTCGTCCATGGCCATCGCTCCTGTTTCGGGTCAGGCATCGTACGCGTCACCGGTGCTTCAGGCGCTGGCGGCGTGCCCCTGAGACCGCACCGCGGGCTGCGCGCTGCAGGGCTGATTGTCGCGACTCGCATGGGCATCGATGCGTTCGCGCAGGTCCATCAGGCCGCGCCGCACCCAGCTCTTGACGCTGCCCACCGGGCGGCCCATGCGCTGCGCAATCTCGGCATGGCTCAGGCCTTCGCAGTAGGCCAGCATCAGGCTGTGGCGCTGTGGCGCGCTCAAGCTGCCCAGACAAGTGGAAAGCAATGCGGCGTCTTGTGCCGCGCTGCACGCCTCATGCGGCCCCGGTCGCCCACAGGCCAGGCCGTCATACGGGCCATCAGCCGCCTCGTCGGTGGCGCCCGACCCCATGGCTTGGGGGCGCCGCTGGCGCAGCCGCACGCTGTCGATGGCCCGGTTGCGCGCCACGCTGACCAGCCATGCCAATGCGTCGCCACGCACTTGCCGGTACTGGCCGGCCAGGTGCCACACCGACACGTAGACGTCCTGCAACACCTCTTCGGCTTCACCGCGGTGCGTGTTCACGCGCAGCACCACGCCGAGCAGCCGCGCGCTTGTCAACTCGTAGACCTGCTTGAATGCTGCGCGGTTGCCGTTGCCGACTTCGATCAGCAATTCAGCGATGTCGCGCGCCGTCGATTCGACGGGCGCGGCAGCGATGGGCCTGATGGCGATGGAGCGGAGGGGCGACGTGGACACACAACGAGTGTTATCAATCGCATTCGAATTGCGCCGCCGAAAACGCCGCGCCGTGGTGTCGTCGTTTTCCTACCGGGGGCGCCGCAGCTCAGGCGGTCAGGCCGAGCATCGAGCGCGCCAGTGACTCGGCCACTTCGATGCCGTCCACCCCCGCTGACATGATCCCGCCCGCATAGCCCGCGCCCTCGCCAGCGGGGTACAGACCGCGCACGTTCAGGCTCTGGTGGTCGCGGCCCCGCGTGGTGCGCAGTGGCGACGAGGTGCGCGTCTCCACGCCCGTCAGCACCGCATCAATCATGCTGAAGCCCTTGATCTGGCGCTCGAACGCGGGCAGCGCTTCGCGGATCGCATCGATGGCGTAGCCGGGCAGCGCGCTCTTGTCATGTTGCCCCAGGTCGGTGAGTTGCACGCCGGGCTTGTACGACGGCTCCACGCCGCCGAGCACGGCCGACCGCTGGCCCTTGATGAAGTCCCCGACCAGCTGCGCGGGTGCGGCGTAACTGCCGCCGCCGAGCTCGAATGCGCGCGACTCCCAGAAGCGCTGGAAGGCGATGCCGTCGAGTGGGTGAACTGCGTCAGAGCGCACGTCAGCTCGCGTGCCATCGGCCAACCCATCCTGCCGATAGTCCTGCGGCGTGATGCCCACCACGATGCCGGCATTCGCGTTGCGTTCGTTGCGCGAGTACTGGCTCATGCCGTTCGTCACCACGCGGCCCGGCTCGGACGTGGCGGCCACCACGGTGCCGCCTGGGCACATGCAGAAGCTGTAGACCGAGCGGCCGCCTCTGCAGTGGTGCACGAGCTTGTAGTCGGCCGCCCCGAGGATCGGGTGGCCGGCGCTGGCCCCGAAGCGCGCGGCATCGATGATGGACTGCGGGTGCTCGATGCGAAAGCCCAGCGAGAACGGCTTCGCCTCCATGAACACGCCGCGCTCGTGCAGCATCGCAAAGGTGTCGCGCGCACTGTGGCCGAGGGCCAGCACCACGTGGTCGGCGGCGAGCTGATCTGCGCCATTCAGCGTCAGGCCGCGCACCTGGCCGCCCTCGATCAACACGTCGGTCACGCGCTGGCCGAAGCGCACCTCGCCGCCCAGCGCCTCGATCTCCCCGCGCATCTTCTCGACCACCCCGACGAGGCGGAAGGTGCCGATGTGCGGCTTGGCGATGAACAGGATCTCTTCGGGCGCACCGGCCTTCACGAACTCGGACAAGACCTTGCGCGTGAGGTGGCGCGGGTCGCTGATCTGGCTCCATAGCTTGCCGTCCGAGAACGTGCCCGCGCCGCCTTCGCCGAACTGAACGTTCGATTCCGGGTGCAGCACGCCTTTGCGCCACAGGTCCCAGGTGTCCTTCGTGCGCTCGCGCACCGCCCGTCCGCGCTCCAGCACGATGGGCTTGAGCCCCATTTGCGCGAGCACCAGCGCGGCGAAGATGCCGCACGGCCCGAAGCCCACGACGACCGGGCGCGGACGGGCATGTGTTGCAAAGTCGGCCGGTGCGTGGCCGATGAAGCGGTAGCCGGTGTCGGGCGTCGGGCGGATGTGCGGGTCGCCTTGCAGCCGAGCGAGCACGCTGGTCGTGTCGCCCAGGGGGCCATCGAGCGTGCAGTCGAGCGTATAAATGAGCTGGATCGCGCTTCGCTTGCGCGCATCGAAACTGCGCTTGAAGACGCAGAAGGCCGTGAGCGCGGCGTCGGTGACGCCCAGCCGCGCGACGATGGCGGTGCGCAACGCGGCGTCGGCATGGCCCAGCGGCAAGCGCAGGTCGGTGATGCGCAGCATTGTTGGCATGGCGGGGGTCATGCCTGCAGCTGTACCGGTTCGTCGTCGGGCAGGAAGCCGCCTGACTGATGGCGCCACAGCTTCGCGTAGAGGCCGTCCTGCCGCAGCAGGTCGTCGTGCGTGCCCTGCTCGGCAATGCGGCCCTGCTCCAGCACGATCAGGCGGTCCATGCGGGCGATGGTCGACAGGCGGTGCGCAATCGCGATCACCGTCTTGCCTTCCATCAGGCCGAGCAGCTGCTCCTGAATGGCGAGCTCGACCTCGCTGTCGAGCGCCGAGGTGGCTTCGTCGAGCACCAGGATGGGCGCATCTTTCAGCACCACGCGCGCAATCGCGATGCGCTGGCGCTGGCCGCCGCTGAGCTTCACGCCGCGCTCGCCCACGTGGGCGTCGTAGCCGGTGCGGCCCTTCCAATCGTTGAGGTCGGTGATGAACTCGTGCGCATGCGCCTTGCGCGCGGCCGCGATCACCTGCGCATGGGTTGCGCGCGGGTTGCCGTAACCGACGTTCGCGGCGATCGAGCGGTGCAAGAGCGAGGTGTCCTGCGTCACCATGCCGATGGCCGCGCGGAGGCTCTCTTGCGTGACGTGCGAGATGTCTGCCCCGTCGATGCGGATGTGCCCCTGCTCGACCTCGTGGAAGCGCAGCAGCAGGTTCACGAGCGTGGACTTGCCTGCGCCCGAGCGGCCGACCAGCCCCACGCGCTCGCCCGGCGCGATCACGAGGTTCAGGTCGTCGAGTACCTTGCGGCCGTCGCTGCGGCCGTAGGTGAAGGTGAGGTGCTCGAAGCGGATCTCGCCGCGCGTCACAGCGAGTTCGTGCGCGTCCGGCAGGTCGGCAAGCGTGTGCGGCACGGCGATGGTCTCCATGCCTTCCTGGACCACGCCCACGTTCTCGAAGATGCCCGTCACCTCCCAGCTCACCCAGCCCGCCACGCTTGCAATCTGCCACGCCAGCGGCAAGGCAGTGGCCACAAGCCCGACGCTGACCTGGCCCTGCGCCCAGAGCAGGATGCCGATGCCGGCGGTGCCCACCAGCAACAGCGCGTTCATGACCGCGAGCGTGCCCATGAAGCGCGTGGTCACGCGCATGTGCGCGGCGATGGCTGCGGTGTGCTCGTCGATCACGTCGCGGACGTGGGCGTCTTCGTCGCGGGCTCGGGAGAAGAGCTTCACGGTGAGGATGTTGGTGTAGCTGTCGACCACGCGGCCCATCACGGCCGAGCGCAACTCGGAACTCGCCTTGGCGCGGTCGCGCATTCGCGGTACGAAGTGGCGCAGGAAGAACACATATCCCACGGCCCAGAACACGATGGGCATGGCCAGCCGCCAGTCGGCACTGGCCAGCAGCAGCAGCGACGAGACGCCGTAGATCGCGATGTACCAGAGCGCGCGAATGCTGCTGACCACGCACTCGCGCACCGCATTGCTCGTCTGCATCACGCGGTTCGCAATGCGCCCTGCGAAGTCGTTCTGGAAGAAGGGCCAGCTTTGCCGCACCACGTGCCAGTGGCTTTGCCAGCGGATCAGGCTCGTGACCCCCGGCACCACCGCGTTGTTGCGCACCAGGCTGTCGGCCAGCAGCGCCAGCGGCCGGCCGACGAGGACGGTGGCCGCCATGCCCAGCAGCATCGGCAGCGCAGCGCTGAAGGCCGCAGCGCGGTCAACGGCCTGCATCAACGTGACGAGCCGGCCGATGAAAACCGGGATCAGCATGTCGATCAGCGCCACGAGCAGGCCGGTGGCGAACATCGCGAGGTACAGGCCACGCGTCTGGCGAATAAAGTGCCAGTAGAACGCAATCAGCCCGGGCGGCGGCGCGCCGCGCGGCGCAGCGGTGGGTTCAACGCGGGACTCGAAGAAAGAGAACATCAGGGGCAGCGAATCAGGGGCGGTGATCAGGAGGGGTGAAATCGGTCCTCCATTCTCGCCGGCCCATGAAGAACGCCGCCCGAAGGCGGCCTTTGTTCAGTGCGCTGCAGCCAGCGCTCACGCGCTGGCTGGACCCACCCCGATCTCGATCAACTCGCGTCGCGGCCGAGCGCCGTCTTCAGGCGCTGGGCCAGCGAGGCCGATACACGGTTCGCGGCCGGGGCCTTGGCGTGCGTCCTCACGATCTGGTCGTCGCCGGCATAGTCCGACACCGGCAGCGTGCCGTCGGCCATGGCCTGGGCCACTTCGGCCTTGACCTGCGCGCGAGTGACGGTCGATGCCCGGTTCTGCTCGGTCGGGTAGACGTTGTAGTCGCTCGCCAGAACGGCGCGGTAGCCGGCCGTGCGCTGCGCGGCCTGCAACTCGCCAAGCACCTGCGAGCGGGTCTTGGTGCTCGGGATGGCAGTGTCACGCGCCCCGAAGGACAGTCCGTACTCGGTGACCGGCAAGGTGCCGTCGGCAATGGCGCGCTGCACCTCTGCCTTGACTTCGGCACGGGTCAGCGGCGTGATGTTGTCGGCGGCCTGGGCGAACGAGGTGGCAACGCTGGCAACAGCCAGGGTCACGGTGGCGGCGAAAAGAAGCTTGGCATTCATGGTGATTTCCTTCGGTTCATTCGGCACATCGCATCCAACAGAAGGTGCGGTGGCGCGTCGATGGGTTGAACTGTAGGCATTGCTCGTCTATCAATAAAGAAGCTATGGTTCAATTGCGTATTGCTGAAATAGAAACAAACCAGGGCTTGAAACATGGACCGCTTGCACTCCATGCGCGTGTTCACCCGCGTCATCGACGAAGGCAGCTTCGCGCGCGCCGCGCGTGAGCTGAACCTGTCGCCTGCGGTGGTTACGCGCCTGGTCGCCGACCTGGAAGAGCACCTCGGCGCCCGGCTCATCAACCGCACCACGCGGCGCCTTGCGCTGACCGACACCGGCGAGCTGTACCTCGACCGCGTGCGCCACATCCTGACCGAGGTCGACGAGGCCGAGGCCCTGGCCACCGCCTCCAGTGCACAGCCGCGCGGCCACTTGCGCGTGTTGTGTTCGCCGGCCTTTGCCGTGCACCAGCTCGCCAAGCATCTGCTCAGGTTCCGCGTGCTGTACCCGCAGGTCACGGTCGAGTTGTCGGTGCCCGGGCCGGTGGAAACGGTCGACGAGAACTTCGACATCAGCATCATCACCGAAGGGCGGCGCCCGCTCGACGGCAGCTTCGTGGCGCGGCGGCTCGCGCGCTCCGAGGTGATCGCCTGCGCGTCACCAGAGTACCTGGACCAGCATGGCCGACCCGAGCACCCGACCGACCTGCTCAAGCATGAGGCGATGGTGCCGAACTTCCTGCGCGAGCTGACGTTCTTCAAGGGCGGCTGGCCGCAGGGCAGCGAACCCGCGAGCGAGAGTGTCACGATCTCGGCGCCGCGCCCCGCCTTGAGTACCACCCACACCGACACGCTCTACGCCGCCGCGCTGGCCGGCATGGGCATCACCGGGCTGCCGTCGTTCGTGGCCGAAGACGCTTTGCTGGAGAACGCGCTCGAGCGCGTGCTGCCGCACTGGCATCTGCTGAACACCACCTTGTACGCCGGCATTCCCACGCGCAAGCACGTGCCGGCCCGCACCCGCGCGTTCGTCGACTTTCTCGTGGCCACCTTCGGCGGTGAAGACCGCGACCCCTGGCTGCTGGCGGCCGGTTGCGAAACCCAGCGCGAGCCGGCGGGCGGCAAGGGGCAGGGGACGCTGGCGTTCTCGCCCTAAGCGAACACCTCCACGCGCTCGGCCCCCATCAGCGGCTCCAGCAGCCGCGACAACGGCCGCAGCGCGTTGTAGCGCGCCGCCACCTTGTGCGCGTAGCCGAAGAAGCGGGGCAGGTCTTCGCTGTACCTGGGCTTGCCGTCGCGGTGTTTCAGGCGGCAAAAGATGCCTAGCACCTTCAGATGGCGCTGCAGACCCATCCACTCGACCTGGCGCCAAAACTCGCCGAAGTCGTCGGGCATCGGCAGCCCGGCGTGGCGCGCGGCTTGCCAGTAGCGCACGGCGCAGTCGATCTCGTCCGGCTCTTCCCACGAGATGAATGCGTCACGCAGCAGCGAGGCCAGGTCGTAGCTGATCGGGCCGCGCACCGCGTCCTGGAAGTCGAGGATCCCGGGGTTCGCGGCATCGCCTGCGCCCGCGCCGCACAGCATCAGGTTGCGCGGCATGTAGTCGCGGTGCACGGCAACCGTGGGTTGAGCCAGCGCGCTGGCCACCAGCGCGTCGCATGCCGCCGCCCACGTCGCCTGCTCGTCGGCCGACCACACCACGCCCAGCTCGCGCGCCACGCACCACTCGGGGAACAACGCCAGCTCGCGGCGCAGCAGTGCGTCGTCGTATGGCGGCAGGGCGCTCGCATCACCGCGCTGCTGCCACTGCACGAGAGCGCGGACGGCGTCGCGCATCAGAGCGTCACGCTGCGCGGTGTGGCCGGCCGCCACCGCCTCGTTCAGTGCGTCGAGGTACAGGTGCGAGCCCAGGTCGGTGAGCAGCAGGAAGCCATGCACGGCGTCTTGCTCGAGGACCTGCGGTGCGTTCAGCCCGGCCGCCTGCAACAGGCCGGCTACGGTGACGAACGGGCGCACGTCTTCGAGCGGCGGCGGTGCGTCCATGATGATGAAGCTGGCAGCGTTGACCGCGCCGTTGACCGCGTCGATGCGGAAGTAGCGCCGAAAGCTCGCGTCGCTCGATGCGCTGCGCAGCGTCGTGGCCGCCAGCGCATGGCGCGCCCCGATGGCGCCGAGCCAGGCGCCGAACGCCAGCTCGCGGCCGCGGTCGGCCCATGCGATCGGACCACGGAGCGGGGCGCCGGTAGGGGAATCAGCGGGGGCTCGGGCGAGGGGTGGGTTCAAGCGGCAGCTCTCGGTTCGGGGGCGACAAACGCATGGGCGGCGGGTGCCTCGTGGATAATCGATTCTACAAACCGCACGGCTTGCGGCCGGCCGCCGAGACGCTTGCGCGCCAAGCCCCGCGTGCTACCGCTGGCCTAGGCAGTGCGCTCCGCCCGCCATCTTTCGCCCACTTCCCCGGTCACGTCCCCTGGTGCTTCCCGCCCGCCTCACGCCACCGCGCCTTCGCATCGTCCCGCTGGCGGTGGCGCTGCTGTGCAGCGCCCACGCGGCCGTTCGCGCGCAGGACGCCGTGCCCGGCGTCGGCGTGGTGCTGCGGCCCTCGCAGGAACTGCAGCCGCCGCTGCGCGGCGAGGCGGCGCGCGCGCTGCCCATCTTGCTGCGCGCGCAAACGCTTACCGGCCGGCCCGACCACGAGTTCGCCGCCGAAGGCAATGCCGAATTCCGCCGCGGTGGCATGGTGATCCGCGCCGATCGGCTGAGCTACGACCCGCCGAGCGACCTGGCCGTCGCACTCGGCCATGTTCAGATCAGCCGCGACGGCAACATCTACACCGGCCCCGAACTGCAGCTCAAGGTGCAGCGCTTCGAGGGCTTCTTCGTGAACCCGGTCTACCACTTCAGCCGCACGGGTGCGGGCGGCTCGGCCAGGCGCGTGGACTTCATCGACGAGCAGCGCTCGGTCGCACTCGGTGCCACGTACACGAGCTGCCCGAACGATGGCCCCGACGGGCCGGTGTGGCTGCTCTCGACCGAGCGCGTCAGCATCGACTTCACGAAGAACGAGGGCGTGGCCGAAAAGGCGGTGCTACGCTTCTACGGCGTGCCCATACTCGCTGCGCCGCGCCTGAGCTTCCCGCTCACCGACGACCGCAAGTCGGGCTGGCTGCCGCCCAGCATCTCGCTCGACACCAAGAGCGGCCTGCAGTTCTCGATGCCCTATTTCTGGAACATCGCACCGAACCGCGACGCCACGTTCACGCCGTCGCTCAGTACGCGGCGCGGCCCGGGTCTGGAGAGCGAGTTCCGCTACCTCGAGCCGGGCTACGCCGGCGAACTGAAACTCAACGTGCTGCCGTACGACCGAGTGACAGGCACCACGCGGTACGCGCTCAACGCGCGGCACGAGAGCGAGTTCGAAGGCGGCACGCGCGTGCAACTGCGCGCGCTGCAGGTCTCGGACGACGACTACTGGAAAGACTTCCCGCGCGATGTGTCGGCGCTGACACCGCGCCTGCTCGCGACCGACCTGCAACTCAGCCGGCCGTTCGGCACGAGTTTCGGCAGCTGGGCCGGCTACGCCCGTGTGCAGCGTTGGCAGGTGCTGCAAACAGCCGACCCCACGACGCGCATCGAGGCGCCTTACGAGCGCATGCCGCAGATCGGCGCACGGTTCGAAGGCCGGGCCGGGTCGGGCTTCGAGCTGAACCTGGAAACCGAGTTCAACCGCTTCACCAACCCCGAGAACCCGAGCGGTCCGCCGCTCGTGCTGGGTGCTGCCGTGCCCACCTATGCGCCCCGGCCGACCGGCATGCGCGTGCACGCGCTGGGCAGCGTCAGCCGGCCGTTCGTGACGCCCGGTTGGAGTGTTATACCGAAGCTCGCGCTCAACGCCGCCGCGTATTCGCTCGACAGCAACGCCGTGGCCGCCGGCCTCCCGCGCAGCCCGTCGCGCGTGATCCCGATCCTCAGCCTCGACAGCGCCTGGGCCTTCGAGCGCGACACCACCTTTTTCGAGCGGTCCGTGCGCCAGACGCTTGAGCCGCGCCTGCTGTACGTCAACACACCGTTCCGCGACCAGAGCAACCTGCCCAATTTCGATGCGTCGGCGAAAGACTTCAACGTCGATTCGATCTTCAGCGACAACGCGTTCTCGGGCATCGACCGCGTGTCCGATGCGCACCAGGTCACCGCCGGCTTGACGACCCGGGTGCTCGACCCGGACACCGGCGCCGAAGCCTTGCGCCTCGGCCTGGCACAGCGCTACCTGTTCCGCGAACAGCGCGTCACGCCCGACGGAGCGCCGCTGACGCGGCGCTTCTCCGACCTGCTGCTGCTCGGGTCGACCACGCTGGTGCCGAGCTGGACGCTCGATGCCTCGCTGCAGTACAGCCCGGACATCCGGCGTCTCACGCGCTCGGTGGTGGGGGCGCGCTACTCGCCCGGCCCGTACCGAACCGTCAGCGCCACGTACCGTTCGACACGCGGTTTGAGCGAGCAAGTCGAGTTCGCCTGGCAATGGCCGATCTACGGGCCGCAGCCGGAGCCCGGGCGGGCCGCGCGCCGCCTGAACGAGGGCGGTGCCGGAGCCAGCTGCAACGGCAGCTGGTACGCGGTCGGCCGGGTCAACTACAGCACACTCGAGAGCCGTTTCACCGACGCGGTGGCCGGGTTCGAGTACGACGCAGGCTGCTGGATCGGGCGCATCGTCGCCACCCGTTCGTCGACCAGCCGCAGCGAGGCCACGACACGCTTGCTGCTGCAACTCGAGCTCGTCGGCCTGTCCAAGCTGGGCACCAACCCACTGCAGGTCTTGAAGGACAATATCCCGGGTTACAAGCTGCTGCGCGAAGACCGTGCACCGGCCCAACCGCTGAGCACCTATGACTGATCCTTTGCTTCATTCCCGCCGCTGGGCCGCCCGCCTGCACAGCCGCCTGCACACTCCACTGCAAGTGGCGCTGTGCGCATTGGTGCTCGGTGCGTCCGTGCCGGCCGTGCTGGCACAAGCACCGGCGCGCGCTGCGCCACCACGCATGGCCGACTTCATCGTCGCGGTGGTCAACCAGGAGCTGGTCACGAATGCCGAGGTCGAGCAGCGCCTGGCACGCATCCGCGAAGACGCAACGCGCTCGAAGACGCCGCTGCCACCGACCACCGAGCTGCGCAAGCAAGTGCTCGACCAGCTCATCGATGAGCGCGTGCAGATCACCAACGCGCGCGAGAACGGCCCCAAGGTCGACGATGCCGAACTCGACCGCGCAGTGGGCAACGTCGCGCTGCAGAACCAGATGACGCTGCCTCAGCTGCGCGCGCGGCTGCAGGAGCAAGGCATTGCGTACAACACCTTCCGGAACAACGTGCGCGACCAGTTGCTGACCGAGCGCGTGCGCGAGCGCGAGGTCAATGCGCGCATCCGCATCGGCAACGACGAGGTCGATGCCTTGCTGGACAAGCGCCGCGCTGCGGCCGGCAATGCCGTGCAACTGAACATCGCGCAGATCCTGGTGACCGCGCCCGACGGTGCGAGCATCGAAGTGGTGCAACAGCGCCAGAAGCGCGCCGAGGCTGCCCTGGCGCGGGTCAAGGCCGGCGAGTCGTTCGAGGCCGTGTCGCGCGAGGTGTCGGAGGACGGCAACAAGGCCCAGGGTGGCGTGATCGGCCTGCGCCCTGCCGACCGCCTGCCGGACCTGTTCGTCGACGGTGTGAAGCTGCTGAAGGACGGCGAGGTCGCGCCGGCCTTGTTGCGCAGTGGCGCGGGGTTTCATGTGCTCAAGCTGGTCGAGCGCCAGAGTGGCGGCGCGTTCACGGTCCAGCAAACGCGCGCCCGCCATATCCTGCTGCGGGTGTCGCCGCAGTTGTCGGCCGACGCGGCCTCGCGCCGACTTGCCGAGTTCAAGCGCAGCATCCAGGGCGGTGCCAAATCGTTCGAGCAATTGGCACGTGACAACTCCGAGGATGGTTCTGCCGCGCAAGGCGGCGAGCTCGGTTGGGCGTCGCCCGGCACCTTCGTGCCCGAGTTCGAAGAGACGATGAACGCGCTGCCGCTGGGCGGCCTGTCGGAGCCGCTGGTATCGCGCTTCGGTGTACACCTGATCCAGGTGCTGGAACGCAGGCAGGTCGCGCAGGACATCAAGCAGCAGCGCGAACAGGCGCGCAACGTGCTGCGCGAGCAGAAGTTCGAAGACGCCTACCTTGAGTGGATCCGCGATCTGCGCGGCCGCGCTTACGTCGAGATGCGCGAGCCGCCGGTCTGACCGGCGCCGCCCGTGAAACACCAGGCCCGCAAGCGTTTCGGGCAGCACTTCCTGACCGACGGCTCGGTGATCGACGCGATCATCGACGCCATCGACCCGAAGCCAGGCGAGGCCCTCGTCGAGATCGGCCCGGGCCTGGGCGCGATGACCGACCCGCTGGTTGCGCGCTGCGGGCAGCTGACGGTGATCGAGCTTGACCGAGATCTGGCGCAGCGGCTGCGCCAGCGCACGGCGCTGAACGTGATCGAGGCCGACGTATTGAATGTCGACTTCGGCGCGCTCGCCGCGCAGAAAGGCCAGCGGCTGCGCGTGGTGGGCAACCTGCCGTACAACATATCGACGCCGATCCTCTTCCACCTGCTCGGCGCGGTTGCGCATGTGGCCGACCAGCACTTCATGCTGCAAAAGGAAGTGGTCGAGCGCATGGCCGCCGCGCCGGGCAGCAAGGCCTACGGCCGCCTGAGCGTGATGCTGCAGTGGCGCTATGACATCGAGGCGGTCATCGACGTGCCGCCCCAGGCATTCGAGCCGCCGCCGCGGGTTCAGTCGGCCGTGGTCCGCATGCTTCCCTTGCCGATGGCCGGTGTGCCGGCGGTCGACCCGCAACTGCTCGAAGAGCTGGTGCGCGTCGCGTTCTCGCAGCGCCGCAAGCTGCTGCGCCACACGCTCGGCCGCTGGCTAGAAGAGCGCCACCACGCCGGCACTTTTGACGTGCAGCGCCGCGCTGAGGAAGTGCCTGTGCACGAGTATCTGGCCTTGGCCAACGTCGTCAACCCGCAGACGTAAAACTGCCCGCGAGCCGGGCCCTTTGGGGCCCCGCGCACGGGCGGTTGACAGGCGGTCGGTGTTGCGTCGTCAGCCGATCAGGCTGCGTTCAGCCACATGGCGGTATCGAACGCGCTGCTCATCAACGGCATGTTCATGCCGAAGGTGTTGTTGGCGGCAGTCTTCGGTGCCGGTTTGGCCGGCTTGTCTGCAACGCTGGGGGCCACATCCGTAGCCCGCTCCCATGACCCTGATTCTTGGGAGCGGGCTACTGAAAAGAATAGAAGCACCTGAAGGGTATCTTTCGTTCCCCCCAGAAGTCGGCGGCGTCTCGGAACACGTCGAGCAACTGCTCACGTGCCTCGCGGTCGAAACGCGGGTTGTCGGGCAACTGCTCCAGCACGACCACGAAGCCGGGCTGCGAGCCGGCCTTGTGGACCAGGTCGGTCATGCAGTCGAAGAGCGCATCGAGGTTTTTGCCAAAGTGCGCAGGGAACATGAAGGCCTGCGCAATGGCGTCGAGAACATCTTGCTTGGATTGGGCCGACGTCAGATTCACGTAGAGGAAATGCTGGCTCGCGCTTTGCGCGGCCTGCATCAGGTCCTCTACGCGAAAGGCGCGGATCGATTGAACAATGTTTGGACGGACTGTCTGCAACAGCATGGTCACGTTCCTCCTCGAATCAAGAAAACAAAATCAAAACAACGCTTGTCGACGTTCCTAGCCTTCGTGGCTCTCGTCGCGCTCATGGCGCGATCTGCCTGAACGTCATGTAGTGATCCCCGGTGTAGTAACAAGCCTCGGGTTGCCGGGCCTGCTTGCCGCCACAGACGATTCGTTGTGCACCCCGATTGCGCAGACCTGGCGTCACTACTGTGTACTCCCGGTAGAACCCGCGCGCACGTTTGGGCAACACGCTTTCGCGGTTGCCAAACGTAGAGCCATCCTTGGGGTAGGGGAACGGGCCGCCGGCGAGGACCGTCTTGTGCGTCGCCTGAGCCTCGGCCGGCAAATCACCGAGCGCCACCGTGCCAGCAACCAGGCCCTTGGCATGAACCGCGCCAGTGACTAGCAACGCACCGGCAAGCGAAACCACCCACCCTGTCTTGCGCAGAGCTTGCCACCAGGGTGGCCGACCGGAGAAAAACACGGGAAATTCCTGAAATCAGATGTACCGATGGTAGCGAGAACGCGGCAAAACCTCAAGCCTTTGCCTCAATTTGGGGCAGATGAGACAGGTTGTTAGTACGCGCACGCTTTCATAAATTCACTTTTTGAATCAACAATAGTGACCCGCAAACATCTGCAGAAATGCACTGGAACGGCGTGTCACCGAACCATCACAAAGCCTTCGGGTTATCCCGGTCATTGCTGCTTGGTCACGGGTTTCAGCGGGCCGCATTCGCGTCGGCAACGGTCAGAGCCGTCATGTTGATGATGCGCCGCACCGTGGCCGACGGCGTCAGGATGTGTACCGGTTTCGCCGCGCCAAGGAGCACGGGGCCGATGGCGATGCCGCCGCCGGCGGCCGTCTTGAGCAGGTTGTAACTGATGTTCGCGGCGTCGATGTTCGGCAGCACCAGCAGGTTGGCTTCGCCTGTGAGCGGGCTGCCCGGCATGATTTGCTGCCGGTACGCAGCGTCGAGCGCGGTGTCACCGTGCATTTCGCCGTCGACTTCGAGCCACGGCGCCTGCTGTTGCAGCAGCCCGAGCACGCTGCGCATCTTGATGGCCGAGGGCTGGTTGCTGGAACCGTAGTTGCTGTGCGAGAGCAGCGCTGCCTTGGGCTGCAGCCCGAAACGCATCATCTCCTCGGCGGCCATCACCGTGATCTCGGCCAGCTGCTCGGCGGTCGGGTCGTAGTTGACGTGCGTGTCCACCAGCATGACCTGGCGGCCCGGCAGGATCAGCCCGTTCATGCAGGCGTAGGTCTTGGTGCCTTCGCGCTTGCCGATCACCTGGTCGATGTAGTGCAGGTGCAGCGCGGTCGTGCCCCAGGTGCCGCACAGCATGCCGTCGACTTCACCCGAGCGCAGCAGCATCGCGCCGATGAGCGTGAGGCGGCGGCGCATCTCGATCTTGGCCAGCTGCTCGGTCACGCCTTTGCGCTGGGTAAGCTGGTGGTAGGTCTTCCAGTAGTCGCGGAAGCGGTGGTCGTTCTCGGTGCTGACAAGGTCGTAGTCCTGCCCCGCGGCAAGCCGCAGGCCGAACTTCTCGATGCGCTGGGCAATCACGTCGGGCCGTCCGATCAGCGTGGGGCGTGCCAGGCCTTCGTCGACGATGACCTGTGCTGCGCGCAACACGCGCTCTTCCTCGCCTTCGGCATACGCGATGCGCTTGTTCGCGGCGCGTTTGGCAAGGTTGAAGATCGGCTTCATCGTCGTGCCGGAGGCGTACACGAAGGTCTGCAGCTTCTCGCGGTAGGCGTCGAGGTCCTGGATCGGCCGGGCGGCCACGCCGGACTCGGCCGCCGCCTTGGCCACAGCCGGTGCGATCTTCATCATCAGCCGCGGGTCGAACGGCTTCGGTATCACGTATTGCGGCCCGAAGCTCAGCGTTGCGCCCACATAGGCCGCCGCCACCACCTCGCTCTGCTCGGCCTGGGCCAGCTCGGCAATCGCGTGCACCGCAGCAATCTCCATCTCGAGCGTGATCGTGGTCGCACCGCAGTCGAGCGCACCACGGAAGATGTACGGGAAGCAAAGAACGTTGTTGACCTGGTTCGGGTAGTCGGTGCGCCCCGTGGCGATGATCGCATCCGAGCGCACTTCCAGTACCTCTTCGGGCAGGATCTCGGGCGTCGGGTTAGCCAACGCGAAGATCATCGGGTTGGGCGCCATCGTGGCCACCATGTGGGGCTTCAGCACTCCGCCCGCCGACAGGCCGAGGAAGATGTCGGCGCCCTTCATCACATCGGCCAGCGTGCGCGCGTCGGTCTTTTGCGCGAAGACGATCTTGTCCTCGTCCATCAGCTCGGTCCGGCCTTCGTAGACCACGCCGGCGAGGTCGGTGACCCAGATGTTCTCGCGCGGCACGCCGAGCTTGACCAGCAGGCCCAGGCAGGCGAGGGCTGCGGCGCCCGCACCCGAAGTCACGAGCTTGACCTCTTTGATGTTCTTGCCCGAGACCTTCAGCGCGTTCAGCACGCCCGCGCCGACCACGATGGCGGTGCCGTGCTGGTCGTCGTGGAACACGGGGATCTTCATGCGCGCGCGCAGTGCACGCTCGACATAGAAACAATCCGGAGCCTTGATGTCTTCGAGGTTGATGCCGCCGAAGGTGGGCTCGAGGGCCGCAATGTGGTCGATCAGCTTGTCGAGGTCGTTCTCGGCGATCTCGATGTCGAACACATCGATGCCGGCAAACTTCTTGAAGAGAACGCCCTTGCCTTCCATCACCGGCTTGGCCGCGAGCGGGCCGATGTTGCCCAGGCCGAGCACGGCAGTGCCGTTCGTGATCACCGCCACCAGGTTGCCGCGCGAGGTGTACTTGAACGCGTTCGCCGGGTCGGCCACGATCTCTTCGCACGCGGCGGCCACGCCGGGCGAATAGGCCAGCGACAGGTCGCGCTGGTTGATCATCTGCTTGGTCGCCGCGATGGCGATCTTGCCCGGTGTCGGGAACTCGTGGTATTCGAGCGCGGCCAGACGCAGTTCGGCGGCCTTCTGTTCGGACAATGTGGACATGGGTTTGTCTCGGTGGTGGTTCGGTGCGGCGGGCTCGGGCTCGGGCGTCCGGAGCGGGATTGTAGGAGCGCGCACCTGCGCAACACGCGACCGATAATGCACTGGCGGCCTTCCCGGCCGCGCCCAGCACTGCGGCCCGGCCGCGCCCCATGCCCCTCGGCGAATTCGACCTCATCGCGAAGTTCTTCACGCGCCGCGTCACGCGCGCGGCGCTCGGCGTGGGCGACGACTGCGCCCTCTTCGCGCCCTCCGTCGGCATGCAGCTCGCGGTGTCGAGCGACATGCTCGTCGAGGGCCGGCACTTCCTGCCCACCGTCGCCCCGCAGCGCCTGGGCCACAAGGCGCTCGCCGTGAACCTGAGCGACCTTGCCGCCTGCGGCGCCACGCCGATGGCCTTCACGCTCGCGCTCGCGTTGCCGCGGGTCGACGAAGCATTTCTCGCGGGCTTTGCGCAAGGCCTGCTCGCCCTGGCCGACGCGCACGGCTGCGAGCTGATCGGCGGCGACACCACGCAAGGCCCGCTCAACATCTGCATCACCGTCTTCGGTGAGGTGCCGGCCGGCACCGCGTTGCTGCGTTCGGGCGCGCAAGCGGGTGACGACCTCTACGTCAGCGGCACGCTCGGTGACGCGCGCCTGGCGCTCGAGGTGTTTCGCGGCACGCACGCCCTCGAGGGCGCGGCGTTCGACGCGGTGCGCGGCGCGATGGAGCAGCCGACCCCGCGCGTCGCCCTCGGCGTCGCGCTGCGGGGGGTCGCGACCAGCGCGATCGACGTGTCCGACGGCCTGCTCGGCGACCTGGCGCATGTGTTGCGCCGCTCTGGCGTGGGGGCCACGCTCGATGTCGACGCGGTGCCGCGCAGTGCCGTGCTGCGTGCACAGCCGCTGGCGTGGCAGCGCACCTGCACGCTCGCCGGCGGCGACGACTACGAGCTCGTGTTCACCGCAGCGCCCCACCAGGCCGAGACGGTGGCCGCTGCCGCGCACATGGCGCAGGTGCACGTTACGCGCATCGGCCGCATCGACGCCGCTGCTGGCTTGCGGCTGGTTGATCAAGCGCTCCGGCATGTGCCGAACACCTTCGGCTCTTTCGACCACTTCAAGGCTTGACGATGACGCCCGCGCTCGACCCGCCCGTGGCCAGCGCGCCGCGCAAGGCGACCTGGCGCTTCATGCTGTCGCACCCGGCGCACGCCATCGCGCTGGGCTTCGGCAGCGGCCTCGCGCCCAAGGCGCCGGGCACCGTGGGCACGCTGTGGGCCTGGGTGGCGTTCGCGCTGCTGCAGCCGAGACTGTCGCCCGTGCAATGGGCGTGGCTGCTGACGGGCAGCGCGCTGGTCGGCTGGTGGGCCTGCACGGTGACCGCGCGCCACATGAATGTCGCCGACCCTGGCGCCATCGTGTGGGATGAAGTGCTCGCGTTCTGGCTCGTGCTGTGGCTCGTCACGCCGGCCAGCTTCTGGGCCCAGTTGTGGGCCTTTGCGCTGTTCCGTTTCTTCGACGCCGCCAAGCCCGGCCCGGTGGCCTGGGCCGATGCCGCGTTCAAGGTGCAGCGGGGCCAGCCGATCGGCTGGGCGCAGGGCTTCGGCATCATCTTCGACGACCTCGTGGCGGCGTTGTGCACGCTGATCGTCATTGCGCTTTGGAGGTTCATCTGATGCGCTTTGAGCCTGCTGTGCTCGCGCTGGCCGACGTGCTGCGCGCACGCGGCTGGAAGATCGCCACCGCCGAGTCATGCACCGGCGGTTTGGTTGCGGCGGCGTGCACGGCAGTGGCTGGCTCCAGCGACTGGTTCGAGCGCGGCTTCGTGACCTACTCGAACGAGGCCAAGGCCGAATTGCTCGGTGTGCCGGTGGCGCTGATCGCGGCCTGTGGGGCCGTCAGCGCCGAGGTTGCGCGCGCCATGGCCGAAGGCGCACTGGCGCGCTCACACGCGCAGGTGGCGGTGGCCGTCACCGGCATCGCCGGGCCGGGCGGCGGCTCGCCGGCCAAGCCGGTGGGCACGGTGTGGGTCGCGCTGGCGCAGGCCGGCGGCGCGGCGCGCGCCGAGCTGTTGCAACTCGCCGGTGACCGTGCCGCCGTGCGCGAGCAAACCGTGCACATTGCGCTGGCGCGCTTGCTGGCCAGCGCACGGGCCACCTGACGGATCGGCCACATGGCCATCCTCGTTGCTGCTGACTTTGCATCCGACGAGTGGGCCGCATGGTGGCCCTGCTTGGAGGCGGCCCTCCCTGGTGAGCAGGTGGTGCGTGACCGCAGCGCGTGCCGCACTGACGAGATCGACATCGCGCTCGTTGCCAACCCGCCACCGGGCGCGTTGCAGGGGCTGTCGTCCCTGAAGCTGATCCAGTCGCTCTGGGCGGGGGTCGACAAGCTGCTGGCCGACCCGACCGTGCCCGCCGGCGTGCCGCTTGCGCGCATGGTCGACCCCGCCATGAATCTCTTGATGGCCGAGACCGCGCTGTGGGCCGTGTTGAGCCTGCAGCGCGGCTTCTTCGGCTACGCGACACAACAGCGCGAGCGGCGCTGGAAGCCCCACGCGCCGGCGCGGGCAGGTGACCTGACGGTCGCGGTGCTCGGCCTCGGCCAGATGGGCTCGTGTGCTGCGCGCGTGCTCGCGGCGCACGGCTATCGCGTGCTCGGCTGGAGCACGCGCGGCGCCGGCCTCGACGGGGTGGCCACGCATGCCGGGGCGACCGCGTTGCCGCAAGTGCTCGCCCAGGCGCAGATCGTCGTGAATTTGCTGCCCCTCACGGCCGCGACGGTTGGCCTCTTCAACGCCGACACGCTGGCCCACATGCCACGCGGTTCGGCGCTCGTGAACCTGGCGCGCGGCGCGCACGTGGTGGATGCGGATTTGCTCGCCGCGCTCGCCAGCGGCCAAGTCGCACTTGCCGTGCTCGACGTGTTCCATACCGAGCCCTTGCCGGCCGACCATGCGTTCTGGTCGCACCCGCAGATCACCGTGCTGCCGCACGTGGCGGCACCCACCGACCCGCGCAGCGCGGCGCTCGTGGTGGCGGCCAATGTGCGTGCGCTGCGCGAGGGGCGGGCGGTGTCGCATTGCGTGGATCGCGCTCGTGGCTATTGAAGCCCTTGAACAGCACTTGAATAGCACTGATCCCGTGTTACACTGATCCCGTGTCAAGGACTGACCCTACCCATGAGCAACCTCACCATCACCATCGACGACGACCTGCTGCACACCGCCCGCGTCAAGGCGGTACAGCAAGGCACGAGCGTGAACGAGGTCTGCCGTCAGGCCATCGCGGCGTTCGCCGCAGCCGGCGAGGCCGATGCAACGGCCCGCGCCCACGCCAGGGCGAAAGCATTCTGGGAGTTCTCGAACAGCCTGCAGCTGGGCCCGCGCCCCGACAGTGGCAAGAAGCTGTCGCGCGACGAGCTGTACGACGACCTGCTGGCCGAGAAGTCGCCGCGGGCGCGCTTGCGGTGATGTGGCGGTGATGCTGAAGTGATGGCCAGCCACCCGCGCGCCGTGCTTGCCATCGAGCCCGGCGGCATGTTCTTCGACACCAACATCCTCATCTACGCGCAAGACCGGGCCGACCCGTTCAAGCAGCTCCGCGCGCAAGAGACGATGGACGCCGCCATCCAGGCCGACTGCCTCGTCATCAGCACCCAGGTCATGCAGGAGTTCTATGCCGTGGCCGTGCGCAAGCGCTGGATGTCACCGGCCCAGGCCCACAGCCTGCTCGTTCGGCTGGCAGAGCACACCGTGGTACCGGCCAGTGCCGATTCGGTGCTTCGTGGCGTGGCTTTGCAGCAGCGCGAGCAGCTCTCGATATGGGACGCGCTGGTTGTTCAGGCCGCGCTCGACGCGCGCTGCTCGGTGCTTTTCAGCGAAGACCTGCAGGAGGGCCGGCGCTACGCCTCACCGGCCGGTGCAGGGCCGGAACTTCGGGTGGTCAACCCGTTCAATGCGCCTGCCTCGGCACCCGTTCTGGCAGTGTATGAAGCGTCGGCAACCTACGGCGCGGTGGCGAAGCAGCGCCGCACCGGGCGGGTGGGCAAGAGCCCGGCGATCAAGCGCCCCGCGGCCAAACGCTAAGCGTTCAGCGCAAGCCGAGGCCCAGCCGGGCTTCCTCGCCGCGCCTGCCCCGCCGCCGCGCGCTCGCACACCATCAGCACCAGCCGCTTCAGGCCGTCCCAGGGCTCCAGCGGCCAGTCGGGGTGTTTTAGGCCTTTGACCAGCCCGTCGCACACTTGCGCGGCCTCCAGCAAATGCGCGGCGGCGTGGTCGCTGAGCAGCGGCACCACGCGCTCGAACAGGCGCTCCTTGGCGCCCCACACACGCACCTCGCGCAACGCCATCGGCAATGGCCTGCCGGCGCTCACTGCGTCTTTCACGCGCTTGAGGTTGCGGATGTCCTCGGTCAGCGTCCAGTGCACCAGCACGGCGGCTTCGCCCTCGGCGCGCAGGCCGTCGAGCATGCGAAGTGCGCGCGCCACCTGGCCCGCAAGCACGGCCTCGCCGAGCTTGAACACGTCGTAGCGGGCCACGTTCAACACGGCGGCCTCGACCTGCTCGAAGTCAAGCTCGCCAGCCGGGTACAGCAACCCGAGTTTCTGGATCTCCTGGTGCGCGGCGAGCAGGTTGCCCTCGACCCGGTCGGCGAAGAACGCGAGCGTGCGTTGCCCGGCCTCGCCCGCCTGCACCTGCTGCCCCTGCGCCTTCAGGCGTTGCGCAATCCACAGCGGCAGCGCCGCACGCTCGACCGGGTCGACGCGCACCGTGACGCCCGCGCTGTCGAGCGCCATGAACCACGCGCCGGCCTGCTGCGTTCGGTCGAGCCTGGGCAGTTGCACCAGGGTCACCACGTCGTCCGACAGGTGCTCGCAGTAGCGCTGCAGCGCGGCCGAGCCGTCCTTGCCCGGTTTGCCGGACGGGATGCGGATCTCGATCAACTGCCTGTCCGAGAACAGGCTCAGCGCCATCGACGCACCGAGCAGGCTGCTCCAGTCGAAGTGGTTGCCGGCCACGGTGTGCACCTGGCGCTCGCCGCAACCGGCGGCGCGCGCTGCGGCGCGGATCGCGTCACCGGCTTCCTGCGCCAGCAGCGGCTCGTCGCCCCACACGGTGTAGAGCGGGCGCATGCCCTTGCTCAGGTGGGCTTTGAGTTGATCGGCGCGGACTTGCATGGCGTCAAACGCCCCGCACCGACGCGAGCCGGCGCAGCACCTGGGCCACGATGTCGCTTTGCATGGTTCGGTAAAGGAAGGCCTCTTCCTGCTCCTTGCCGAGCGCGGCGCTTTCGGTGTAGCTGAGGTCGCGGCTCTGCACGATCTCGGCCCGCGCGATCAACTCCTTGCCGGCCACGCTGCGCACGCGGAAAACGAAGCGTGCGCGCAGTTGCAGTTCGGTCACCTGGCCGACAGAGTTGCTCGCGACGACCACCTTCTCTCTCGCGTCGGTCAGCGCTTCGAGCACGACCTGCGCATTTGGCAGCGCGTCGACCACGAGCGTGGTGGTGCTCGCATCGATGCTGCGCCGCAGCTCGTCGAAGAGCGGCGAATGAAGCTTGAAGCCTGTGAGCTGGATGGTGCGAAAGCGCAACTCCGGGGCGCGCCGCAACTCGAAGCCGCAGCCGGCCAGAGCGGCCCCGCAGGCCAGCAGCAGGGTGCGGCGCGGCGTGTCCAATGCAGTCCTCAAACGACGATGTTCACGAGCCGGCCCGGCACCACGATCACCTTCTTCGGGCGCTTGCCTTCGGCGAACTTGATGAAGTCCGGGCTCTTCAGCGCCGCCGCTTCGATGGTGTGCTTGCCGGCCGTGGCCGCCACGCGAATGCTGCCGCGCAGCTTGCCGTTGACCTGCAGCATCAGCTCGATCTCGGCCTGCTCCAGCGCCGTCAGGTCGACGGCCGGCCAGGGCGCGTCGAGCAGGTCGCCGTGGTCGCGCTCGTAGGCCAGGTCTTGCCACAACTGCCATGCGGTGTGCGGCGCCGCCGGGTACAGCGCGCGCAGCAAGATGCCGAAGCCTTCGCGCAGCACGCTCGCGTCGGCCGGTGTGGCGCCGAGCTTCGCGCCTTCGAACGCGTTGAGCAGCTTCATGCAGCCCGAGACCACGGTGTTGTATTGAATGCGCTCGTAGTCGTGGCTGATCTGGCGCAGCAGCAGGTGCACTTCGCGGCGAAGTTCCTTCGCTGCGACGCTGGTGTTGGCGTTGCTGTTGGCACCTTGCGCGTTCGACGTTGCCGTGCGAATCGTCTCGGCTTGCTTCACGCCGAACCCCCAGAGCCTGCGCAAGTACCGGAACGACCCTTCGGCACCACTGTCGGACCAGGCCGCGCTCTGGTCGGGGGGTGCAGCGAACATCGTGAACAGGCGTGCCGTGTCGGCACCGAACTTTGCGATGATGTCGCGCGGCTCGACCACGTTGTTCTTCGACTTCGACATCTTCTCGACGCCGCCGAGCAGCACGGGCAGCCCGTCCTCGACCGCCGTGGCGCCCACCGGGTGGCCCTTGTCGTCGCGGCTGATGGTCACCTCGCTCGGGTAGAACCAGCGCTTCTTGCCCGCGTCGTCTTCGCGGTAGAACGACTCGTTGAGCAGCATGCCCTGGGTGAACAGCCTGGTGAACGGCTCGCCGTTCTCGACCAGGCCCAGGTCGCGCATGGCCTTGGTCCAGAAGCGCGCGTAGAGCAGGTGCAGCACGGCGTGTTCGATGCCGCCGATGTACTGGTCCATCGGGTTCCAGTAGGCATTTCGGGCATCGACCATCGCGCCCGCGCTGTCGGGGCAGGCATAGCGCATGTAGTACCAGGCCGAATCGACGAAGGTGTCCATCGTGTCGGTCTCGCGCCGCGACGGCTTGCCGCAGGTCGGGCAGGCCACGTTCAGGAACGCCTCGTGCTTGTTCAAGGGGTTCCCGCTGCCGTCGGGAATCAGGTCTTCGGGCAGCACGACCGGCAGGTCTTCTTCGGGTACCGGCACCGGCCCGCAGGCCGCGCAGTGGATGATCGGGATCGGCGTGCCCCAGTAGCGCTGGCGGCTGATGCCCCAGTCGCGCAGTCGCCAAGTCGTCTTCTTGGCGCCCAGGTGCTTTTGCTCCAGCGCATGTGCCACCGCGTCGACCGCCACCTGGAACGTGAGGCCGCTGTACACGTCGGAGTTGATGGTGACGGTGCGCTCGCCGGTGGTGTCTTTCAGGGCATACCAATCCTGCCAGTGGTCGTAGCTGAAGTGCGGCTCGCCGTCGGCGTAGACGACCTGCAGGATGTCGATGCCGTACTTCTTCGCGAATGCGAAGTCGCGCTCGTCGTGGCCGGGCACGCCCATCACCGCGCCGTCGCCGTAGCTCATCAGCACGTAGTTGCCGACCCACACGGCGATGGGCTCGTGCGTCAGCGGGTGCTCGACGGTCAGGCCGGTCGCCACACCCTTCTTCTCTTGCGTGGCGAGCTCGGCTTCGGTCGTGCCGCCGGCCTTGCAGGCCTCGATGAATGCGGCAACCGCAGGGTTCGACTGCGCCGCGTGCACGGCCAGCGGGTGCTCGGGAGCGACCGCGCAGAACGTGACGCCCATGATGGTGTCGGCGCGGGTCGTGAACACGTACAGGCGGCCGTCACCGACCAGCTTGCCGTCGGCGCCGTGAATGGCGTGCGGGAAGGCGAAGCGCACGCCTTCGCTCTTGCCGATCCAGTGCTCCTGCATCAGGCGCACGCGCTCCGGCCAGCCGTGCAGGTAGCCGGGGGCGGCGGGGTCGGCCACGTTGGCCAGCAGCTCGTCGGCGTAACGCGTGATCGCGAGGTAGTACCCCGGAATCTCGCGCCGCTCGACGAGCGCGTCGCTGCGCCAGCCGCGGCCGTCGATCACCTGCTC
>Ga0123336_10000980_pt1 | contig 27033 bp, 27 predicted proteins | sample SSSSmetaG_FD_96466 | JGI IMG/M metagenome (GOLD analysis project Ga0123336, IMG submission 96466) | Glacier valley bacterial and archeal communities from Borup Fiord, Nunavut, Canada, to study Microbial Dark Matter (Phase II) - ​SSSS metaG | ecosystem: Environmental > Aquatic > Freshwater > Ice...
CCGTACTGGGCCACCTCGCAGGGGTCGGCCACCACTTTCGTGTTCAGGCCAGACCCAGGCAGGCTAGCGCGTGCCGCCTCGAGCAGGTTTTCGTTCACGCTCACCAGGCTCGGTTGGAACTCTCTAACCTGCCCCTCGAGCACATCGAGGTTATTTCCGGCAGCCAGAGCCTCGACCCGGTAGCCGCGCACACGGGCCACCTCGAGCGCCTGGGTACCGATGGAGCCGGTGGAACCGAGGATGCTGATGGTTTTCATGCTTGGGGAACCCAGAGCAATGAGTTATGTCTTGGACAAAGCGGCACCTTCCGGTCGTCTTGGTCTAAACGGCACCTTCCGGGCCAAACCGTCTGTCCGCGAGTTATGAGTAATGAGTAGAAGAGAGTTTTAGAAGTCCTTTTCAACATAGATTTTTGCTTTTGAGAGAAAGTGGAATGTTGCGAACTCATCCCTCGAGTGTGGAACCTGACCCGCTCGAGCACAAGGTCCATTCTTACCGTATCTGGCTTACCGTGTCCATCTCGACTTTCAGGGTGCTCCGCTGCTCAGGCTGGGGCCAACGTCGGGAACCGTGTTGGGGGAGGTTCCGGTGGTCCCTGTTCTCGAGCGCTTTGAGCGGAATCGGCGCGGGGTCGTGTCGGTGGAGGTGGGTCCGGGAGTGACCACCACGGGCGGTGGGGGCGGGGCCAGTTCGGGCAGCGGCCCGATGGTGCGGGTTAATTTGTTGCCCACCGCATCGAGTACGGTAATGGTCACTCGAGACTGCGGTACCTCGATATAAAATTCGCGCTTGGGGGCGGGCTTGAGGTCCAGCGCCGAGCCATCGACCAGAATGCTGCGAACCTTCTGATTGTCCGCTGCAATGCCCGAGATGCGGCTCACCGAGTTGCGGCGCTCGGCCTTGACAATCTCGAGGGTGGGTTTTTGGACATCCACCGTGAGCGGCAACTCCTTGCTGCTGCTCAGGCCGCCCACATCGGTCACTTTGATGACGTAGGAGAGCTGTTCGCCCGTGCCACCCGTTTTGAACTCGAAAGGTCGAATACGCTCGCCCTTGTTGGTGACATTGGCCGCCGTCTGCGGGACCACGTAAAGTGCTTTTCCATTGACCTCGATGCGCTGCACGCCCCGGTCATCGAAGGCGTAACCCCTGACAGTCGTGTTGCCCGTGGCCGAGACCATCCCCGCCTCGGGCTGCTCGATGACGATGCGCGGCTTGAAACCGTCCTGGTCGCGGCTACAGCTCGAGATAGGAAGAATGAACAGCAGAAGGGCGAGGCGTTTCACGGAGGTCAGTTTAGCCTACTCAGATGAAAAGGGCCGGGAGTGGCTTTGCCACTTGTCAAACGTCTAACGTCGAACGTCTGGTGCGTCCCAGACGTTCGACGTTCACATCGTAAAAGCTTCGCTTCCCTTCAGCGAATCCCAAACCCGCCGTTCACCTCGAGCGCCTGACCTGTAATGTAACTTGCCGCGCTCGAGGCCAGAAAAGCCACTGCCGCGCCGAACTCGAGCGGGTCTCCTATCCGGCCCATCGGTACACTGTTTTTCACCGCCTCCATCTGAGCCTCGTCGTAGAGCGAACTGAGCCGTTCGGTAGCAAAAAAGCCGGGAGCCACGGTGTTCACGGTGATGTTCTCACCGGCCACCTCGAGCGCTAAAGTCCGCAAATAATTGGTCACAGCGGCTCGCAGTGCATTGGACACCACCAGATTAGGGTTGGGCCGGGTCACGGTCATGCTGGTGATGGCCACGATTCGGCCCCACGCTCGAGCGCGCATGGCGGGTAAAAACGCCTCGACCAGACGCACCGCCGACAGGAAGGTGAGCTGATAACCTGCGTCCCAGTCGGCTTCTGTAACCGAGAGTGCCCCGCCTGCCTTGGGGCCTCCGGCGTTGATGACCACAATATCCACCGCGCCCACCTTGTGGGCCAGTTCCTGTACCCCCTCGAGCGTACCCACATCCGCCGCCACTGCGGATGCCCCGAGCGAGTAGGCCGCCGCCTCGAGTTCGGCACGCCCCCTGGCCGAAATCACCACCTCGGCCCCTAAAGCTTTGAGCTGCTGGGCCGACGCGTACCCCAGACCCTTGCTGGCCCCCGTGACTAGCGCCTTTTTCCCCTCGAGCGAAAATGGATTCATGGCTCGAGGATACACCGGGAGTTGCTCGAGCGGAGTGAAAGGTTTTGCGCCTCCGGCGGGTAGTTGGTTCTTGGTTCTTGGTTGGTCTGCTTTCAAGCGCCCGAAATCAAACCGACCAAGAACCAACTACTGACGACCCGCGAGCAGGCCCGCTAGGTGCCGCTTTGTTCAAGACAGCCGGAGGCGCTCTTTCTCCCCCTCCCACCCTCTCGAGCAATTCCCTCCCATCTCGCGGTTTAAACCTCTCGCTCGAGCTAGAATAAAATCCATGAATTGGCCCCGACTTCTCGCCGCGCTGGTCGCGGGTTTTGGCACTGCGCTGGCCAGTTACGGCGCAATTTACAATCACTTCGTGCCGCGCTCCAAGCACCCTGACCCGCAACTGGCCTTCAATTTGATTCCGCTCGAGCTGCTGCTGGGTGTGGCAGTCGGACTTCTGGTGTTCCGCCTCTACTCGCGTAAGCTCGAGAACCCGCACGACGCGCGCGAGGACGTTCGGTTGCGAATGCTGTACCGACTGGCGCACCGCTCCGGCGGCGTGGTGCAGGTGAACACGCTCGAGCGAACTCCTCTCGAGTCGGGTGAGGTTCTGAACCTGCTCAAGGTGCTCGAGGGCCAGGGCAGAGCGCGAGATTTGGGCGAGGGCCGCTACCAGCTTTCATGATTCTCTCGTGAAGGAACAGGCGTGACCACCCCCGACGGCCTGTTCGATACCCTGGTCAACCGGGCCGACAAGGCGCTAAGAATCGCCCGCCCCAGCGACCCACACGCTTTCCTGCTCGAGTGGCACGCTCGAGTGCGCTTCGCCCGCCGCATTTCGCTCGAGCAACTTGAACGTTGTCTCGAGTGTCGCCTAGAAAGTGAGTTTTCGGTTCACTGGGAAGGTGGCGAAACAGGCGGCTGGCTCGAGGGAAAAGCCCTCTTTCCCTAAATTTCCCCTCCCAATTCAAAGCTCGAGGGCAGGCACAAGACCTGCCCCTACCCAACCCAAAAATTCTATGCCTGAACTCCCCGAAGTCGAAACCACCCGTAAACTCATCGCCCCGCTGCTCGAGGGCCGCACCCTGCTGGGGTTCGAGTACGACCCCTCTCACCGCTACTCGGGTCTCGAGGAGGTCGTGGGACTCACGGTTTCCAGGCTCTCGAGGCGCGGTAAATACATCCTGGTGGGCTTTGAAGACTCAACTCTCGAACTCGTTGTTCACCTGGGCATGACCGGGGGCTTTCGTGCCACACCGGATAAACATACTCGAGTGACCGTATACACCGACTCGGGCGATGTTTTCTTTACCGACTCGAGGAAATTTGGCAAGTGGCGCGTGGTTGGAGCGGGTGAATACGCCGAGATGCCCACCCTGAGCGCGATGGGACCGGAACCGCTGGGCGAGGATTTTCTGCTCGAGGATTTCGTGAATGCGGCCTCGAAGGCCGGAACCGTCAAACCCTGGCTGCTGTCCCAGAAACCGGTGGCGGGGCTGGGCAACATCTACGCCGACGAATCGCTGCACCTATCCGGCATCCACCCCGAAGACCGCAGGCTCTCGAGGGCGCAGGCCGAGCGGCTGTTTACCGCCATCAAACAGGTTCTGACCAAGGCGGTGAACGCGGGCGGCTCTACCTTAAACGACGGCAGCTATCAGCAACCCGACGGCAACCCCGGCTATTTCCAGCTCGAGCACCGGGCTTACGGGCGTGAGGATCAGCCCTGCCCCGAGTGCGGCGAACCCATCCAAAAGTTCTGGCTGGGCGGGCGTGGCACGCATATTTGTGTCAACTGTCAGCCGCTCGAGCGGGGCTAAGTTCAAGGCGCTATCCGCCCAATCACCCACCCCGCACCCTCGAGCGTCCCCTCACCGCTGAGAGAATAGACAAAGCGGTCATGGAGTCGGGCGGACCTCCCCTGCCAGAACTCGAAGCGGTCCGGGACCAGCCGAAAGCCGCCCAGTGCGTCGGGCGCGGAATAGTGTCGGGATACTGCGCCTCGAGCGCGTGCATGTGCGCCTCGAGTTCGGCCCTTGACCCGATAGGTTGAGACTGTGGACTCGAGGCCGACGCGGCCTGACTTTCGTAAGGCCGCGAAGCAAAATAGGCGTCGGATTCCTCGGGTGAGACCTTGGAGACCCGGCCCTCGATTCGCACCTGACGCTCGAGTGGACCCCACCAGAAGTTGGTGCAGGCGTGGGGATTCTCCTCGAGTTCGCGCCCCTTCTGACTGCCGTAGTTGGTGTAGAAGGTCAGACCCTCGGCACTGAGGCCCCGCAGCAGCACCACCCGGCTCGAGGGCCGTCCATTCGCCCCCACCGTGCTCACGGTCATGGCCTGCGGTTCGACCACATCGGCTTTTATGGCTTCATTTAGCCAACCCTCGAGCTGCACAAACGGGTCGGGGTCCACACCCTCGAGCGTGGCGTGGGTGTAGCTGGTTCGCAGGGTTTTGAGCACTTCCTCGGACAGGTGTGGGTCGGACATGGGTTTAGTTTAATTCGGCTCGAGGGGCGGAATGACTGGCGCTCGAGCGGTAATGCGTTACCCCCCAGCTTGTGAGCGCTTCGTTGTCTTGGCCCAACTTCAGCACGTCTTGGACAGAACGCCACGTCTTGGATAGAACGGCACCTATCGGGCCTATCCGCCTATCGGGGCTGTCCGCCTCATGGGCTGGGCCGCTTTCACAAATGTCCCGTGCTCCGCAATCCTTCGGGAACCTGTGCAGGGGTGAGCGTTAAACAAATACGAACTCAAAACACTCGAGCGCCAAGCCTTCAAATTTCCCCCTGCACAGGGGGAAAACCACAGCAAAGTGAAGCGGACAGACCCGATAGGCGAGCAGGCCCCACGGGGCGGGATGGCCCGATAGGTGCCGTTTGCGCCAAGACGTGCCGCTTTGTCCAAGACAGCGCTGCTGTTCAAGGGGGTAACGCCTCACCGCTCAAACACACTCAACCCCCCAGCAAACCCTCGAGTTCCGCTTCCCCAATCACCTTCACGCCCAGCGCCTGGGCCTTCTCGAGCTTGCTCCCGGCTTCTTCACCCGCCAGTAGATAATCTGTCTTTTTGGTCACGCTGCCCGTCACCCTGGCCCCCTGGCCCTCGAGCGTCTTTTTCACCTCGTCACGGCCCTTTGAGAGAGACCCGGTGATGACGAAGCTCAGTCCAGCCAGCTTGTCGCCCTTCGCGGCCACCGAACTCTTCAGGTTCAGGCCGCTGCCCTCGAGACGACCAATCAGCGCGCGGTTTTTCTCCTGGGTAAAGTAGTCCACCACTGCCCGCGCGATGCGTTCACCCAGCCCGGAAATGTTCTCGAGCTGCTCAAAACGGGCGTTCATCAGCGCGTGCAGGTCGGGGAAGTGGCGCTCGAGCAAATCCGCGTTTCTCGAGCCGACGTAAGGTAGACCCAGTGCGAAGATGAGCCGTCCCAGCGGGCGGGATTTGCTGTCCTCGAGCTGTCCTAAAATCTTTCCCGCGTTTTTCTCGCCCATCCGCTCGAGCGTGAGTAACTTTTCGAGGGTGAGGGTATAAAAATCTGAGACATCGCGCACCAGACCCGCTTCTACCAATTGATTCACGATTTTTTCGCCCAGTCCAGCGATGTCCATCGCGCCCCTCGAGACGAAGTGAATGAGTTTCTGGTAGTTCTTGGCCGGACATTCGGGGTTGGGGCAGAAGTGTGCGGCCTCGCCCTCGGCCCGCTCGAGCACGGTCTTGCACACCGGACACTCGGTTGGAAAAACGAAGGGTTGCGAATCGGCGGGTCGCTTCTCGAGCACGGTCCGCACGATTTCTGGAATCACGCCCCCGGCTTTGCGAATCACCACCGTGTCGCCAATGCGTAAATCGAGCGCGGTTATGAAGTCCTGGTTGTGTAGCGTGGCGTTGGAGACCGTCGAACCCTCCACCTTAATCGGCTCGAGGCGGGCCAGCGGATTGATTTTTCCGGTGCGGCCCACCTGGGTGTCGATGGCTAACAAGCGGGTCTGCACCTCCTCCACTGGGAATTTGTAGGCCACAGCGTAACGCGGCGCTCTCGAGGTGAGGCCCAGTTCGCGCTGGAGGTCGAAAGAATCTACCTTGAGCACGGTTCCGTCGGCATCGAAGGGAAAACTGGCTCGAGCGGCCACCATGCGGTGATGGTACTCGGCGGCAGCGGCCCAGCCCGTGACCCGCTCACTGTGCGCCTCAACCGGAAAGCCGTGACCGCGCAACCACTCGAGCAGTTCGGTTTGAGATTTCAGGCCGAGTGAGAGCGGGTCGCCCAGCGCGTAAAAAATCACCTCGAGCTTGCGGGCGGCGCTCATGGCCGGGTCCTTCTGGCGCAGGGTTCCGGCGGCGGCGTTGCGCGGGTTGGCGAACAGGGTGCCCCCGGTTTCCTCGGCCTCGGCGTTCAGGCGGGCAAATTCCTCTTTGGAGAGGTACACCTCGCCGCGCACCTCCACCTGACCTTTCACGCCCTCGAGCACCCTGGGAATACCCATCACGGTCAGCACATTGGCGGTCACGTCCTCGCCCACGAAGCCGTTTCCCCGTGTGGCGGCCCACTCGAGCGCGCCGCCTTCGTACAAGATGTTGATGCTCAGCCCGTCAATCTTGAGTTCCACGGTGTACTCGAAACTCTGCGCGGTGAGGCCCAGCACTCGAGCGGCGCGCTCCTCGAATTTCTGTAAATCATTGTCCTCAAAGGCGTTGTCTAAACTGAGCATCTGGGTCAGGTGTTTAATCGGAGCGAAGGTGGCCCCCTCGAGGACCGCCTGTCCAGTATCTGCCCCTATAACCTGGGTGGGAGAGGACGCCGTGACCCACTCGGGACGCCTCTCCTCGATTCCCCGGAGTTCACGCATCAGCGCGTCGTACTCGGCGTCGGTCACTGTGGGCGCGTCTTGTAGATAATAACGGCGGTTGTGCTCGGCAATCTCCGTGGTCAGGGCTGTATAACGCTCGAGAGTGTCGCTCATGATGCACAGAGTATACCCACGCTACGTAAGGAACGAAACTCTAAGCTTCGATTAGCGCTGTTTAAAGAGCGCCGCCCTCGAGCGACCCCACTAACTTCTCCCTGCCACCTTCGTCGTGGAGCGCTCGAGCTTCTCCCCCCAAAACCCATGAAACCCAGCCCTGAACCCGCTCGAGCACCCAGACCGTTTGTGTTTGTGTCTCGAGCCACCTTGCACAGCTTGTAACTCACTGAGCCGCCTTTTATACTGCTCGGGTTATCACAGGAGGAACTATGAAGAAGAACTTAACCCTAACCCTGGCCCTCGGCTTACTGCTCGGTACGGCGTCCGCTCAGCAACCCGTTCAGGTCGGCATGGCCTTCGACGCGGGCGGCAAGAACGACAAGAGCTTCAACCAGTCCGCCTTCGAGGGCGCTCAGAAGGCGGCTAAGGAGTTCGGTGCCAAGGTCAACGACTTCGAGCCTTCCGACCCCAGCCAGGTGGGTCAGGGCATTCAGGCGTTTGCCACCAACGGCTTCGATTTGGTGGTCGGCGTGGGCTTTGCCAACGAGACCAGCATCACCAAAACCGCCAAAGCTTTCCCTACCCAGAACTTCGCCATCATCGATAGCGTGTCTGACGCGCCCAACGTGGCCAGCCTCATCTTCCGGGAGCAGGAGGGTAGCTATCTGGTGGGCTACCTCGCCGCGCTCAACTCGAGCACCGGTGTGGTGGGTTTTGTGGGCGGAATGGACATTCCCCTGATTCACAAGTTCGCCGCTGGTTACAAAGCGGGCGCTATGGCCGCCAACAGCCGCATCAAGGTCATCGCTCAGTACGTGGGCACCACGCCCGCCGCCTGGAACGACCCGGCCAAGGGCAAGGAAATCGCGGGCAGCATGAAAGCGCAGGGTGCGGACATCATCTACACCGCCGCTGGAGCGTCCGGGAACGGCGTCATTGATTACGTCAAGGGTACACAGTGCCTCAAGGCCGAGGGCTTGCCCAAGGGTGTGACCTTCAAGAAGAACCAGTTCGCCAGCATCGCCAAGTCGGCCAGCTACACCGCCGCCTGCGGGGGCAGCAGCCGTCCGTTGTTCTTCATCGGGGTGGACGCCAACCAGAACTACCTCGGCGACTTCGACAAGAACCCCGCGACCCTCAACCACGCGCTGACCAGCATGATGAAGCGGGTGGACAACGCGGTTTACACCGTCATTAAAGACACCGTTGAGAACAAATTCAAGGGTGGAGTGCGCGAGTTTGGCCTGAACAACAACGGCGTGGGCTACGCCCTCAACGACTACAACGCCAAGCTCGTCACCAAGGCCCAGCAGGCCCAGATTGCCAAAATTACCAAGGACATCATCTCGGGCAAAATCAAGGTTCCCGACAAGGACTAATCCTCCTGCTCGAGCACTCGTAAGTGTCCCCCTCCGTGTAGGGGGATTTTTTTGTGGCTCGAGCGGGTTGGGGAATGGGGAATGGGGAATGGGGAATCGGGATGGAACCAAGCTCGAGCGAATTGAGCTAACCGTAATCCAGGCCCAAAACCGCTCGAGCCGAGCTGAAAACCCTTTCCTGCTGAGCCTGGGATGTGGTAAACTGAGATGTTTAACCTGGGTTAAGTGTTTTGAAGCAGGCTCGAGGGCGTGACCAGGAACGCTCGAGTCTCAGATGTGTGGCGCTCGAGTTTTAGGCGTGCTACAGCGCTCGGTTCAACGCTCACACGGCGCTCGGGAGGGAAGATGTACAAAGGAAGAGAGGGACAGTGGGCTTTTTTCCTGCACCGTTTTTCGGGGCTGGCCATCCTGTTTTACCTGATGATTCACGTTTTTAGCATTGGCTCGGCGGCCATCAGCGAGGATTTTTACAACACCATTCACGGCGTCTATAAATCGCCCATCTTCTCGCTGGGCCTGGTTCTGGTCGCGTCTGGCGTGCTTTACCACGCGCTTAACGGTTTACGCATCATCGCTATGGATATGTTCGGCTGGGGGGTCAAAATTCAGCGTGAACTGTGGTACGTGACCATGTTCCTCACCGTCCTCGGCGGCTTGCTTACCCTGGTGCTCACCGGAATGCGGATTCTGAACGGAGGCGAAGCGTGATTCGGGCCAAGACCTACCAAAACGCCAAAGTGCAGGCCCGCAGCAACCCCGAACTGGCCTGGTGGGTGTTCATGCGGGTTTCGGGACTGGTGCTGGTGTTTCTGGTGCTGGGCCACATCTACATGACCTTCATCGCTCAGAACGACATCGCTTCGAGTGAATACAGCGTGGTCATCAATAAACTGAGCCAGCCGGTGTGGAAGTTCTACGACTGGCTGATTCTGGCCCTAGCGGGGCTACACGGCCTCAATGGGGCGCGCTACTCGATTGAGGATTACGGTAAAACTCAGCAAGCGCGCTTCTGGATAAAAACGACACTGTACACTGTAGCAGGCGCACTTTTCATCTGGGGTTCCATCGGGCTGTTTACCTTTAACAAGATTGCGTAATGAGGGGTGAGTTTTGATTGATAAGTCAAAAAGCAGCTCGAGCGGGAGTCAAAGCAGCTCAAAACGCGCGGACAGGCCCGGTAGGTGCCGCTTTGTCCAAGACACCACTCAAAACTCGGAACCAGGGAGTGAAACGAACATGATTAACCATAGATACGATGTTCTGGTGGTCGGCGCAGGGGGTTCGGGCCTAATGGCCGCGCTCTACGCCGCCAAAAATAAGAACGTTTCGGTGGCGGTGGTAAGCAAGCTCTACCCCACCCGCTCTCACACCGGCGCGGCGCAGGGTGGCGTGGGCGCGGCGCTCGGCAACGTCTCCGAGGACCACTGGGAATGGCACATGTTCGACACCATCAAGGGTGGCGACTACCTAACCGACCAGGACGCCGCCGAGGTGTTTTCCAAGGACGTGATTGAAGCGGTTTACGAACTCGAGCACATGGGACTGCCCTTCTCGAGGTTGCCCAACGGCAAAATCGCCCAGCGCAAGTTCGGGGGCCACACCAGGGAGTTCGGTAAAGCGCCTGTAGAAAGGGCCTGCTACGCGGTAGACCGCACCGGGCACATGATTTTGCAGACCCTGTACCAACAAAACGTCAAGGCCGGAACCACGTTTTTCAACGAGTTTCAGGTGCTCGACCTGATTGTCGAGGACGGCGTGTGTAAGGGCATCGTGGCCTACCACATCGCCAGCGGCGAGCTGCACACCTTCCACGCCAAAAGCGTGGTGCTGGCAGCGGGTGGCTACGGACGCCTGTTCAAAATCACCAGCAATGCACTCTCGCTCAGCGGCGACCTGATGAGCATCTACTACCGCAAAGGACTGCCGCTCGAGGACCTCGAGTTTTACCAATTTCACCCTACCGGCATCGCCAAGCTGGGCATCCTGATTACCGAGGGCGCACGCGGCGAGGGCGGAATTCTGCGAAACGAGGGCCTCGAGCGCTTTATGGAGCGCTACGCCCCGACCATCAAGGACTTGGCCCCTCGAGATATGGTTTCTCGAGCGATTTACAAAGAAATCCGCGAAGGGCGCGGCATCGGCAAGGAAAAAGACGCCATCTGGCTCGACTTGACCCACCTGCCCAAAGAGATTATCGAGAGCCGCCTGCCCGACATCACCGACTTCTCGAGAACTTACCTCGGCATTGACCCGGTGACTTCACTAGTCCCGATTCAGCCCACGGCGCACTACGCGATGGGCGGTATTCCCACCACCATCGACGGCGAGGCGCTGGCCGACGAGAACGGCAACGTGGTGCGCGGCCTGTACGCCGCCGGTGAAGTGGCCTGCGTGAGCCTGCACGGTGCGAACCGTCTGGGTACCAACTCTCTGGGCGACCTCATCGTGTTCGGACGGCGGGCGGGCGTGGCCGCCGCCAAGTACGCAGCTCAGGCCGAGTACGCCAGCATGCCCGACGGCAGCCAGAATGACTCGAGCGCGCTGATTGCCCGCATGAAGGGCGGCAACGGCAAGGAGAACGCCGCCCGCATCCGCAAGGAACTGCAAGACTCGATGATGGACAACATCGGCATCTTCAGGAACGGCCCGGACATGACCCGTCAGGTGGATATTGTCAAGGAGCTGCAAGAGCGCTTCAAGAACGTCACCGTCTCGGACACCGGCTCGAGGTACAACACCGAACTGCTCGAGACGCTCGAGTTGGGCTTTTTGCTCGACATCGGTGAGGCCATGACCGCCAGCGCGCTCAACCGCAAGGAGTCTCGAGGCGCGCACGACCGCGAAGATTTTCAGAGTCGCAACGACAAAGAGTGGCTCAAGCACACCATGGTCTACAGCGTGGGCGAGGGCAAGACCAACATCCGCTACAAGGAAGTCGTGCTGGGCAAGTTCGAGCCGAAAGCTCGAGTGTACTGATGTTGAGAGGTCAGACCTCAGACTTCAGACAGCAGAGAATTTGGGTGTCCGTCGCTCGAGCGTACCAAACTCAAAACATGATGCTCGAGCCTGAGCCAACCAATTTTTTTCTGATGTCTGACGTCTGAAATCTTTTCCGAAGGAATTATGACTGCTACAACCCCCCAACCCCAAACGATTCCACTGGCCCCGAGTATGGTGGCGAGCTGGAAAGTCAACGTCAAAATTTACCGCTACAACCCCGAGCAAGACAAGAAAGCCCACTGGGAAGCCTACCCGGTGGAGTGCGAACCCGGAGACCGGGTGCTGGATTTGCTCAACTACATCAAGTGGTATGTGGAACCTAGCCTCGCTTACCGCCGCTCCTGCGCGCACGGGGTGTGCGGTTCGGACGCTATGCTCATCAACGGGCGCAATAGACTCGCCTGCAAAATTCTGGTCAAAGACCTCATTAAGAACGGTGGCACGCTGACCGTGGAACCCATTCGCGGCCTGAAAGTCGAGAAAGACCTGATTGTAGACATGGAGCCGTTTTTTGACAGCTACCGCTCGGTAATGCCGTACTTCATCAACGACGACCCCACCCCGCCCGGAGAGCGGCTGCAAAGCCCTGCCGAGCGCGAGGTGTTCGACCAGGGCACCAAGTGCATCCTGTGTGCGGCCTGCACCACTTCCTGCCCCATTTTTTGGGTCAACGGTCAGTACATCGGCCCCGCTGCCATCGTGCAGGCGCACCGCTTTATCTTCGACTCGAGGGACAAAGGAGCCGCCGAGCGCTTCAAGCAGCTCGACCAAAACACTGGCATCTGGCGCTGCCGCACCGCGTATAACTGCACCGAAGCCTGCCCTCGAGATATTCCGGTGACGCAGCTCATCGAGGAAGTCAAGCGAGCGGTGCTTTACCAGAGCGTTTAAAACTGCCCTCACCCTGGCCTTTGGCTATCTTGAGCAGAACGGCACCTAGCGGGCCTGCTCGCCTGTCCCTCTCCACGGTGTGGAGAGGGTTTTTTGTGGCTCGAGTAGAGTGTATTCATGACGCTGCTGGAAGGTGCCCAATTATCGCTTGAGGGTTTGATAGTGAGCTGTGTTTCTAGCATTCAGGAGGACCGTACCTGTGCATAAAAAGCTGCGCCATATCAAGATAGACGGTTTGCCGTATGTGTGGCGAGTGGTCTGGAGCAAAATGGATTTCACCTCGAGCGAAGGGTATGGAGAATTTTTTGTCGCTTGGCTCGAAGGGAGAAAATCGTCTCCTATGAAAATTATGTTTTTACTACCCGAGGGTTACCAATTTGATGAATTTCTGAACGTCGAGCCTCTAAATAACACGCCCAAACATCCCCAAATACGCATCAGAGATTTTCTACTTCCTGAAAGTTGGCGTGATGAGTATCGAGGCGCTTTGCTTTTCAATGCTCATCGTCCCCGCGTAGTGGCCCACCTGATTCGATATGCACGCGGTAAGGGTTGGGACCCTGAAGCTTCCTCGAGACCCCATATTCTGGATATTGGCCCGGATTTACTTGGAGAGAAAATCCCATAATTATTCGACTCGAGCGCCCTTCCCCCATCCTGGCTCGAGGCCTGCGAAGCCCTACCCGTGTCCTGATTCACCACCCTGTGCCCCACATGCTAAGCTTCGCCCCGGCGCAGGCGTGCTAAGCTCGAGCGGTGAATTCCCCCACCCAACTTCCCGAAACCCCACCCGTCTGAACCCCGTCGGCCTTCCTGGTTTCCGCTCGAGTTCGCTCGAGCGGAACGGTCTTCTGGTGTATTCAGTGGGGTTAAAACGTGGCTTATTTGTGGATTTTGACGGCGGCTATTTTGTGGGGCTGCCTGGGAATTTTGGGTAAATCGGCTCAAAACGCAGGGATTTCGGCGCTCGAGGTGGCTTTCTGGCGGGCTTGTCTGGGCGGAGCACTGTACCTGATTCACAGCGCTATCATCCGGGCGCGGCTTCCCCGAGGGCGAGATTTGCTCATTACTATAATTTTTGGCGTGCTCGGCGTGAGCGTGTTCTACTCGAGCTACCAACTGGCGGTCCGCAGCGGCGGTGCAAGTCTGGCCAGCGTGCTGCTCTACACCGCTCCAGCGCTGGTGGCCCTCGGCTCGAGCGTGTTTTTCCGCGAAAAGTTGGGAGCGAAGGGGGGCCTCTTGGTGGGCCTGACCGTGCTGGGCGTGGCCCTCATCTCGCTCGGGGGTGGTGTGGGAGTGTTGGTCAGTGCGGTGTCCATCGGCTGGGGCCTGCTGAGCGCCGCAACTTACGCGCTGTACTATTTTTACGGCAAGGTTTACTTCAATAAGTACGCCATTCCGGCGCTCTACGCGGTGGCCCTGCCGATTGGAGCGCTGGGCCTGCTGCCCTTCGTGAGCTTCCAGCACAAGTCGCTCGAGGCGTGGACCAGCATTTCTCTGATGGCCACTGCCAGCACCTACCTGGCCTATCTGGCCTACAGCGCCGGACTGCGCCGATTGGCGGCCACCAGGGCCAGCGTGACCGCCTCGCTCGAGCCGGTAGTCGCGGCCTCCCTGGCCGCGCTGTTTTTTGGCGAGCAATTCTCGAGTTTAGCCATTGTGGGCGGCTTACTGGTGCTGGGCGCGGTGGTGCTGACCAGTTTGAGTGGGGAGAAACCCGAAGCAGGGCCGTCCTGAGTTCACTGAAACCTTCGCTCGAGGATTAAACTAGAGCATGACCCTTCACAAAGTGAATCTGGAAAAAGTGAATCTGGAGGAGAAGTTCGGGCAGTTCAGCGACTATTGGAACCCTCGAGTGGTGGGGGAATTCGCGGGCCAGCAGGTCAAGCTGGTCAAGTTTCAGGGAACGTTCGACTGGCATCACCACGAGCACGAGGATGAGCTGTTCTGGGTGGTAAAAGGCGCGTTCTTCATGGACCTGCGCGACCCCGACGAGCGCCAGATTCGGCTCGAGGCGGGAGAGTTTTTGGTGGTGCCACACGGCACCGTTCATCGTCCCCGCGCCGAGGAGGAGGTCTGGGTGGCGCTCATCGAACCAGCGGGCACGCTCAACACCGGAAATGTGCAGAGTGAGCGCACCCGCGACCCGCACGCGCTCGAGCGGCTCTGAATTTTGAGTTGAGCACGCACGCCGTCTATCTTGTACCCTGAAGCCATGACCCGCATCGCCACGCTCGAGCGCAACACCTCTGAAACTCAAATCCTCATCATGCTCGATTTAGACGCTCCGCTCGAGGTTTCCACCCTGCACACCGGCCACGGATTTCTGGACCACATGCTCGAGGCCCTGCGAAAACACGGGCGGCTGGGTCTGATGGTCCAGGCCAGCGCTGACCTGCATGTAGACGTTCACCACATTGCCGAGGACGTGGGCATCGCGTTTGGACAGGCGTTAGCTCAGGCGCTGGGCGACAAACGCGGCCTCGAGCGCTACGGCGACGCCTTTGTACCGATGGACGAGACGCTGGCTCAGGTGGTGCTCGATTTGTCGGGCCGCGCCCACCTGGCCTTCGAGCCAGAGAAATTGGGCGTCATCGGCGATGTGAACGGCTACACCATCTACCACCTGCGCGAGTTCCTGCGTGGCTTTTGTAACCACGCCGGGGCCAACCTGCACGTTCGGCTGCTGGCTGGACTCGAGGTACATCACGTCGTGGAAGCGATTTTTAAGGCGTTCGCTCGAGCACTTTTTATAGCCACTCGAGTGACGGGTGAGGGGATTCCGAGTACGAAGGGAGCGCTCTAGCAAACGAGTCTTGCGCCTGCGGCTGTCTTGACCTAAACGGCACCTATCGGGCCTCGCCGCCTGCTCGCGGGTTTTTGGTAGTTGGTTCTTGGTCAGTTTGATTTAGGGCGGTCTGGCCCGGTAGGTGCCGCTTAGACCAAGACAGCGCTCGGGAACAAACCAACCAATGACCAAGAACTAATGACTCGCCGGAGGCGCAACACTCATCACTCTCTCGAGGACCCTATGCAAATGACCTTCCAAATCTACCAGAACGCCAAAATCAGCGGTAAGCTCGTCGAGGACCTGCGCGAGGAAGTTGGCTGGGAGCGCATGGACGGTGAGTACGACGCCATTCTCGAGCGTTCGCACTTTCACCTGTCCATCCTCGACGAGGGCGCGTTGGTGGGCTTCGTCAACGTCATCAGCGACGGCCAATCTTTCGCCTTTCTGTGCGACCTGATGGTCAATCCACTCCTCGGTGGTCAGGGCGCGGGTCGGGCGCTCATTGAACTGGCGGTGCGCCTGCTGCGTGAACAGGGGATTCGCACTGTTCAGGTAGTGTTTGACCCCGCGCTCGAGGGGTTTTACAAAGCCTGCGGCTTCGAGGTGTACGCGGGCGGCAGTGTGCGAACCTGAAGTATGCGTCACTCGAGGTGAAACCATGTCCAGGTACGTCGTCCTTTTACTCCTCATGATGTCTCCCAGTCTGGCCTGGGCCGCGTATTCGGGGCACAGACCCACCCTGGGTGAAGTGCGAGAACTGCTTTCGAGTGTGTGCTCGAGCGGGGTCGTGACCGGAGCCTGCACGCCCTGCCCCGCCTTCACTCGAGCCACGGCGGGCAAAAGTCTCCTGCTCGAGAGCGTGGTGTACGGTCAATTCACCCATGCACACCAGACCGACGCTCTGCTCGAGTTCTCGGGCTGTGAGGCTCCGGTTTCCAACTACGGGGGCAGCGTGCTGCTGAGGTGGCAGGGACGGGGCCGCTGGACCTTCTCGAGGTATCTCATGGGATACCGAGCCGGAGACTGTTTGAACTACCCCGCTCGAGATGGGCGTGACCTGATGTTGTGTAAAGAGGAGAATACGGGGTCTGCAAGTCTGGTACTCAATGATTTTTCCAGGGAAGATAGGTTCGTTCAGGCGCTTTTTTATGTTGAGGACTCGAGCGCGACCTGCTCACCTTTTGGGAGTGTGCAGAAACTCCTCGAGTGGAAACAGGTAAAAGCGACGGCAGGCGGCTATCCAGGTCTGTGGGTCACGGTGGCCTCGGCGGCCTATCAGCGCCTTAACGCCAAAGTGGACGCGCCCTGCACTGGAACCCTGGCCCTCACCAAGAGCCGAACCTACACCCTCGAGTACAGCTTCGATGGCCACCTATTCAGGCCCACAGCGGCCACTGAAAAACTGTTTGGGCCGCTCTTGAAGGACAACCCGGATATGTTCTATGAGGGTGGAAACGGCTGAACAGGTTGTGGCTCGAGAGATTTTACAAAGCGTGCGGAGGTATACGCTGAGGGCAGTTTGAGAACCTGAAGAATATACTCCTCGAGGTGAACCCATGAATAGACCGCTCATCCTGACTGTCTTGACCGTATGCTCGAGCCTCACTCTGTTTGCCCCTGCGCTGGCTGCCTCGCACTCGAGCCAGAAACCCACCCTCAAGCAAGCCAAAGAATTGATGGCGGGCGTGTGCTCGAGCGGGGCCACCACGGGCGCTTGTAGTCCTTGCCCCGGCTTTGCAGACAGCGGATTTGACGACGGAATGACGCTCGAGGCCGTGACCTACGGTAAGTTCTTGAAGGGTAAAGACACTTACGCCCTGCTCGACCTATCCGGTTGCGAGCCACACGTCAACAACTTTGGCGGCAGCGTGTTGCTGCGCTGGCAGGGCTTGACCCGCTGGAAGTTTGTCAAGTATGCGCCGGGGTACCGCACCGAGAATTGTCTGAAGTATCCAGCCCAGGATGGCAGAGACTTGTTGCTGTGCGAAGCAGGTTACGCCGGTATGGGTACGGTTATTTCCAGTTTGCTACTCGAGGATTTATCTCAGAAAGAGGCTGCGGGTCAGCAACTCTTTTCCACCAGTGACTCGAGCGGCGCGTGCTTGGAAAGTGGCAGCGTTCAGGAACTGCTCGAGTGGAAACAAATCAAACTGAATGGAGACCGTTACCCAGATTTGCGGGCTACAGTGAAATCTGGGGTTTACACGCGAGATACGACGCAGAAGGATGCTTGCTCGGTGGTCCTTAAAGCGGGCAGTGTGCGGACCTACACCCTCGAGTACAGCTTTGACGGTGCAAAATTTACCCCCACTCAGGCCACTCGAGGGTTTTTGAAGCAGTTGCTGAAGGACAACCCGGATTTGCTGGGCTATTGAGCGTGAGAAAGAGCGCCTCCGGCGGGCACTTGGTAATTGGTTCTTGGTCGGTTTGATTTAGGGCACAAAAAGCAGACCAACCAAATACCAACTACTAAAAACCCGCGTCCTGGCCCGATAGGTGCCGCTCAGGACAAGACAGCCGGAGGCGAATTCAAGCAACGTAAGTGAACTCGAGTAAACTGACCCCATGCAAGCCTTACTGGTAGATTACGGCAGTGGAAACCTTCGCAGTGCGGCCAAGGCGCTCGAGCGCAGCGGATTCGAGGTGGTCATTTCGAGCAGCCCTAGCGCGGCTTCACAAGCTCAGGCCATCGTGGTTCCGGGTCAGGGTCACTTTCGCCAGGTTGTCGAGAACTTCGAGGCGTCGGGCTTCAAAAAACCTCTGCTCGAGGCTATCCGCGCCGGGGTTCCGCTGCTCGGCATCTGCGTCGGAATGCAACTGCTGTTCGAGACCAGCGACGAAGCGCCCGGTCTCGAGGGCCTGGGTGTACTGGGGGGACACCTCGAGCGCTTCGAGACCCATCATCCGGTGCCGCAGATGCAGTGGAACACCCTCGAGCAGGTAGGGGACAGTCCGCTGATGCGAAATTTGCCCACCCAGCCGTTCGCCTACTTCGTTCACAGCTACTTCGTCCGCGCCAGTACGCCCCTCTCGAGCGGGGCCATCACCGATTACTCGGTTCCCTTCTGGAGCGTGGTTTCGCAAGACAACGTTCACGGAACCCAGTTTCACCCCGAAAAGAGTCAGGCGGTGGGCCTGCACATGCTGGCCAACTTTCGAGAATTCGCGCTCGAGCGGCACTCGAGCTAATACGCTCACTGAAGCACGGCTGAGGGGTGTGTTTACCCAACTTGAGCGCTCTCCCACATATGCTTTGTGAGGGCGTGTTAGAATAGACGTCTATGAAGGAGCCTCCCAGTTCCCGGAACGGAACGCCCCTTTTACCCCCCATTTCGCCAATGAACTCGACTTTGGGAGCCGCTCGAGCACGCTGGAGCGGTCATTTGTCGTTTGAAGGTAGTGGGAGTCGGACTCTGAATCCGACCTTTAAATTCTGTGCTGCTCGAGTTGGAAACGCTCTTTTTGAGCACTCCCTCTCACTGTTCGATGTCGTGTACCCCCGCAAAGCAACTTCAAAACATGTGTTTCGTCACCTGTGCTCGAGGGTGGCGCTTAAAAGGGTTCATGGCGTCAAGGAGCTTGTGTGAACGATTTACTGGGCATCCTCGCCCTGGTGGTGCTGGTGCTGCTCAACGGTTATTTTGTGGCCTCGGAGTTTGCATTAGTCAGTGTGCGCCGCACCAAGATAGACCAACTGGTCAACGAAAATGTCTCGAGCGCTCGTTCGGTACAAGCCATTCTCAAGAAGCTCGATTTGTACATCGCGTCCACCCAGTTGGGCATCACTATGGCGTCGCTGTCCATCGGCTTCGTGGCCGAACCCGCCATCGAGCACTTGATTGCGCCCGCGCTCAAAAATGCTGGTCTGGAAGAAAGTACGGTCAAGACCATTTCCTTTGCCACGGCCTTTATCATCTCCACCATCCTCCACATCGTGTTTGGCGAACTCGCGCCCAAGACCCTGGCGCTTCAGCGCAGCGAACAAACTTCGCTGGCGGTGGCGGTGCCGCTGCTGATTTTCACCACTATTTTCCGCCCGGTCATCATCTCGCTCAATTGGCTGGGTAACGCGGTGGTCAAACTTTTTGGCCTCGAGCCGGACACCGGACACCGCGCGGCGTACTCGAGCGAGGAAATTCGCATGATTGTGGACTCGAGCGGACAAGCGGGAGTGTTCGAGCAGCAGGCCCAGGAGATGCTCGAGAACGTGTTCGAGTTCCAAGATACCCCGGTCAAAGCCATCATGGTCCACCGCACCGAGGTCGAGGCGATGGAGAAGGGTTCGAGCCTGCGTGAGATGGTGGCGCTGCGTAAAAAGTTTTCCTACTCCAGGCTGCCGGTGTTCGATGAAACGGTGGACAACATCATCGGCATCGTGCATACCCAGGACGCGCTGCTGCATGTGGATGAGCTGGACAGCACCACGGTGGACGACCTGATGCGCCCCGCCTTTTTCGTGCCCGAAAACATGAAGGTGCGCGACCTGTTCTCGAGCCTGAAAAAGCAGAAGTCTCACATGGCTATCGTGGTGGACGAGTTCGGCGGCATGTCCGGCTTGGTCACGCTCGAGAACGTGCTCGAGGAGTTAGTGGGCGACATTTACGACGAAACCGACGAGGAAGAAGAGGATGTCGAGCGCCTGAGCGAAAACGAGTATCTGGTCGAGGCTGACCTGCACATTGACGACGTGGAGACGCTGCTGGACATCGAACTCGACGGGCGCGATTCGGGCGAGTTCGAGACCATCGCGGGCTACATCTTCTCCAAACTGGGCTACATTCCCCAGATTGGCGAAACGGTGCGGGCCAGCGGCTGGGATTTTGAAATCGTGGACGCCTCGGAGCGCCAGATTAAGAAGGTCCGCATTTCGCCGTTCGTGGAGTCCTCGAGCGAGGGAGAGGCGTTTTCGGCAGCGTAAACTCACCATTTGCCGTGACAAAATGGCTCGAGTGCGTTCTACTCGAGGGTACAAGGCAGTGAAGCCTGAAAATCTGTTGAGTAGCTAGCGCAATAGTGAATCTGGATTCGCCTGTGTCGAGACCGCCGAGGGTGCTTTAGGGGGGAATATACCTAACTGGCGCATCAATGCCGGAGTATCCCACAGATGCCATAAGTCTGTCGTTTTACCGTTTTGTACGCGCATGAAGTGCATGTGCGTGACTCTTATGACTTTTCCAGCAGGTGGCAACCCTCGGAAGGGTCCCAGATTGAAGGGGCCGCTGTGAGTACCCGTCATGGTGGAGTGGAACGCGACCATATCTCCCTCCGCCAGCATGTGGTGAATCTCGAAGTGGAGGTCGGGAAAGCCAACCCGCATGGCCTGCACGACTTCTTTGATGTGTTCCCTGAATTGAGTGTCCGGGGTTTCCTGGTGGTCTACCGCGTTGATGTCGAGGTATTCGTCCCATACCGAAAGGTCGCCCTGATTGAATCCGCGTTCTATGGACTCCATAGCCATCCGCTTGTTATCCTCGGTCAACATGTACGTCACCTCCATTCGTTGTAGTTAAACTACACTAAACATTGTTATACTTTTTTCTATGTCTGTCAAGTCAAACGAGTCACTTACCCACCGTCAGCGGCAAGCCCTGGGCACTCAGCAGCTTATCCTCGAGGCTGCCAGGGAGTTGTTTATGGATTCGGGTTATGGAACCACCACCATAGAAGCCATTGCTGTGCGAGCCGGAGTGGCAGTAAGCACGGTCTACAACATATTCGGTAACAAACGCGGCATCCTGAAAGCTATCCGCGAATCCTGGCACCAGGAGTCTGGGCAACGCGACCTCTATCAGCAAGCTTCTCAGGAACGCGACCCGGCACGTCGTCTGGAGATGGCGGCACGGGCAACCCGTCAGCAGTGGGAAAGGGGCGCGGTGATGATGGCGATTTATCAGGGTGCGGCGGCGGTAGACCCCGATGCTGCCGCAGAACTTCATAGTGCTCGAGCGGGCCGTAGAACCAACTTGGGCCAGACGGTGCTGGGCTGGGCCTCGGGCTTCCGGTCTGGTCTGGAACCACGCCATGCGGTGGCAATCTTTCATTCGCTCACCTTGCCGGAGGTTTATTTGGAATTGGTGCGCGAGTGGGGCTGGAGTGCAGACGAGTACCAATCCTGGTTGGCGGAAAGCTTAAAAAAGCAGTTGCTCTGAGAAATCGGCGTATGAAATAGCAAGACATGTAAAAGGGTATTCAGGCCAAGCTCGCGTCGGTTTTGGCTTTCAAGGTATACTGCCACAAGCTTTGAGCGGGGACTTGCGTTTTTCACACTCGTGTTGTACTCTCTTCTTCGCGCTTATGGCGCAACACGGCATCCAAGTGTGCCAATGGGGATGGCCCCATCGTCTAACGGTTAGGACACTACCCTTTCAAGGTAGTGACACGGGTTCGAATCCCGTTGGGGTCACCAGTCACCTCCGCTCTCGAGCGGGGGTTTTTCTTTTGCCTATCTTTTCTTGAACCTTCTTCAGAAAGGGGAACTTGGGCGATGTGGGGCGCGTATAATAGCTCATGAACCCACAAACCCCTCCCCCACGCAGAGCAGGTATTGGTCCACTACAAATCACCGCCGGGATTATCATCTTAATCCTGCTTGTTCTGATTGTTCAGAATATTCGCGTGGGAACTACCATTTTCTGGTTCTTCGGCCTGTACACTCGAGGCCCCAATGGGTTCCCTTATCCTGGACTCTCCATTCCTACCGGCTGGATTGTGTTGTTCTCGGTGATTGTGGGCGCGGTGCTGGGCTACCTCGTCGCTCGAGGCCCCAGACGACGCTAGATGGCTCGAGCATTTCCCGTTCAAGCTGTAGGCTATGCCTATGCGAATTCCCGACCTGATTGCCCATAAACGCGACGGACTGGAGCACTCGAGCGCCGACCTCGAGCAGCTCATTTTGGGCTTTACTCGTGGTGAGGTGCCGGATTACCAGATTTCGGCGTGGCTGATGGCGGTTTTTCTGAAGGGTATGACGGCTCGAGAAACCGCGCACCTGACCCTAGCAATGGCTAAAAGTGGCGATATGCTCGACCTCTCGAGCCTGAAAAACACCGTGGATAAGCACTCCACGGGTGGGGTGGGGGACAAGACCAGTCTGGTCCTTACACCCATGCTGGCCGCGCTGGGCCTCACCGTGGCTAAGATGAGTGGGCGCGGGCTGGCCCACACCGGGGGCACCATCGACAAGCTCGAGAGCATTCCGGGCTGGAACCCCGAACTCTCCGAGGGGGCTTTTCTCGAGCAGGCTCGAGCGCTGGGCCTGGCGCTGGTGGGTCAGTCCAAAAATCTGGCCCCTGCCGACGGCCTGCTTTACGCCCTGCGCGACGTCACCGCCACGGTCGAGAGCATCCCGCTGATTGCCAGCAGCATCATGTCCAAGAAGTTGGCAGCGGGCGCTCACACCATCGTGCTGGACGTGAAGGTGGGGGGTGGCGCGTTCATGAAGACGCTCGAGCAGGCAAGAGACCTGGCCTGTGCGATGGTGGACATTGGGCGTGAATCGGGGCGCAATGTACGGGCGCTCTTGACCGATATGGAAACTCCGTTGGGGTACGCCGCCGGAAACGCGCTCGAGGTGCGTGAAGCCCTACTGAGTCTGCGGGGTGAAGGCCCCACCGACCTGCTCGAGCTGTGCCTGGAGCTGGCGCGTGAGGCGCTGCTGGCCTTTGGCTTTTCCGAGGAGGATGCCCGCAAAAAGCCGCTCGAGACTATTGAGTCTGGTGCAGCTCTGGCCAAATTCCGGGCCTTTATCGAGGCGCAGGGCGGAGACCCCAGCTATGTGGACCATCCCGAAAAGCTCGAGGTAGGGCCTAATATTCTGGAGATAAAAGCTCAAAGTACGGGTTTTCTCGAGCGGATAGACGCCCTCAACGTAGGTCGGGCGGTGCTGGTTTTAGGTGGGGGCCGTGAACAGAAGAATGAAGCCATAGACCACCGCGTGGGCGTGGAAATCCTCAAGAAACCTGGAGACGCGGTTTTGAAAGGGGAACTCCTGGCCCGAATTCACTATCACCAGCGCGGCCTCGAGCGGGCGCGGGAACTCATCGAGGGTGGCCTGCACTTCTCGAGCGCTCCGGTGCAAGTGAAGCCCTTGGTGCTCGAGCGGGTGTCTTGAACGGTGTAGTGCTCGAGCAGAATTTGTGCTGGGGAGCGAGGTTTTGATATGCGGGTAAGCATGGTTTTTCTTGGGGTGGTCTTGACTTTGTTAGGAATCTTTGGGGTGCTCAACCGCACCTCACTGACCTTTCCGCACACCCTCAACCTGGGGTTCGCGGTGTTCACAGAGGTTCCGGTGGGGCTTTATGTGCTCATTGCTGCGGCGGGGCTTTCAGTCTTTTTTGTGGTGCTAGACGCTTTTAACGACCTACGCCAAAAAGCTGAGCAGGGCCGGGTCCTCAAGCAGCTCGAGAGTGTACGGGTCCAGCTCGAGACCGGGGAAAATGCCCGCTTTGAAGCGTTACAAGGTCAGCTCGAGCGCATCACCCAGTTGGTGGGCAGCGGCGGCTCAGGTCGGGGTGGAAATGGGAGTGTGGACTTCTCGAGCGTGATGACCCGTATTGAAACCGTGCGCGACGAAATCGCTGCCGACATCGCCTACAGCGAAGATTCGATTTTGCGCGAACTGCGTGGCCAGGGCGTGGAGGAGAAAAATGGCTCGAGTGGCCCCCAGCCGCTGCTTCGCAAACGGGGCTGAGCATTGCGCCCAGTTCAAAGAGGTCGAATCCCCATGTGTCTGAGATTCGACCTCTTCGTTTTTGATTGGCTCAGATGGGGTAATACGCTCGAGGGTGGCCCTCGATAAAATCCTTGGTGGGCAGCCAAATCAGCGGGTTGCGCTCCTCGATTTCGGGCGGGGGGCCGTAGCGCACCAAAGTCAGCACCTGCTCGAAGGGAATCCACTGCGCGCCCAGCACCTCGGGGTCAGTGGGACCAATTTCGCCGCTAAAATCTGCCCGAAAGCGGGCAAAGTTGGCGTAGTGGTGGTGTGAACTCTGCGATAGCATCTCGCCCTCGAGCAGGCTGATGAACTCGAGGTTGGAGGTGTCCAACCCGGTTTCCTCCTTGACCTGCCGCATCGCCGCCGCCGCTAGGGTCTCGCCGTCTCGAGCCTTGCCCCCCGGAAGTCCCCAGAAGATGCTCCCGTCGTCCATGCGCTCGGTGACAAGGAGTAAATGTTCGTTTTCGACCAGATAAACGTGAGCAGCGCGTTTGAGGGGAATCACTCTCGAGATGGGCATAATCTGAGGCTTATGATAGCGCTTTTTGCAGCCACACCTTGCAGCTACACTTTGCTCCTGACAACCCAGCCCAAGCCCAGCGCGACCATGCTCAACGCTAAAATCCCCATCAGCACCCCCGTGCCGAGGGCTGTTCCTGCTGCCACAGCTCCCAGGCCCAGGCCCAGCGCGCCCACGCTGAGCGAAAGTCCCATCATCCGTCCACGCAGTCCGTCGGGCACGAGGCGCTGCATCAAAGTCAGCGCGGCCACATCGAGCAGACCCACTCCCAGGCCAAAAAGCCCGGACCCCGCCCACCACAGCGGCCACTCGGGGACGGTGAAAGCCAACACCCCCAGCGTGAACACCGCCAGGCCCAGAGCAATGAGCTGCTCGAGCGCAAAACGGCGTAACAATAGGGCTACCCCGAAGATGCCCAGCAGCGCACTCCCCGAGAATAGGCTCTCGAACAGCGCGTAGGCTCCAGGGCCGGTTCCCTCGAGCTGAGCGAACAGCGGCGCACGCACGTTGGCCACGTTGAGCACGAGATTGAGCGCAAAGGAGAAAAGGAGGGTGTAGCTCAGCACCGCACTCGAGCGCCGTAGCCGCCACCCCTCGAGCAGGTCCGACCAGAATGGGCTTCGTACTCTGGATGTTCGGGGTGGCTCGAGCACGCGCAGAAAAATGGCAGTGCCCACCAGCACAAAATACAGCGGCGCGGCCCAAAACAGGGTCGTGGCCACGCCCAGCCCTTTGACTAGAAGACCCGCTAAGCCGTAGCCCACCAGCGGTAAACCCTGAGTGACGCCAGCGACCAAGCTGTTGCCCTGTGCAAGATGCTGGGCTGTGATTAAGCGCGGCACCAGTACGTTTCCTGCCGAGAGGGTGAGCGTCACTAGAAGGCCGTTCAGGAAGGCGAATCCTGAGAGTAGGAGGACGGTAGCCTCACCCTGCGCCACCGCCCAGCCGATGCTCAGCACCATCGCGCCGCGCAGCAAACTAGAGATGAGCAGCATCACTCGAGCGGGCAGGCAGTCCACCCAAACCCCCAAAAACACCCCGAAGAACCGGGGCAGGCTGGCGCACAGTACCACGACTGCCAAATCTGCTTTGCTCCCGCCCTCCCCCAACACCGCAAAAGGCAGTGCGATGAACAGCAGGGCGTCGGCCAACGAAGTTCCGCCCAAGCCCAGCAGGTAGAGCACGAAATTGAAATTGAGCAGCCGTGTGGGTTGAGGAACAATCATACCCACAGCCTGGGGGCAAGCTACTCAAAATGCAGCAGATGATTTTGGGTTGGTTTGCCGGACGCTGGCTCGAGGTGAGGGACCCGGTGCAGGCGCGGCTGCTCACCGACCCAACCAGCCGCGCCCTGCTCGAGCCGTTTGTCGGGTCTGAAAAAAGCGTTACGCAGGCCGCAGCCGAGATTGGGTGTTCGGTGCAGCGGCTGCTGTACCGCATACGGCAGTTTCAGGAAGCGGGTCTGCTCGAGGAGGTCCGGCAGGAACCGCGTGCAGGGCGGCCTATCCGGGTGTACCGGGCGGTGGCCGACGGCTTTCACATCCCCTTTGCCCTCACACCCTTCGCCGATATGGAGGCGCTCATTGCCAAGCAACACGCGCCCACGGACCGCCTGCGGAACCGGGCCAGCGCGAGGTTAGCGCTCGAGGGCAGCAGCGGGGGACGCCGTATCTACCGCGACGCCGCCAGTGGTGAGCTGCATAGCGAAAGCGACACACCCGCGCCCGATAACCTGACCGAACGGATGCGTGGTCAGGCCGGTAACGATGTCACGCTCGAGGTTTACCTGAAACCCGAGGCAGCTCGAGCCTTCGCACTCGAGCTGCGCGACCTGTGCGCCCGCTTTCAAGACGCCACCCTGCCAGGGATGCAGGGCCAGCGCTTTCTGGTGCATTTGGGTCTGCTGCCACTGATTCCTGGAGATGGGGACTAGACCACTCTCGAGCCACAAGTCAACTCGAGGTCAACGCGCCTTACATAATCCCCCACAACAAAAAACTCCCCTCTCGAGGGGAGCTTAACTTGAATATTCAGAACTTCAGCTCAGGCCACCGCTCGAGTAGGCCAGTGGAATGCTGGGTCCCATAGTAGTGGTCAGGAACACGCTGCGGATGTACACACCCTTTGCACTCGACGGCTTAGCACCCTCGAGCGCGCCCATCAGGGCCTGGATGTTCTCGGCCAGTTGAGCGGCCTCGAACGAAACCTTGCCCACTGGAGCGTGAACCACACCGGTTTTGTCATTGCGGAACTCGATGCGTCCGGCCTTGAGGCTGCGAACCATCCCGGCCACGTCCGGCCCCACCGTGCCGCTTTTGGGGTTGGGCAGCAAGCCCCTCGGACCGAGCAGACGGGCCAGCTTCTGACCCACCTGGGCCATCATGTCCGGGGTGGCGACCACCGCGTCGAACTCCATGAAGCCGCCCGCAATCCGTTCAATCAGTTCGGGTCCGCCCACGATGTCGGCTCCGGCACTCTCGGCCTCGGCCAGCTTCTCGCCCTGGGTGATGACCGCAATGCGAACCGTCCGGCCCGTACCGTTGGGCAGGGCCACGGTTCCGCGCACGTTCTGGTCGGTCTTGCGGGGGTCAATGCCTAGCCGCATGTGCAGCTCCACCGTTTCATCGAACTTGGCGCTGGCGATTTC